>BNJU01004068.1_pt1 | contig 51847 bp, 70 predicted proteins | sample 8539281 | NCBI WGS metagenome assembly BNJU01 (sample SAMD00202456, study PRJDB9452) | human saliva metagenome | isolation source: human saliva | place: Japan | reverse complement strand
ATGTATGATTTTACAGCCTGTATTGTAACATATAATACACCAGCAAGCGATTTGGAAAAAGATAATTAAGTGTTTTCAAAAAGATTAAGTTGAATTTTTAAGTTGTGGATATCAGATAATTCAGAAACAGATAATTTGAAGTTTTTGAAAAAGACTGATGATGCTAGAATAGAATATATTTTTAATAATTCTAATAAAGGATTTGGAGCTGGACATAATGTAGTTATTAATAAATTAATCAGTAATTCTAAAAATATCAGAATTTCATTTGATTATTAATGCGGATATTTATTTCGAGGAGAATATAATTGAAAAAAATTGTTGAATATATGAAAAAAATCATAATGAAATTGGGCAAATAAAGGGTCAAGAATTAGAGATTTTTGAAGGAAATTCAGTTATACTTGCAGATTGTTTCCAACGCCTGCAAATCTTATTTTTTTAGGAGATTTTTGCCATTTAAAAAATATTGTTGAAAAAAATGGATTATGATTATGAAATGAAATGGGCTAATTTTAATGAAATGATGGAGGTTCCAATTCTTTCAGGATGTTTTATTTTTTTCTAGAGTTTCGGCATTGAAGGAGATAGGTGGATTTGATGAGCGATATTTTATGTATATGGAAGATTATGATTTGTGTCGAAGAATTGGACAGAAATACAAAGTTATTTATTTTCCGGAAGTTTGAAATATTTCATGAGCATGGAAAAAGCTTTCGTATAAATCAAGAAAAATTAATGATGTTTCACGTAAAATCGGCAATTAAGTATTTTTAATAAATGGGGATGGTTTTTGATAAGGAGAAAAAAGTAAAAAAATAGAAATTGTATGAGTAAATATAAAAAAATAAAAAAATTGTAGTTTATTTTGTTATTAATAAAAAAACAATTTACTTTGCTAGAAGGAATTTATAATTAATACTAAACCTTATTTGAATAACGGATATGCTATAAATCTTTTTCAGTAGATTAAACCTAATATTTATTTTCAAATAATTAAAATAATTTAAATGGAGAATAGCATAAATTTGACTGAAATGTTGAAATTCTTATTATTAAAAGTGCTATAATAGAGTGTAATATATATTCAAATTTATCTAAAAATTTAACTGTTAAAAATGTATAAACTTAAAGTTTGAGTAAAATAGTCATAGTTTTTTTGAGTTCGATTCATAAATAAAAAGGAGATACAGAATATGAAAAAAATATTTTTTTAGAGCAGTTTTTGCTTATGCTAATGGGAAATATGGCATTTGCTGCAGGAGATAGCCAAAAATACAATAAGTTCTCAGCAAGTTGAAACAAGTGTGGTTCAGGCAAAAGAAAAAAATTGAAGGAATTTAAATAAAGTTGAAAAAATAGTGTGAAAAAGCTAAAAAAAGGAAAGTTAGATAAATTCATTTCTAAAGTAAAAAGGTAAAAAGTTGGAAATTAGTTTGGGATGATGAGTTTAATGGAGATCGTTTAGACAGTACAAAGTGGGCTTACTGGGAAAAATGGAAATCCTTGGAATGCTGGTAATTATGTTGATGAAAAATGGGAAATTGGTAAACCAGTATGGATTTGATGCAAAAACAGTATTATTTGAGAGATAATGTTAAAGTTGAAAATGGTAATATGGTTATAACATTGAAAAAGGAAAATGATAAAAAAGTAAATGTGGATGGGGTTGAAAGAAAAATTCTTTATAGTTCAGGAGCAATTCACACAAGAAATCTTTATAATGTTAAATATGGTAAAATCGAAATGAGAGCGGCTATGCCTAAGGGGATTGGAACTTAGCCTGCATTTTGGCTATAGCATGAAGGATATTCTCAGGCTGCTGGAAAGCCAGCAATGGGTGAAATTGACATAGTAGAAACTTACGGATACAAAATGAATCGTGTTACTGGTACAGCTCACGTTTTGAAAAGTGATAACACATATAAATCATTTGGCGGAAATGCATATAGAATAAGTAGATGGTCTAAAGAAAAAAATTAACAGACTTTAATACATATTCGATAGAATGGGATGACAAAGAAAATAAAATGGCTATTTAATGATAAAGTGTATAAAAAGGTTATCTTATAAAGAAATTGAAAAAAATGGCTTACAAAATCCATTTAATCAACCATATTTTATAATGATAAATGTGGCTTTGAGTAAAAAGACTGGAGAAGATGGAGATGTTGACTTTCCAACAGAGATGAAAGTTGATTATGTAAGAGTTTATCAGAAAAAAATAGATTAATTCCAGTTTGATTAATAGAAATAATTTAGACAGAAAGACTTTTTTTATTTAGTGAAGGAAGTTTTTTTCTGTCTTTTTTTAAAAAAGGAGCATATCTCACTTATGAGATGGCTCCTTGCTAAACAATTATATCAAATTTTAATAGTAAAAAAATCAGAAACTCAATTTAAATCCAAGTCCGCCTCTGATATTTTTTTACCCTTCGTATCATACCCTAAATTTGCTGTCACACCAAATCCTGTATTTCCCACTCCAATATTTAAGTCAAATTTTCCATTTCCTTTTCTATCTTCCTTTTCATTTCTCAAATTATACCAATCTGCTGTAGTATAACGAACTCTAGCCTGATTTAATCTATTAAGTTTTTCCAAGTTCATTTTCATATGCTGCCGAAAAGCCCGACTGATAAATTGGTATTTACTGACAATGGTTGAGTATATTTAAATTCTGCTCCAATTTCAGGTTTAACTGAGAAATAATCATTTCCTTTAACTTCTAAGTTCATTTGACCATTATCTTCTTTTATATCTGAAAATCTTCCATATTCCATTTTTAAAGCTCCATAAGGTCGCAAATGAATTTTTTCAGACAATCTTATATCATAGCCTAATTCATTTTTTAAAGCTGCTCCATAGGTGTAATAATTAGCTTTAGACTCAAATGTATCATCTACAACCCAGAATTTACGATGCATACTATTTACTCCACCAAATACATCTCCTGAGATTTTCCATTTTAATGAACCATTTTGATCATTTTTTTGGCGATATTGTTTTAAATATTCCAGCTTTTAATCATTGTATCTTGTTCAGTCGATTTTCCTAAATCTTTAAATTTAAATTGATTTGTGACAGCTCCAGCATACCATCCGGAAGAATCTCCCATTTTAAGCGCTTCACCTTCATGAACATAGGCTACTCCATAAGCATTGCTGTCATAGTCTATAACTCCAGCTGTATCTGTTTTTATACTCATCTTTTTGTTCCAAATATCTTAATCTTGTCATTTTTGCTTAACTGGATTTTTTTCCATTCGTTTCTGTAAATATCCAATTTCCTTATCTAATTTATTTCCAGTTGAATTAATACGTTCTTGAGTATTTGAATATTCATAACCTTTCATTTCGTTTATAGCCTGTGCAAATATCTTTTCTCATCTTTTCTCAAATCATTCAACTTATTAAAAGAGTTTGTTTTTCTCTTGAATTTATATCTTCAATTCCATATCTTTGTTCAAGCCCATCTAAAAAAATGTCCGGTATCCATGTCATTTTTATTTGCAAAAATCAGTATAAGAATTTTTTTCCATATATACTGTTTTTATTGGTGCTGTCGCATTTCCAGATTCCACTAGGTGCGCTTTCCAAGTCAAACTTGCTGAATCTACATTTACCTTAGCTCCAGTTGGTATATCGCTTCCTAAAGTATTGTTGTATGGTTGTAAAATATTATCTCCTATTTGGATCGCTTTTGCATTTAAAGAATTAGTAACTTCTGTTCCCATTATTAAATTTATGTCTGTAATTCCTGATAAATTACTCAAACCTTGTATAGGATTTGTATAATTTATTCCTGAAGTATCCACATACATTTCTACACTTGAATCATTTATTACATAATTATGATTATCACCTGGTAAATTTCTTCCTGGTACTTGTGGCAAAATTACATTTCCATCATCTATTAATGGTTCAACTTGTACAGCCGGTATCGGTATTGATACTGGACTTGGATGCGCTGGTGTTTTTACTACTGATTTTTCTGCTACTGTCATACTAACTGCCGTTCCAAGTGAAGATGCGTTTGTTGAAGTATTACTGCTTCCTCCTTGAATTTGGTATGCACTGGCTACGTCAGTATACACCCCAGTATTACCACTTCCAACAATTTTTATTATTCCATAATTTTTAATAATTCCTCCATTTTTGACGACTACACCTTTTATTCCAGTTCCAGTTCCACTTGCAGTTGGCGTTGTCTGAATTGTTCCATAATTTTCTCCAGTAGCATGATTGTCAATGTACATTCCAACTGTATCATCGCCTTTCAAATTAATAGTTCCTCTGTTTATTGCTTTTGCACTAGAACCTGAAGCATACATTCCAACACTGTTATTTTCTGTAACATTGATATTTCCATAATTTTCTACTGTTCCACTTCCTGTTGCCATTCCAACTCCATATTTTCCAGTTGCCACATTACTTGGACCAACTTCAATTGTTCCATAATTTTGTCCAATTCCTTGAGATGAATAAATTCCAATATTTCCAGCTCCTGATTTCAAATTAATATCTCCACGATTTACAAAATCTTGAGATGAATAGATTCCATAGCTGTTGCTTCCATCTGTCACAAGTTTTGATTCTGTTTCAATTTTTCCACCTAAACTTTGTGGTGCTTTTGAATAGATGTAAACTGAATTTTCTCCTATATGAATATCATTCGGTGCTTTTGTTTTTATATCCGTCTTAGTATTTGAAGCTGTTATCAAATATCCAACTGAATCCGTCCCAACTTTCATATCTAAATTTCCTTTAACAATCGTAGGTTTTGGAGCTACAGTAGCATCGTCAATGTATATTCCTACTGCATTGTTATTTGCCACAATAATTTTTCCTCCAGTAAGATCGACATCCGGTCCTTGAGAGTAAATTCCTACTCCGTCATTTCCTACATTTATCGTACCACCGTTCATTTCTATGTTTCTAGCAAAAATACCATATGAAGATTGTCCAATATTTATTATGCTATCTCTTACAATTCTTCTTCCATTCTCAAATTCCAGCATATATACTTTCGTTTTTGGATCATCTCCATACATTCCTATCGATTCATTTCCAGGAGAAGTTGGAGCAACATTTATTATCGCAAAATTTTTCAAATCAGTATTATTTGTTCCATACATTCCAAATGATTGTGTACCAAGTACATTAATTATTCCAGATTGAACAACATGGGTATTAGGATCTTCACCTTCATAATTTGTAACAGCTCCAAAATTAGATCCCATTCCGATTGCATGATTATTTCCATATATTGTAATAGTACCTTCATTTACACCAACAAGCCAGGCTTTAGATGTAGATGGAATAGATTTTATTGTCGGGTCGATACTATTATTTTTTGTAAATATTCCAACTGCTCCATCACCATACATTGAAATTTCTCCCCATGGTAAATTCATAATATCTATTTTTTTCCCAAAAATTTTCTCGATGTAAAGCACTATTAAAATAAGGTTCATTAGATGGATCTATAGCTAAACCTGTAGAAGCGTCTATTCTATACGAAAGTCCCAAAATTCCAAATGAGTTTTTACCACCAACACGTATTGGACCAGAACTTACCATATTTGAATTATTTGTTCCATACATTCCAACTGCTCCCTCATTAGGTGTTACTGTCACACCTGGCACACTACTATACTCTACTTCTAATTTACCAGCATTATAGTTATTAAGCCAACCATAATCAGCTAAAAATCCTATTCCACCTTGTCCAGCATCTGTTCTGTCAACAAAAACTTTACCTTTATTACCAATTTCTGTTGTAGTATTATCAACTGATTTTGAACTTCCAGTAATTGCAAGTCCCACTGGTGCTAAAAATCTATCGTCTATCGCATTCATTTGAGCCGTATTTAATTCAGCTTTTTACTGAACCAAATGCCTCCACATGCAATCTTGAATTTTTGATACAATGATCTTTTTGTAAATACCTCGCTATCTGAATCACTTATTAAATTTGCCTTATCAACTGCTGATTTTTATTTGAATTGTAGCATCATCCACCAAAAGCATATTTATAATTTGTTTTTCCATTTGAACTTGTAATATTTACATTATTTCCCCTAAAGCAACTGACTTTTTCAGGCTATCATTACCAGCCTTATTTTTCTATATCTATAACAATAGGTGTTATAGAATTTCTTAAATCTGCAATAACTACATCACCAGAAAGCACATCAATATTAGTATTGTTAAAATTTACAACATTTGGTCTAAGCTGATCAAAAAAACATATCCAATGGCTTTCCCATCTAAAAACCAGTGTCGCATCTTTCATATTAATTGCATTTGTAGAACTACTTGTACTGTCAGTATATAGTGCGTACCCCTTTCCTTTATATTCTACTTTTGCTACCTTCTAAATCAATTTTTGCATTATTAATTGAAACAGTATTCATTGGACTATCTGTCACTTTTATCCAGTTTTTTTTGTGCATTAATGACACCACCATTTTTCAGCGAGAAGTCCAAATTTTTGTACTTTTTATTAGTTTGAGAATCTATTCCACCTATTATGGAAATATCTGGCGTTGAAGAGGGAAGTTTTATTCATTGTTATTATTTCACCATTATTTGCATGAACTGCTCCAGCATTACTATTATCATTATTATTAATATTGTTGTTGCTATCATTATTACTATGATCTGTCACTATTTTTTTATATAAAGGATCTGTACTCCTAATATATTTAACATCTTTTACTTTATCTCCATGCCCCTTATAATGCCCTTGCCAATTATTGTAAAATCCATTTATTCCATATTGCCAACCTCCCCAAGTTGTTTTAATCGAAGTATTTCTCGCTATTGGCTGAATTTCAATATCATTTCCTTCTGAAAAGTGATTAACTGACGCACTTTTTCCTATCGCACCAGTTAATAAAAATGTGATAAGCGCTGAATCTGTGTATTTAAAATCTTTTTACTTTTTTTAGCAAATGATTTTTAATTCTTGCTTAAATTCTTTTAAATTATTTGTCATATTTCTTCCTTTCTAAAAAAATCAAAAAAATCTGTTTAAACTATACATTTCTTTCTTTATCTATAATTTAACTTTTTAATTTTTTTACAGATAAAAATATCGATTTTATCTTTAATTAATACTATTTCCCATTACAATAATAGATTTATTATAAATTTTTTTCCAAGAAGGAGTTGATCCGTTACTAGAAAAATAATAAGATATGTATTCTATTTTTTTAAATAGGATTTAGCATAACGATGCAATAACCTTATATTAGCCTTTACCTAATTATATAAAAAGTTTTTTTGAAAAAAAGTAAACTTTTTACTAATTTTAACAAAATATAAAAAGAATTTTTTTAATTTATGTTATAGAAAAATTTGAATAAAAAAATTGTGAAACGGTGTTCAAATACAGAAAAGATAAAAAAATTCAGAGTGGAAATAGTTAAGCAGGATTGATAAAAGCATATTTTTTTCAAAAAAACTCCCGCTTTTTTTAGGCAGGAGTGGCTCATATTTCAATTTAAAAGAAAATATTTTTTTAAAAAAATCTTTTAAAAGAAACAATAAGTTATTTATATGAATGATTTACTTTGACTAATCATCCAAAAATAATTTTTTTGTTTTATCAAATTTCTGTTGAACTTTATCTTTTTCAGAAATTGTCAGTTCATCGGGGTTTATTCCAAATTCTTCAAATTTCCAGTCAATATTTATTGTTTCATCATTCCATAAAATTCCGCTATCATATTCAGGAGCATATAAATCTGTGCATTTATAAGTAAATTCTGTTTCATCTTCAAGTGTTAAAAAGCCATGTGCAAAAGCCTTCTGGAATATAAAAACATCAGTTTATTTTTCGGCAGATAATTTTTACCGCATGCCATTTTTCCAAAAGTTTCGCTGTCCTTTCTCAAATCAACTGCCACATCGTAAACGCTTCCCTTTATCACACGCACTAATTTCCCTTGAGTGTGCTTTGTCTGGAAGTGAAGTCCACGTAAAACGCCTTTTTTAGATTTTGAATGGTTATCTTGAACGAAGTCCATTGTAAGTCCCAATTCTTCAAAGGATTTTTTGTTATATGTTTCCATAAAGAATCCTCTTTCATCTCCAAAAAAACTTTTTGGCTCAATTACTGCTAAGCCTTTTTATTGGGGTTTCTTTTTATTGTAAAATTGTTCATTAGTCTACTCCTTTTTTTATGAATTTAATTATTTGTTCCCATACATTTCCTCATAATATTTTTGATAATCTCCTGAAACTACCTCGTTTACCCAGTCCTGATGCTCCAAGTACCATTTTACAGTTTTTCTGATACCTGTTTCAAAGTCTGTTTCTGGATACCATCCCAAATCTCTTGCAATTTTTGAAGGGTCAATGGCATATCTCATATCGTGTCCAAGCCGATCCTGAACATAAGTAATCAAATCATAATTTATATTTTTCAAGTCAGTTTTTAAAAACCTTTTTATATTCATCGTTATTTTCAATTTCTTCTCTTAAAAATATCAATAACTAATTTTACAATGTTAATATTTTTGCTCTTCGTTAAAAGCCTCCAATATTGTAAATTTCATAAATGTCAGCATTTCTTAAAAACTAGGTCGATTCCTTTACAGTGATCTTCCACATAAAGCCAGTCTCTTACATTATCTCCTTTTCCGTAAACTGGCAATTTTTTACCCTCCAGCACGTTTTTTATCATAAGCGGAATTAATTTTTCAGGGAAGTGGTAAGGACCGTAGTTATTTGAACATCTTGTAATGTTTATAGGCATTTTATAAGTTTCACCGTAGGCAATTACAATGTGGTCGGCACTTGCTTTGGAAGCTGAATACGGGCTTCTTGGATCAAGGGCAGTTTTTTCTGTAAAGAAATTTTTTCCATAAGTTTTTAAATTTGTTCTATTTTTTACAACTTTTTTCACTTCCTCATCATCAATTACTAAGTCGATGGCTGTGTCATAATCTTTTGACAAGCTTCCGTAAACTTCATCAGTTGAAACTTGTAAATATTTTACTCCATCCTTGTAAACTGGATACCCATTTTCATCTTTTGCAATGGTCCACGCTTTTTGCATTTTCCAAAAAGATTTTGCGTACCAAGAATATTTGTTTCCAAAAAAATTTTGCGGATTTTCAATAGAACGGTCAACATGCGATTCTGCCGCAAAATTTACAACAAAGTCAACTTCATTTTCAGAAAAAAATTCTGGCAATTTCCCTTTGATCACGAATATCAACCTTTTCAAATTTTACTCTTTCATCCTTAATTTCATTGGCAATCGTGCCTAAATTTCCTGCATAGGTAAGCACATCGACTACAATTACTCTAATATCGTCATCTTTGTATTTATTTAAAATATATTTTAAATAATTAGAGCCAATAAAAGCCAGCAGCGCCTGTCACTAAATATGTTTTCATATTTTCCTCCTAATTAATTACTGTAATTTACAGCTTTTTTTATTTATCATCACCGATTAAATTATACAATTTTTTTAATTTTTTTCCAAACAAAAATTTTAATAAAATAGACTTGACATAATAAAAAAAGGGTATATAATAGTAGTAAGAAATATTTTAATGAAAAATTTAAAATTTTAAATTAGGGATGTGAATGAAATGCGTGTAATTATCTTAAAAAATGCTGATGAAGTGGCAAGATGGAGTGCTTATCAGATCACTAAAAAAATATTAAAATTTAAGCCTACAAGGGAAAAGCCCTTTGTGCTGGGACTTCCTACGGGCTCTACGCCGCTTGCGACTTATCGGGAACTGATAAATTTGTATAATGAAGGGATATTGTCGTTTGAAAATGTCGTGACTTTTTAATATGGATGAATATGTGGGATTAAAGCCTGAAGATCCGCAAAGTTATCACTATTTTATGGATGAGAACTTTTTTAAGCATATTAATATAAAAAAAGAAAATATAAATATTCTAAATGGATGTGCCGAAGATTTAGAGGAAGAATGTCATAACTATGAGGAAAAAAATAAAAAAATCTGGCGGGATTCAGACTGTTTTTTTGGGCGGAGTTGGAGAAGATGGGCATATTGCATTTAATGAGCCAGGTTCATCGCTTTCTTCACATACACGTGACAAGGATCTGACTTATGACACAATTTTGGCAAATTCCAGATTTTTTGACAATGATATTGAAAAAGTGCCAAAATCAGCCTTGACAATTGGTGTGGGGACGCTTATGGATTCAAAGGAAGTTATGATTCTTGCAAATGGGTATAAAAAGGCCCGTGCAGTTTATCATGGAGTAGAAGGCGGAGTTAATCATCTTTGGACAATTTCAGCTTTTGCAACTGCATAGAAGGGCAGTGCTGGTGATTGATGAGATGGCAGTTTCGGATATAAAGGTTAAGACTTATAGATATTTTTAAGGAAATTGAGGCTAAGAATTTGGATTTGGAAAAGATATAAAAAAATATTTGATAGAATTGGCAAAAATAAGTTTTATTAATTTTTCTTATTGTTAATGAATGTTTTTCTAAAGTCTTTATGTTTTTTTTCTTTTTTTCAAAGCAAGGGAAATCAATCGCCATTTCCTTGTATCCCTGGCTCGTCTAGGGTATTTTTTTAATTTGATTTAGTTATTAAAAAACAGATTAAGTAGAATAAGAAAAAAACATCTTTGACTAAAATATTCTAAAAATAAAGAAAGGAACTATTGTTAAGATGATTATAAAAAAATGCAAAAGATATTTGATGGGGAGAAATTTATTGGGGAAAAATGCGGTTTTTAGAAGGGAAATTTATAAAAAAAGATAGTGAATTTTTTTCTTTGGTTGATAAAAAGAATTGGAAAAATCAGGAAGTTATTGATGTTGAAGGGATGATTTTGTCGCCAGGGTTTATTGATTTGCAGATTAATGGATGCGGAGGAGTGCTGTTTAATGATGATATTTCTAGGGAAGCGTTGGAAATAATGAATGAAACTAATAAAAAGATATGGGTGTACTTCGTTTTTTTGCCTACGCTTATAACTTCTCCAGATGAGAAAAATAGAAAAAGGCTATTGAACTTGTGAAGGGAATGGAGGATAAGGAGGAAATTGGAGTTTTGGGGCTTCATATTGAAGGGACCTTATATAAGTGTGGAAAAAAAGGGATTCATCGTTCTGAATATATAAGAGTTTTGTCGGATGAGATGATTGAGAAAATAGCTAAGGCAGGACCAGAAGTTACTAGAATAATAACGATAGCACCTGAAAAGGCTAAAGTTGAACATTTGAAGAAATTGGGGGATGCTGGGATTAATGTGGCTATTGGGCATACGAATGCAACTTATAAGGAGTGTGTGGAAAAGAAGGAATACTATAACTGCGGAACTCATTTGTATAATGCAATGAGGGGACTGGATTCGAGAGAGCCTGGGGTTGTTGGATTTTTATTCAATAATGATACTACGAATTGTGGGATAATAGTTGATGGACTTCATATAGATTTTGCTTCTGTGGAAATTGCTAAGAAAATAATGAAGGATAGGCTTTATCTTGTGACAGATGCAGTTAGCCCTGCTGGAACAGATAATATGACGGAATTTATGTTTGAAGGCAACAGAGTCTTGTATAGGGATGGGAAATGTATTTCTCCAGAAGGAACTTTGGGGGGATCTTCGCTTGTTATGATAAAAGGGGTGCAAAATCTAGTGGAAGAAGTTCATATTTCGCTTGAGGAAGCACTCAGAATGGCAACTTCCTATCCTGCTGAAGCGGTGGCTATTGATGAAAAATATGGATTTATAAAAGAGGGATATTTTGCAGATTTGACATATTTTGATGAAAAGTTTAATGTGAAGGGGACAATAAGCAAGGGAAATTGACTAGATATTAAGGATATTTGTATAATAAAACTTAAAAATTTCAGGAAAAAAATTTTTTAAAATTGTAAAAATATAAGTGGAAAAAAATTTGAAAAAGTTTGTTTTTTTGTTATACTTTAATTGAAAAAAATAGTTTGGTAAAAAAATTACTTTAAAAACGGAAGAAAGTTTTTTTGTATATTTTTTTATTTTTGCTAACTAAACTTTGTGGCTTGTAATTTGAAAAACTATGTGGTTATCAGGCAAGTTTATGAATTGCTTCAAAAATCGAGATATTAAATTGAAATTATAGAGACTTATTTTTTTGTTCGATTTTAAGGTTGTGTTACTATGTGTAAATAAAAAGTTTTTTTGATTTTCAAAAAAATTTAGGAAATAAAATTGTATTAGGAAATTGTAAAAAGTAATGGGTATAAAATTTAAGTGATGAGTTTAAAATCTCTTGCTAAAAAAATTGAAATGGAAGATTAAAATTGATAAAACCTTTATTAATGGAATTTTACAAACTTTTTACAATGGACTAAAAATAAAATTGTATATTAAGGAGATAAGAAAGAATGAAATTAAATTTTAGCTATCAATTTGCAAAAAATTTTTTTAACGAAGATGAATTAAAACAAATTAAGCCTTATGTGGAATTGGCAAATGAAGTATTGACTTCAAAAACTGGAGCAGGAAATGACTTTTTAGGATGGGTTGATTTGCCTGAAACTTATGATAAAGATGAATTTGCCAGAATTAAAAAGGCGGCTGAAAAAAATTAAAAAAATGATTCGGAAGTTTTAGTTGTAATTGGAATTGGAGGGTCATATTTAGGAGCGAAGGCTGCAATTGAATTTTTATCACACAGTTTTTACAATAACTTGCCAAAAGATAAGAGAAAAACTCCTGAAATTTACTTTGCAGGGACAAATATGAGCGGTGTTTACTTACAACACTTAATCGATGTAGTTGGAGATAGAGATTTTTTTCAGTAAATGTAATTTCAAAATCTGGAACTACAACTGAACCTGCAATTGCATTCAGAGTATTCAAGAAAATGCTGGAAGAAAAATACGGAAAAGAAGAAGCTGCAAAAAGAATTTATGCTACAACAGATAAAGCGAAGGGAGCATTAAAAACACTTGCTACAGCTGAAGGATATGAAACTTTTGTTGTACCTGACAATGTTGGAGGAAGATTTTCTGTGTTGACTGCAGTAGGACTTTTACCAATCGCTGCGGCTGGAATTGACATTGATGACTTAATGGCTGGAGCAAAAGATGCGATGAATGACTTTGCAAACAAAAAAATATGGATGAAAATCAGGCTTTTACAATATGCGGCTGTTAGAAACATCTTGCATAGAAAAGGAAAAGATTTGGAATTAATGGTAAATTATGAACCAAGAGTTCACTATTTGGCAGAATGGTGGAAACAATTATTTGGAGAATCTGAAGGAAAAGAAGGAAAAGGACTGTATCCAACTTCAGCAGATTTCTCAGCTGATTTACACTCATTAGGTCAATATATTCAACAAGGGCAAAGATTATTTTTTTGAAACAGTAGTTTCTATTGGAAAACCTGAAGTGGAATTTGTTATTGAAAGTGACAAGGAAAAATCTTGATGGATTGAACTTTATTGCTGGAAAAAAACATTGGATTATGTAAATAAAAAAAGCAACTGATGGAGTAATCTTAGCGCACGTTGATGGAAATGTGCCTAACTTAGGAATAAATATTCCTGAAGTAACTCCTTATCACTTAGGATATACATTCTATTTCTTTGAAAAAAAGCATGTGGAGTAAGTGGATACCTTTTAGGTGTAAATCCATTTGATCAGCCTGGAGTAGAAGCATATAAGAAAAAAATATGTTTGCATTATTAGGAAAAACCAGGATATGAAGAAAGTCTGGAAAAAGAATTGGAAAAGAAATTAAACGAAGTTAAATAAATTTGATATTTAGATAAATAAAATTAAATAAATCGAAAAAAATTAATTTAGTTTGGAAAGAAGGTGGCTGATTCGGGATATTTTTTTCAAGCCACCGTTTTTTTGTTATTTTTTTTATTTAAATGTTGATTTATTAGATCTGTTCGATAACCACGCAAACTTAGAATTTAATAAAAATAAAAAAACTTGGGTTGTTGAATATATCTATTATGTTTTTGTTATAATTGAAACTTTGGGAAAGGAAGTAAAATGACAAAGGAAAATTTGTGGAAAAAGTTATACAGATGAACAAAAAAAGTAATATTTGAATTTGCTGAAGACTATAAAAAAATATTTGGATTTGGCAAAGACTGAGCGTGAATTTGTAGATTTGACAGAAAAAGAGACTTTATAAAAAAATGGATTTGTCGATATTAATAAAAAAAGTGAATTGAAAAAGGGGATAAAATTTATTTTAACAATAGAAATAAAAAAATATTATTGCGGTAATTGTTGGAAATGATATAAAAAGCGGTATTAATATGATTGTTTCCCACGTTGATTCCCCAAGACTGGATTTGAAGCCTAATCCAATAATGGAAGTCTGAAGAATTTGCACTATTGAATACACATTATTATGGTGGAATTAAAAAAGTATCAATGGGCTGCGACTCCGTTGGCATTGCACGGTGTAGTTTTTTTCTGAAGGATGGTGAGAAAAATTTTCGCTTTCAATTGGAGAGCGGGATGATGAGCCTGTGTTTAGCGTGCCTGATATATTGCCGCATTTGTCGTATAATGTGCAGGATGAAAGAAAGGCAAGGGATGTAATAAAAAGGTGAAGAGTTAAAATTGTTATTTGGGAATATGCCTGTAAATGATGAAAATGTAAATAAAAAAATAAAAACAGTTTGTACTTGATAAATTGAAAAAAAGATTATGGAATAGAAGAAGATGACTTTTTACTGCAGAGCTGGAAGTTGTGCCTGCTGGGAAATTGCGAGATGTGGGGCTTGATCAGAGCATGATTGGAGGATACGGGCAAGATGACAGAATTTGTGCATTTACTTCGCTTAGAGCTTTGCTTGAAATAGAGGAAACAGAAAAAAACTGTTATGGTTTACTTGACAGATAAGGAAGAAATCGGAAGTGAAGGTTCGACAAAGCTTGAAGTCGACATTGCCTGAATATATTGTTGGGAAAAATGCTTTCACTTACAGAAAAAAACTATAATGATCAGATATTAAGGGAAACTTTGTGGAATTCTAAAAGCCTTGTCATCAGATGTTACTGCTGCAATGAATCCTGTGTATAAATCTGTTCACGATATTGAAAAATGTAGCTCGGCTATCTTATGGACTGGCATTCGCTAAATATACTGGAAGCCGTGGAAAAATCTATGGCAAATGATGCAGATGCTGAATTTATTCAGGAAATAAGACAAATATTTGATAAAAATGAAATTAAATATCAATCAGGGCGGATTTGGAAAAGTTGATGAAGGTGGAGGAGGAACTGTTGCGAAGTTTCTGGCTTACTATGGAATTAGAACGATAGATGCAGTACTGGCACTTTTTATCAATGCACTCTTTATTTGAAATTTCATCAAAAGCGGATTTGTATGAAACATACAGAGCATATAAAGTATTTTTTTGAACTAAATTAGAGAGCAGATAATTAGGAGAGTAAAATGGGTTATAAATTAATAATTTACAAAGATAATAAATTTTATAGTGAAGAGAATTTAAAAGCAAAAAAATGGGAAAAATTATATATATAAATGGGGAAATGTTGAATCAGGGAGCTATTTCTTTGAAATAAAGGATGAAGAAAATGGTACAATAAGCGGTGTAACTTACAGCCATACAGCTCCATTTGCCAAAAAATTTGAAGCTGTGGTAGGCGAAAATTTACCACCAAAATCAATAACAGGATTTCAAAAGGGAATAGATATTTATGTGGAATATTCGCCATCTAAAAAGACATTTTCATTAACTAAAATGAAATTTTACAGAATGAATTTGAATATTTCTGATTTTGGATTGGAAAAGGCGGATAAAGTTGAAATTGCGGGGAACTTTAATAGCTGGAAGCCCGATACTGAGCCGATTTATCATTTTGAAGGGACAAATTACGAAGTGACATTGGCTTCACCTGAAGGAGTTTATGAATACAAATACTTGATTGATGGAAAAATGGTATCCTGAAAAATAGAAATAGTAAAAGCTTTTGTAATAGGAGAAAATGGAGCATTATTCGCACAAGGAGATTTGGGAACTGGAAAATTTGTTTATGAAGCGATTGATAAAAAAATACAAATTTAAAGGCGATTGTTCATAAATACGACAGTTTGCAATATTTTAACAAATTGTCTGACAGTGAGTATGAGTTTAAAAATAAGAACTCAGATGAACGATGTGGAACGTGCATATATAAGCATTGTTTTACACGAAGAAGATAACTATGAAATGATTTACGAACTTGAAAGATATCAGGATAAGACAAATGGATTTGACTATTTTGAAAGAATTATAAACTTCGGAAAAGAAGCTAAAAAACTATTATATTATTTTATTTTGGAGGATAATGGCACAAGAGCCTACTTTAATGGAACGACATTAAGCTACAGCAAGCCCAAAAGACTTGTTGTAAATACAACTTCTAAGGATATACAGCTGTTTAATGTACCAAACTGGTCAAAAGAAGCTATCTGGTATAATATTTTCCCAGACAGATTTTACAATGGAAATCATTACAATGACCCGATTTTCAATGAATTTGGACCAGAGGCATTTAAGCCTAACATACTTCATGAACAGAATTTTGTGGAGGAATATAGATGGGAAAAAAGTAACAATGTAATTAGCCATTTTGACAGAAACCGATGGACGGCTGACTTTAGGGAACAGACAATATGGGAAAAGCTGGGAGAACGTGAAATTGACTACAGTTTGAAATATGCCAGAATGTACGGTGGAGATTTACAGGGAATCAAGGAAAAAATACCATATATGAAGGAGCTTGGAATTAATGCTGTGTGGCTAAATCCAGTATTTTTCTCGTATCAGAACCATAAGTATGGAGCAAATGACTTTAGACATATCTCGCCAGATTTTGGGACAATAAAGACAAGCGGAGAAACTCATGGCGTGGAAATTAACAGAAATAATAAATATGGGAATAAGTCATACGTGGATGTGCTTGGAAACAAGGCTACAACAAGCAGCGAGCTAAAACTTCTGGAAGTGAACTTAAAGGGTGAAAACAGAGGAAAAAATGGATATGGAGAAACAGAAGATCCAGCTACCTGGGTTTGGACAGAGTCAGACTTGATAATGGTTGACTTGATAAAGGAATTTCATAAAAATGGTATTCGTGTAATATTTGACGGAGTTTTCAATCATAGCAGCAGTGAGCACTGGACATTTAATATGGTGCTTGCAGATGGGGAAAATTCTAAATATAAGGACTGGTATAAATTTACGGATTTTGGACAGCATGTTCAGATTACAGATGATATGAGTGATGAGCAGGCATTTGAAACATTAATAGCAAATAGAAAGAGAACTATTTATAACGCCTGGGGTGGATTTGACTCGCTTCCTGAATTTAACACTTTTAATCAGGAATATAAAGAATACATTTTTAATATCACAAGAAAATGGATGTACGGACCTGATGGAAAAGAAAGTGAAAACTGGATGGAAGATGATGGAATCGATGGATGGCGTTTAGATGTGCCAAACTGTCTTGAAAATCAAAATTTCTGGAATGAATGGAGAGAAGTTGTAAAAGGCAGCAAGAAGGATTCCTACATAACTGCTGAACTTTGGGGAAATGCTTCAGGAGATATTAACGGCGGAAATAAATTTGACACTGTAATGAACTATGAATGGCTAAAAACAGTTATCGGATTTTTCATAAACCAAAGCCGTGAAGGTGGAGTAAGATACAAGTTGAAGGCACAGGACTTTTTCAATGAACTTCGAGAAAAAAGAACCTGGTATCCATATCAGGCATTGCAGGCAAGCCAAAATCTAAATGGTTCACACGATACAGATAGACTTTATTCAAGAATCGTAAACGATGTGGTTGGAAGAAATTTGGAAGAAGGAAAGCAGTTAGAAAAAGGATACAACGGAATTCGTCCTGACCTGGCTTCAAACTATCATCCAAATACAACGATAGATTGGCGAAACAGCCCAATTAAGCCAAAAGACATACTAAAATTAATTTCAATATTCCAAATGACTTATATTGGAGCACCGATGCTATTTTACGGCGATGAAGTCGGAATGTGGGGAGCAACAGATCCATACTGCAGAAAGCCAATGTTGTGGAAGGAATTTTTATACGATGATGAAAAAAATCCGTCACACATTAACCAGAATGAAGTTTATTCACAAAAAGTCGACAGCGATTTATTTGAATGGTATAAAAAATTAATAAGAATTCGTCTTGAAAATAAAACTCTTATTTACGGTAAATTTAGAGAAGTATTTGCCGACAATGAACGAGATGTAATTGCATACGAAAGAGTAATCGAGGATCAATCAATCATTGTTGTAATAAACAATTCATTTAACAGCTGGGAAAACGTGGAATTTGAGACAAATTATCAGGACGAAAGATTTATCGACCTGGTAACAGAAGGCAGAACATTTAGAACAGGTTCAAATGGAAAAATTAAGTTGGATTTGAATGCAAAAGAGGGGATGATTTTGCGAAAAGTGAGGATAGATGGGGATTATGAGTAAATAGAAGTAGGGAGCTATGTTTGATGGCTCCTTATTTTTTTGAGATTTAATATTGATGTGGTATACTAAAAAAATGGAAAAATTGTATTGTAGGTTAGAAAGATGTAAATTTAAGTTAAACATGTTTGATTAAAAATTAAAAATAAGGAATTAAATGTTAACATAGATTAATAAAAAAATTATTGAGGAGGATGTGTATGAAAAATTACTAAAAATTGATGGTATAAGCCATTATAAAAAAAGCAAGATAAAGGTGTATTAAAAAAAGCAAGAATGTATTAAAAGGAGAAATAGAAAAAAATAGTAAAAAAACGTTATGATGCAACAATAGAAAGTAAAATATATAAAGAATTTATAAAATTAAGAAAAAAATAGGATAGAACATAATAATGAAAAAAATGTATTAGAGTTAATAAAGTTAAATATAGATAAAAATGAAAAAGAAATAAAAAAACACTATTGTCTAGTGAATTTAAAATAAAAAGAAAAAAATAAAAAAATATGATAAATACATGTCAGATAAAAAAACGAATTGGATAATGATATTCAAATTTATGAATCAGTAGAATCGTTATATTTTTATAAAGGAAGTATATTCAGGAAAAAAATAATGATAAATGGAATATATCAAAAAAATAGATTTAGAAAAAAATAATGAGAGAAGATAGTAACTTAATAATGTTAGGTTATAAGTTGAAGAAAAATATTAAAGAAGATGAATATCCTTACTTATACAAAAATAAAAAAATAAACAAAAAAAGTACACCTTTGTACACATTATTAAAAAATTGATTGAAAAAAATAAAAAAATAGTAATCAAAAATATTAGAGAAAGTGAAGAGTATGAAAAAAATACAAGAAGATTTTTAAAGAGTATAAAAAAATAGAAAAAAATAAATTTACTAGTAAAAATCAATACTAAATAATAAAAGTTAATATAAAATATAATACAAGTAATAATTACTTAGAAGACAGTAATAGTAAAAAGAGAAAAAAGAAATAATCGAATTTTTTTAAAAAAATGATTGAAGAAAAAAATACACCTATTCTTAAAGATAAACTAAAATTATTTAACTTAGAAGTTTTTGATGAAGAATTTTTTTGGATGAAATAAAGGAATTATTAGATAGTGATGATTTGGATAAATCGGATAATAAAAAAATTTCAGAATTAAGAGTAAAAAAATATTTAGTAGAATAAGAGAAAAAAATAAAAAGAAAATAGAGATAGGGATATATTAGAAAAATATTTATTTTTTTAGAATTAAAAAAATATATTGAAAAATAATTTATCTCATAAAAAAAGAAAAATAATAAAAAAATAATAATATAGGTGAAGAAAAAAAGTAAAAAAATTGTATTTGGAATTTTTAAAAAAAGTTTTATTTATAGATGATAATAATAGAATTAGTATTGAAAAATTAAAAATCAAGAATAGATGATAACTTTAAAAAAATTTATTAATCCAGCATGTTATAGAATATGGGAAAAATAAAAATATTACGTTGAAAATGATGATTATATAAAAAAATATTGTAAAAAAATGGAGAGTTGAAATTAGAAACAGAAAATTTAGAATATATAAGAATAAGAGAAACATTGATAAGAAAAAAATGGCAGTGTTAGTTTTCATTTGCAATTTAATAGTTTTTATAATTTATTTGAGAATATCACTTCTGATATTCTGACTGCTTAGATAGTGATGTAATAAAGATAGGGAATAATAGATTAAAAGAAAAGTTTTTTTAAATTATTTTTACAGTGAAGAAATATCAGATAAAGAAGATTTTTTTAAAAAGCTTTTAAAATATTCCATTTACAATGTTAGAAATGGCGTAAATCATTTTGATAAAATGATTTTAGGAAAAATATAATAATGGATTAGATTTAAAGGATTCTGATACTATAAGAGATTATTTTAATTTTTAAGAAAAAAAGAAATACAGCAAGATTTAAAGGATAGATTCATATCTAATAATTTACAATATTATTATACAGAAAATGAAATAAAAAAATACTTTGAAAAAAATATAAATTTGAAATATTAAAAACAAAAAGCATCTTTTTGCCCCTAATTTTAAAAAGAATTTTTGAGAAAAAGGAGAAAAATTTATCAATTTCAGAAATAAGTGATATTTATGATTTTTTTAAAAGATGTTCCGAAAAATAGTGATAAAAGTTCTGAATATAATGAATTTATGAAAACTCGAAATTTTTCTTTTTAAAGGAAATGTATTATAATAATTTTTATAGAGAATTCTTAAGTGATGGAACAAAAATTCGAGGAAGCAGTAAAAAAAGTCAAAAATAAAAAAAGAGAGCAGAAAATAAAGGAAGAGCAGCAGGAAAAAAAGTTATGATATGATAGAAGATTACAATTCTTCAGATGATGTTTTTAGAATATATTTCACGCATTCATAAATCAGAAATGGAAAGAATTGAAGTCAATACTGAGAAAAAATAGAAAAAGATACTTCAAAAATATATTAGAGATTTTATTGAAGAAGTATTTTTAGAAGGATTTATTAAATATTTAGATAACAATAATTTCAATTTTTTTAAAAAAATAGAAATGAAGTAGATAAAGAACGAGAAGAAATTGTTAGAAATTTAAATATACAAATAGAGGGGTTAGACATACTAAATGAAAAATGATAGCGAAATCTTAAATTTGTACTTATTCTTTAACATGATAGATAATAAAAGAATTTCAGAATTCAGGAATGAAATGATTAAGTACAAACAATTTTTTTAACAAAAAGACAAAAATATAAAGAGCGAATTTCTTGAAATTGATATAGAAAAAAATAGAAGCAATAATTGAATTTGTCATAATAACAAGAGGAAAACTTGAAATATTAGAAGGCGAAACTAAAGAACAAAAAGATAATATGAATGCATTATTTAATAAATTCTATAGTTCTGAATCTGAATATGATGAAAAACTTGAAAAAAATTTATTGAAGAAACAGTTTTAAATGATAAAAAGAACACACCTTTTTATTCAACAGATGGAAAAAACGCCAATAGTTCATAGCAATTTAGAAAAAAATGAGGAAATATGGAACAGAAAATTTTTCTTTCTAAAGTTTTTGAAAAAAATATGAAATATACACTAGATAATATGATAACAAAAAGAAAAGTTTGAAACTGAAGTAAGTGATGAATTAAAAGAATACGAAATCTTAGAAAAAGTAAATAGATTTAAGGAGAATGGAAAAACGTAAAAAAATTAATAGAATATTATAATGATTGTAGATGTTATTTACATGAAGAATGGATTGAAAAACAAAAAAATAAAGAAGAATTTGAATATAAAGAGATTTATGAAAAAAATTATAGAGGAAATTAGGAAATATAATTATTTAGAAAATAAAGAGAAACTACAAAAATGTTTATCTGTTACATGAAATAACATCAGATTTAATGGCAAGAAATGTAGCATTTATTAATAAGTGGGAGAGAGATTTTAAATTTTTATCAATTGCAATAAAAGAGAATTTAAAAAGATTCCAATAACATACAAAAAAATTGAAGAATTTTTAAATCCAAGCCTTGACACAACATCAGATGAAGAACATTTTTAATGTTAAAAATTACGCATCTAAGTTAAAAAAATATTCAAGGATTACATAATAATATTATAAGTCTAATTTTTATTAAAAAAATCTAGATGGATGGAACAATAAAATTGACAATTTTTAAATGGCTAGGGTTTAGAAATTATATTTCTCATTTTTAATCATATAAATGGTGAAAACTCGAAGGAAAAGCTTTTTATAAATCAATTAAATAGATTAGTATTGTTATTTTCATATGATAAGAAAGTACAAAAATCATATAACAAAATCAATAAAAAAACAATATTAGAAAAAAATATAATATTGACATAGAATTTAAAAATTTCAGATGATTCTAAAAATTTTTTTGAATATCAAATTAGTAATATAAATTCTAAAAAAAGGTAAAATGTTAGGAAAAGAAAAATTATTTCGAATTATTAGATAAGGAATTTGTCCAAAAATGTTAAGAAAAATGTTAGAATATGAAGATTAGAGAACAGGTGATTAAAATGCCCAATATAATTCACATAACAAAGGCTGATGATTTATCAATATCGAATAATCAGCTTGTAATGATTGATGAAGATAATAATGATGAGAAAAATAAGATTTCTTTGAATGACATATCAGCAATAGTTATTGAAAATTGCCATTGTAAGATTAGTGCGATTTTGCAGTTGAGGCTGGTGGAAAATAATATTCCGATTATTATTTGCAATGAAAAACATCAGCCTGAAATTCATTCGCTGGGATTATTTAATCATTTTCAAGTGACTTTGAGGATAAATGAACAGATTGAGTGGGAAAAAGAGAAAAAGGAAAAGTTGTGGAGCAGGATAGTGGAGAATAAGATTGAAAATCAAAGAGCACTGCTAGAATATCTTGAAAAAAGTGATGTTTCCATTGAAAGACTGAAAACATATAAGGAAAATTTGTAAAAAGGTGATGTGAGCGCTGAACATCAGGAAGCAATAGCTTCAAGGATATATTTTCAGGAATTGTATAGTAATAGTTTTAAAAGATTTGATGAAGATGGTGTAAATTCGGCACTTAATTATGGATATATGATTTTAAGGGCTATAATATCGTCAAAGATTGTAGCCAAAGGATTTCATCCAAGTCTTGGATTACATCATAAATCACAGTTTAATGCTTATAATTTTTTTCTGATGATATAATAGAAATTTTTCCGTCCTATGGTGGATTATCTTGTTTATATGTACAAGGATATTTTTGAATGAAGTAAAAATTAAGTAAGGAGATAAGGCAAAAAAATACTTCTTGTAGCACAGCAGAAGGTATTATTTAACAATAAGAAATATGATTTTTTTCCAAGCGGTAGACTATTATTTGGATAGCATAAGAAATTATTTTGTAAAAGATGAAGAAGTGATAATTCCGACATTGAGCGTGATGGACTATGAGTATTGAGTATTTTGGTCTGCTTATGTATGATTTTCCTATGCAGACAGATGTTGAGATATTTGAATATAGGACTTTTAGGAAAAAATTGATAGAAAAAAAGGATATTATCAGCTTCAGAAATCGGTATATATAATGAGATCGAAAACAAAAAGAAAAAAATCGAACTAGCAGAAAAGCAATTATCAATGCTCGCTCCAAAAAAATTCCTCAATCCGTTCCATTATCCTGACAGAAGATCAGTTTCAAAAAAATGAAGGTACTTGCAGGAGAAGTGACAATGGGAGAAAAAAATTTCACAAAAATAAAAATATTAGAATTTTGAAAAAATCATAAAAATATGGTATAATATGAATGGTGGTTTATATCATTTATTAAGGAGCAATATCAAGATGAAAAATATGGAAAACACAGATAAATAGCAAAAAAATAATAATCAAAAATATCCTATCACTAAAAAAACAAATGATGGGATATAGACCACCCCAATATCGAAGGGGACTAAAAACTGTACAGAAAAAAATCTGGAAAAAGTTAGTACATAGACTGGAAAAATAAAAAAATATAGATTAATGAAGAAAGGGAATAAAATATGAAATGAAGAAAAATATTAGATGCTTGCTGTGGTAGTAAAAATGTTCTGGTTTGATAAAGAAAATAAAGACACTATATTTATGGATAATCGATATTATGAAGATACATTGTGTGATGGTCGTACTTTAGAAATAAATCCTGACATTATTGCTGACTTTAGACATATGCCTTTTGAAAATGAAAGTTTTTATCTTGTTGTATTTGATCCGCCACATTTACTCAAAGCAGGAGAAAATTTATGGTTGTCCAAAAAAATACGGAAAACTAAAATCAGACTCTTGGAGAGAGGAAATAAGGCAGGGTTTTAATGAATGCATGAGAGTCTTAAAGCCAAACGGAACATTGATTTTTAAATGGAATGAGGAACAAATAAAATTAAATGAGATTTTGGCCACAATAGAATACAAGCCATTGTTTGGAAATAAAAGAGCCAAAACTCACTGACTTGTATTTATGAAAGAATAAGTTGAGTAGAAATAAATCCCACATGGAGTTATTTTTAATAATAGAGTTATAGTTGATAACAGTTAAGACTATTAATTATTAAATAAACTTTCTTTTTCTTTTTCCACATTTCGAGGTATAATTTAAAATAATAGGAAATAATACAAAATAAAAAAAGAAATAATTAAAAAAAGGAGTGAAGAAGAATGGAAAAATGATAAAAATAGAATGTAGCAAAAAAATAAAAAGGAGTAGCAAAAATTTATGAAGACTTTGAAAAAGTATAGTAATAAAGTAAATATATTTTTAATTATTATAGGAGTCATATTTACAATTTATGGAATTGTAGTTCCAATTTGGCAAAAATTTGATATCTTATATTTTTTTGGTGCAATTGGATTAATAATCTCAATATACAGTTTGATGCAAATTGAAACAGTAAAATCTGCTATTAGCAATGAAAAAAAGAAAAAAATTACTACTGGAAGCAATAAAAATAGATGAGTTGCTAAGAGCTTTTTATAACAATCGAAAATGAAAATTATAAAAAAATGGTGATAATGATGGTGATAAAAATATAATGTTTGATATTAAAAATAAAAAAAGAAGAAATATTAAAAAAATTGTTCTGAAATTGAAAATTATAATTTAATATCTGGATTATCAAAGGAATTAGAAAAATTTTGACATAGAATATGAAAGATTTAGGGAAAAAAACTAGAAAAAGACTTTAAGAAATGTAAGGAATAAAATAGATAAGTGTATTAAAGAAATGGAAGGAGAAATATAATATGGATAATATAAAATATACAATACCAGAAACTTATAGTATTACTGAAGAAGCAAGTTTAAAAAAATAAGAGAAGCAGTAAAATTAAAAAGAAACGGCAAATATGAAGAAGTTTAAAAAAATATATCGTGATATATTCATAAAATATGGAGCAAGTGGAGAACTGTATGTAGCAATGGCTAAAAATTTTAAACTTTGTAATATGGAATATGAATTAGCAATAGAATTATTTAAATTAGCTAACGAATCATGTATTAATGAATATCAACAATCTAATCCTAATATTGAAGATCATATTTTCAAATTAGAAAAATAGAAATAATGTTCCAGAAAAAGAATTTTTAAATTATATTAAAACTATAATTTGGAAATCCTAATTATGAATTTCCAAGAGAATACATCCGAAACACTAACCAATAAAACATAGAGATACCTTATTTGGTATCTTTTTTTCTTTACCAATTTCTTCCAAACTTTCTGTCCAAAAACTTTTTAATCTTATTTTAAACCTTACACATTATACATTTACCTTACACATTTTTTTAACTGAAAGTATTGATTTTATTGAGTTCTTATACTATTACACATTTTTTTCTAAAAACTTTTATATTTTGATATAGACCACCCCAATATCGAAGGGGACTAAAAACCAATTTGAATTTCCTTAGAATTACCAATTTGGATATAGACCACCCCAATATCAAAAAATGATATTTAATAAAAAAATAACTTTTCGAGTAAGAATAAAATTTCTAAGTTCTTGCTCATTTTTTTATTGTTTTTTTGAATATAGTTGTTTAATTGTTTTGAAATGCAAATTTTTTTGGAGATGTTTTCAATTTTTTTAGGTTGAAAAAAAGCAAGAATTATACTATAATAAATAATTATACGACTAATTTACAACTAGGCTTGTTAAGCCTTAATTTATACGACAAAAGAGAGAAAGAAGGTATTGAAAATGATAGAAATGATTTTGCCTGATGGTAGTAAAAAAACAGTTGGAAAAATCCGATGACTGTTGTGGAATTTGCAAAAAAAGTATTGGGAGCAGTCTTGGGAAGGCAACCGTTGGTGCTGTAATTGACGGTGTGCAAGTTGATCCATCTTATGTTATTGATAAATCTGGAGAAATTGAAATAATAACTAATACAAGTGAAAAGGGAATAGAAATTATAAGACATAGTGCGGCTCACATAATGGCTCAAGCTGTGCAAAGATTATTCCCAAATACAAAAGTTACAATAGGGCCTGTTGTGGAAAATGGATTTTTCTATGACTTTGATCCTGAAAGACCTTTTACTGAAGAAGATTTAGCAAAAATCGAAGAAGAAATGAAAAAAATTGTAAAAGAAAAATTATCCTTTTTGAAAGAAGTGAAATGAGTGCCGAAGAAGTCTAAAAAAATTCTTTCGCAGAAAAAGGAGAAACTTACAAAGTTGAAATAATTGATGACTTAGGAGAAGATACTGTTAGCATTTACAAACAAGGAGAATTTGTAGATTTATGTAGAGGAACTCACATTCCATCAACAGGATATTTAAAAGCATTCAAATTAATGTCAACAGCAGGAGCATACTGGAGAGGAAATTCTGATAACAAAATGTTACAAAGAATTTATGGAGTAGGCTTTTTGCAAGTAAAAAAGAATTAGACGATTACTTAACAATGATGGAAGAAGCAGAAAGAAGAGATCATAGAAAACTAGGAAAACAACTTAACTTATTTTTCTTAGATGAACATGGACCAGGTTTCCCATTCTTTATGCCAAAAGGTGTTGAATTATTTAATAAACTTCAAGAAATGTGGAGAGTTGAACATAAAAAAAGAGGTTACCAAGAAATTAAAAACACCAATTATGCTAGATAGAGAATTATGGGAAATTTCAGGACACTGGTTTAATTATAGAGAAAAATATGTATACATCAATAATTGATGAAAAAGTATATGCTATTAAAAGCCAATGAACTGTCCCAGGTTCAATAATTTGCCTACAAAAAAACAACTTACATTCATACAAAGATTTACCATTAAAATATGGAGAAATGGGATTGGTTCATAGACACGAATTTAGTGGTGCTTTGCATGGACTTATGAGAGTTAGAGCATTTACACAAGATGATGCGCACGTTTTCTGTACGAAAGAGCAAATTGAGGAACAAATTATTGAGATTATTGATTTATACGATAAATTCTATACTTTATTCGGATTTGAATATCATATTGAATTATCGACAAAAACCTGATAAAAGCAATTGGTTCAGATGAAATTTGGGGAAATGGCTGAAGTTTAATTTAAAAATCAGCTTTTGGAACACAAAGGAATTGATTACAAGTTAAATCCTGGAGATGGAGCATTTTACGGTCCAAAAATTGACTTTAAGATGAAAGATTCGATTGGAAGAATTTGGCAATGTGGAACAATCCAGTTAGACTTTCAACTTGCCACAAAAGATTTGAAATGAGCTATATCGGAGCAGATGGAGAAAAAAACATGAACCAGTAATGATTCACCGTGCAATGTACGGAAGTTTGGAAAAGATTCCTTGGAATTTTAATTGAACATTATGCAGGAGCGTTCCCTACTTGGTTAGCGCCAGTTCAAGCGAGAATTTTGACAATTTCTGATGAACAAGTTCCATTTGCAAAAGAAGTGTTTGAAAAAAACTTCAAAATGCAGGAATTAGAGTTGAACTTGACACAAGAGTGGAAAAAAATTGGATACAAAAATTAGGGAAGCAAATGGAGATCAAAAAAATACCAGTTCAATTGATTATTGGTAAAAAAACGAAGTTGCGAATAATGAAGTAAATATAGAAGGTTTGGTTCTCAAGAAAGTCAAAAAAATGTATCAGTTGATGAAATTGTTAAATATTTTAGTGGAAGAATCAAAAGTTCCGTTTAAAAAAAGTAAATTTTGAATTTTTGAATTATAATTAAATAATTAATATTAAAAAAGTAGAAATATTTATCTATTTAGTAACAAGAGGTTTTATACCATTGATAAATATGGATTTTTAAAAAATAGAATATAATGTAAGAGATTTTACAGATAAAAAGCCTTTAAAAAAATATAGTGGTATTATTATAATAGTTTAGATATAGGTTTTAGTTTAAATCCTATAGAATTTAAAAAAATTATTTAAATTATTTTAAATAAAAAGTTTATAAATAAGAGGTGATTTTTTTATGAAAAAAAGATTACGATGAATTGAAACTTATAATCATAATAACGACAGTTATAATGAATATGGTGGACAAGCAAGAATGACTTATGATGATTTAAACAGAGTTGTAAGTGCAAAAGTTTGTGGAAGTATGCTTTGGATGGTACTGGGACTTCTTGTGACAGGGATTACAGGTTATATGGTGTATACAGGGCTGGTATCAGGTAATCCGATTGCATACGGAATTTTAAAAATGTATTGGCTGTTTGCTATTTTGGAAATAAATTTGTGGTGTTTGGGATTTACTGCGTTAGTTTATAAAAGCTAATTCAAGTACGTTAAGACTTATGTTTCTTGCATATTCGTTCTTGAATGGATTGACATTTTCAGTTCTTGGAATTGTCTATGCTCCTGGAATTATAGTTTCGGCATTTTTGGGAACATTTGTGTTATTTGCAGTTTTGGCTGTTTATGGATACTTGACTAGAGAAAATTTGACAAAGTTTACACCAATTCTAGTTGCTGGATTAATTGCAATTATTTTAGTAAGCATAATAAATATCTTTTTGCAAAATAGTGGAGTTGACTTGTTCATATCAATAATCGGAGTAATTATATTTACAATTTTTTTATTGCAGTTGATGTAAATAGAATAAGAAATAACATTGTTGCTTATGCGGCTCAAGAAGATTCAGAAATTTTAAATAAAAATAGAAATAGTTGGTGCATTAAATTTATATTTAGACTTTGTAAACTTGTTTATTTACATTTTAAGACTTTTGGGAAGAAGAAAAATAAAATTATATTCAAAAAAATATTTATGTAAAAAATGCTTTAAAGTTGGAGTTTTTTTCTGATTTTTAAAAGCAATTTTACTTTTTAGAAAGCGAGAAAAATTTTTGCAGAATAATAAATTAAATGATGATGTAGAAAAAAATTCATTAACGATGAAATTACAAACAGTAAGATTTGGGTGTTTTGTGGAATAATGATTTCAGTTCTGTTGTCGCAGATGTTAAATTTACAGGCTGAAATGTATAAAATTATGTATATTTTTAAGATGAAGCAAGTTTTGGATAAAATGTCGTTTTTATTTATTGCAATAATTATTTTAGAAATTTTTTTAACATTTTTGTATAAAATTATAATCAATAAAAAGCAAAAAAATTATAAAGTCAAGTTTTGTAGTTTATTCGCTTTTTAACTGGATTAAACTTTATCAATTTTTTTCTTCTATAATAAAAGTTTTGTTTCAGAAAAAAATATTGGAATTTTTACCTGTAATATTACTAATAATATCGTTATTTTTTTAGTAATAATCTTTAATAATTTTTGATTCAAAAAAATAAAAAAATGATAAAAATAAAAGTTTTAGAAGATAATGAAACTGAATTTTCTGGAGAAAAATAAGATTTTTATGTGGCGGCAGTTTTGTATACGGATATTGTGAAAAATACTGATTTTGCTTATAATAAGCACGATGATTTTAATATAAATTTTGAAAGGGAAATAAAAAAATATATGAAAAGAAAGATAGAATGTGTGAAGAATTTCATAGAATCTATAAACTTGGAAATTCTGAAAAAGCCAATTGGAAAAATTAAAAGGATGGATTGGAAAAAAATTGAGATTTGACTTGATGGCTGAAGAAAATGGAGAATATTTGGAAGCGGCTCAAAAAGGGAGATGTTGTAGAAGTGGCAGATGCACTTGGGAGATATGCTCTACATCCTTTGCGGGAACAATTATTGAGCATGGAATGCAAAGATGTGATTGATGATGTCTTTTGAAGAAATCCACAGAAGCAATCTTTGAGCAAATTAGATGAAAATGGGAAATCAATTTATCGGGAAGATGGGAAAGTTATAAAGGGACCAAATTATTTTTCCACCAAATTTGAAGAAATTTTTTTGAAAAAAATAAGGGGAAAATTTTTGAGAAATAAAGTAAAAAAATATCATAATAACTTGTAAAAAGTTCTCAAAAATATGATAAAATAGAATGCGATATGTAAAAAAATAATTTTAACTAAATAACGATTTTTTTAAAAATAGTTGAGTTAATATATTATAATAAAAACAGCAGGACTGTTAAAAAAATAAAGATGAAAGGAGAACTACTAAAAATATTTAGTAGAGGTGAATAAAATGCAAAGATGTGAAGTTTTTGGAAAAAAACAGTAAGCCACGGAAATAGAGTGAGCCACTCTCACAAAAGCTACAAAAAGAATTTGGAGACCAAATTTACAAACAATGCTTTTAACTATCAACAATGAAGAAGTTAGAGTAAGAGTTTGTACAAAAAGCAATGAAAACATTAAAAAGGGAAAAAAATAACGATCAAGTTAAAAAAATCTTGTTAAAAAAACAAAGAAACATTAAGCCCTAAAAATACTAAAAGTATTAGCAAAAGTAAGTTTTTATAACTTACTTTTTTGTGTGTACCATGTACTCAACTGGATAGAGCGTCTGACTTCGGATCAGAAGGCTTGGGGTTCGATTCCTCACGGGTACGCCATTTTTTTATAAAAAAATTATTCATTATTTAAATATAAGGACATCAAAATTAGATGCCCTTTTTTATTTATTGAATTTATACTATTTTTAGTCATAATGATAGATTTGTTTATTATTTTCTTTTGCTAATTCTTTGAAATTCAGCTTTTGCTTTAGCTAATTGAGCATTAAATTCGCTGTTTGAATGTAATGTTGCGACAACTGTGCTTGCTACTACACGAGCTGCATCCACATCGCTTTGCCAGTGATAACCGCAAATTACACGGCTTTGCCCCATTTCATATCCACGTTTTATAATTTCGCTTTGTCTTGCTGGATTTATTTCAGCCAATACTAATGCAGTAGCCCATCCGATTGAAGTATGCCCTGATGGATAAGATCCATTTTTTGAAAGAGTTGCTTCATCTTCTGGACGGCAAGTAGATTCTTTAAAATATGCAAATGGACGAATTCTCATATATGTCTGTTTTGCAGATCTTGTTGCCAAATCTCCTGCATCTTCACGTAATTTTTGTAACTAATTTAAAAAAATTTCAGGGTAGTTTGAGCAGAAATTGTGTATCCAAAGGCTTCAGAAAAAGCACGAGGTACTCCATCTCCTTCTACTTGCGCATCATTATATGCCTGTTTTCCTCTTTCAGTATTTCTTAATAATTTTCCTTTTTCATATTGAGCCTTGTCATTTAAAAAAGCTATACTGTCAACTGCTGGTGGAGGTGGCAACAAATCATAGCTGCTTACAACTTGTGAACTTTTTTTAAAAAAGTACACCTCCGGTTTTGTTGTTACGTCATTTCCTGCTCCTGCTGAAAATGAAACTAAACTTGCAAATAAAAAAATGCACCAATTAATAACGTTTTTCATATTTGAACCATCCCTTTTCCTAATAATATTTTTTTCAATAAAATTATATCTTATTTTTTTATGAGTGTCAAGAGTAAGCAATCTGTTCTATTGAAATTCAACTAAAAAAATGCTAGTATATTTTATATGAATTTAAAAAATTATTACTAATCAAAAAAATTGAGAATAAAAATTTAGTAAAGGAAAAAAATTAAGAACATTGAGGTGCTGAAAATGAAATTAAAAAAAGAAAAATCTGATTTTTTTAGATTTTGCAACTGAAGAAGATGCTGAAAAAGATCTTAAAAATTTATGAGCCGTATGTTGAAAAAAACTACAATTACATTTGAGTATGAAGTACCTTCAGCCGAGGAATTTAAAGGAAGAATAAGAGAAATTTTAAAGGAATATCCGTATATTATTTGTGAATACGAAAATGAGATAATTGGATATGCTTATGCACATAGGATTTGGAGCAGGGCTGCCTATCAGTGGGATGCGGAACTTTCGGTTTATACAGATGGAAATTATGCAGGAAATGGAATTGGGAAAAAAATTGTATAAAATTTTTGATTGAAATACTGAAAGCTTCAAAAATATTGTAAATGTCTATGCGCTTGTAACTTATCCTAATGAAAAATAGTGAAAAAAATTGCATAATTACTTTGGATTTAAAAAAAGTTGCATTTTTGAAAATTCTGGATACAAATTTGGAAAAATGGGTTGGTGTCACTTGGTTTGAAAAAAAGCTATTTCCGAATATCCTAAAAAAATCCTAAGCCGATAAAAAAAGTATCAGAAATTGATGAAGTTAAATTAAAAACAAATTTTAGAGCTGTAAAAAGTATAGATTTTTTTAGTATTTTAATAAAAACAAACGTTCTGAAGCAAAAAGTATTGACTCCTTGTAAATAAAAAAATCAAGTCATTAAACAATCCAATATTGATTTTTATAGGCATAAAATGACATATTTTTTTTAAAAATGTTAAAAAAATGTTTTTGAGATTATATATTAAATTACTTGAAAATCAGATTAAAGAGTGGTATAATTCAAGTGGAAAAAAAGATTTTGAATAAATTTTGAGGAGGATATAACGAAATGGCTAAAAAAACTTTAAAAAGACTTAGACGTAAAAGGTAAAAAAAGTATTAGTAAGAGTTGATTTCAATGTACCAATAAAAGATGGAGTTATTACAAATGATAATAGAATTACAGCTGCACTTCCAACTTTAAAATATATTTTGGAAAAATGGCGGAAGAGTAATCGCATTTTTCTCACTTTGGGAAAAAGTTAAGGAAGAAAGCTGACAAAGCCTCAAAAAAACTTTAGCGCCAGTTGCAAAAAGATTGGAAGAACTTTTAGAAAAAAACCAGTTAAATTTATTCCTGAAACTAGAGGACCTGAATTGGAAAAAAAGCAGTTTCTGAACTAAAAGATGGAGAAATCTTAATGTTTGAAAACACTAGATTTGAAGACTTAGATGGTAAAAAGAATCTAAAAAAATGATCCTGAATTAGGAAAAATACTGGGCATCACTTGGAGATGTATTTGTAAACGATGCATTCGGAACTGCTCATAGAGCACATGCTTCAAATGTAGGAATTGCTTCAAATATTAAAGATTCTGCAGTAGGATTTTTTTAGTAGAAAAAAAGAAATTAAATTTATCGGTGGAGCAGTTGACAATCCTGAAAGACCATTAGTTGCTATTTTAGGAGGAGCAAAAGTTTCTGATAAAATTGGTGTAATTGAAAACTTATTGGATAAAAGGCTGATAAAGTAATTATCGGTGGAGGAATGATGTTTACTTTCTTAAAAAGCTGAAGGTAAAAACACAGGTTCTTCATTATTGGAAGCTGACAAAGTAGAATTAGCCGCTTCATTAATCAAAAAAAGCAAAAAGAAAAAAATGTTGAATTATTATTGCCAATTGATACAGTTGTAGCAAAAAGAATTTAAAAATGATACAGAATTTAAAAACAGTTTCTGTAGATGACATTGAAGATGGATGGATGGGATTAGATATAGGTGAAAAAAATCTGTAGAATTATTCAAAAAAAGCTTTTAGAAGGTGCTAAAAACTGTAGTATGGAATGGACCAATGGGAGTATTTGAAATGGAAAAACTTCGCTAAAAGGAACAATTGGTGTATGTAAAGCAATCGCAGAATTATCTGATGCTAAAGACAATCATCGGTGGTGGAGATTCAGCAGCAGCAGCTATCCAATTAGGATTTGCTGACAAATTCTCACACATTTCAACTGGTGGAGGAGCTTCTCTTGAATACTTGGAAGGAAAAAGTATTGCCAGGAGTAGCTGCAATTTCTGATAAATAATAAACTAACTTAAATAACTATTAATTTAGTTGACTAAAAATAATTTTTTTCATTTTAATCACGAAATGACTGTCTTGAAATCAATTTTTTTAAGATAGTCATTTTCACTTTAATATTATTTTTTTATAAGATTTGGTATTAAAAAGTTATAATCATTTCACAAAAGATTTTTTTAAACTAAAAAATAATTTTTTTAAAAAAATTGAAACATAATCTAAATTGTGGTATAATTAAAAAAAGATTTTAGAATTTCAGAAGGAGGAGAAATAAATAATTATGGATAAGAATTCAATGGGAGTAATAATAATTTATGTGGTATTTTTGGCAGTATTGATTTTACCAACATACTTTTGCAAATAAAAAAAGAAAAAAACAAAAAAAGCTGAATTAATGGAAAAATTTAAAAGTAGGAGCTAAAAATAACTACAGTTGGAGGAATCCAAGGAACTATTACAAATGTTTTTACAGATACTGTGGAAATGAAAATTGATAAAAAAATGCAAGAATGACTGTTCTTAAATCAGCAGTTGAAAGAATTGAAACAAAAATAAGAATTTAGAGATGTTATGTTTATTGAGATTTATGTATTTTTAAAAAAATAATTGAAAATGAATAGTAAAAAAATAGGAGGAAAAAAATGAAAAAGGATATTATTGTTTTTTTGTTACTTTTTTTGTAAGTGCAATTACATTTTCTGATACTTTAAAAAAATGTTTCATATAATAATGGAAAGGTCATTGGAACATTTAGGGAAAAATAAACAGATTATTCCAAATGCTTCTGTCACAAAAATTAGGGGTGAAGACCTGTTAATGTTAAGTTTCCCAGATAGTAAAATGGAAAGTGGCGTTCCAGCATTTATTAACAAAAAGTGATCAGTATATAAGTAAGGTTTATACAGTTGAAAAATAATGGAATGGTAGTAGTGTATGTGTATTTAAAACCATCTGTTACTTATCAAGTTACCAGTAGAAATGGAGAGTTTCAAGTAACATTAGATGGAGGTAAAAGCTGTAACAGCGCAAAAAATCATATAATACACCACAAAGCCAGAATAATAACAGCAACAATACAAGAATAACACAGACTCAGTCACAAAGCCAGTCAGGTAATACTTCAAGAGGAAATAAAAAAATATACAATAGTTGTAGATCCTGGACATGGTGGGACGTGATTCAGGAGCAAGAGGAAATGGATATAATGAAAAAGATATAGCATTACAAGTTGCAACAAGGCTAGCTAATAATTTAAGACAGGATTACAATGTTATAATGACTAGAGATTCAGATTTTTTTGTGCCATTAGATACAAGAGCCAAAATTGGAAATGATGCAAATGCAGATTTCTTTATAAGTATCCACTTTAAATTCAGGTTCAAGTTCATCAGCAAATGGAACAGAAGTATTTCTACTTTTAGTAAAAAGATCAAGGAAAGTTATGCTGCACAAGTAGCCAAATTTGAAAAATAAAGTTGATGGAAGCTATGGAGATGTGCCATTTTCAGACTTTATTTCTAAATGATATTTTTTTATAGAAAAAAATCAAAAAGACAAGTCAAGTTTATAGCAGAATCTGTATTAAATAATCTTATAAATACAACAGGGACTTAGAAGAAGAGGAGTTTTTTTGGAGCAAATTTTTGCAGTACTTCGTGGAAGTAATTCGCCATCAATACTAGTAGAATTAGGATTTATGAATAATTATTCTGATTTATCACAATACTTGACACCAGATGGTCAAGAAAGAGCAGCAAATGCTATTGGAAAGTGCAATAAGAAGTTATTTTAGATAATTTCATTTTTAAATAATGGAAATATTATCCAAATTAGGAGAATTTTATGCCAAAAAGAAGAATCAAAAAGAAGAACCTAAAAAAAGAAAAAAAGGATTTTTTTAGCAGCGTATTTTTTTATAATATTGCTTATTTTAATAACAGTTGCTGTAGTTGCAACGAATATATATGACAAGGATAACAGTGAAGAAATACATGTAACTGTTGATAAGAATTTAGTAAAGGAAACAGCGCAAAATGAGGAAACTCAAAAATAAAAATTTCTATATTTGTATTTGATCCTGGTACAAGAACAATTTATGAGCGAGAAATCGTAATTCCACGTCAAGTGAACTTAATTGAAGGGATTTCATAAATGGAATTATCAGAAATTCAAATTATATTACAGATGATATGAAATTTAGAAGTGCCTACAACCTTAGAATTGATAATGTAAATACAACAGTTGTAAAATTAAATGCGGCATTTGCAAATTTGAAAAAAATCCTGAATTATTTAATGGATTTTCTCAAGCTGTAACAAATACAATTTTTAAAAAAACTTTCCCAATATTCAAAGTGTCATAATTCAAATAGACGGGGAAACAAATGTTCAATAAAAAGTAAAAATATTTAAGTAAAAAAATTAAATTAGACTGTTTTGGTATTAATAAGAGATTTTTTTAACAAAAAGATAGCAAGAAGTCTCCGACTTCTATAAGTGGGAGATGAATTGCTTTTTGTAAAAAATTGAAAAAAAGGATATATCTTATGATACAATTTTTGTATAAAAATATTGAAGAGAAGTTATAAATAATAAAATTTCTAAAAAAATAACTTAAAAATAATATCCAAAAATCAAAAGGAGGTGTAATTTTATGAAATATAATTTAGCATTCAAATACAGAATTTATCCAAATAAAGATCAAGAATTATTGATAAATAAGACTTTTGGATGTGTTCGTTTTGTCTACAATACGATTTTGTACACTGCGAATAAAATTTTTATGAAGAAACTGGAAAAAAATAAAAATAATTACACCTGCCAGTTTGAAAAGTGAAAATCGATTTCTAAAAAGAAGTAGACAGTTTGGCACTTTTCAAATGCTCAATTGAATGTAAAACGATCATTTACGAATTTCTTTCAAAAAGAGCAAAAGTTTCCAAGGTTCAAATCTAAAAAGAATAATGTTAAAAAGTTACACGACAAATTGTGTGAACAATTCAATACGAATTGAGGAAAACAAATATTTGGTTTTGCCAAAATTAAAAAGAATAAAATTAAAAATATCATAGAGAAATACCGAAGGATTACAAGATAAAGTCAGTAACATTGATAAATAGCAATGGAAACTATTATGTTTCTGTTTTGACAGAATTTGAAAAAGAAATTCAAAAAGGTAGTTAGTAAAGATAAAGTAATTGGACTTGATTTTTTTCAATGTCTGAATTATTTGTTAGTTCTGAAAACCAAAGGGCTGATTATCCAAGATATTTTTAGGATGTTGGAGAAAAATTGAAAAAAATTACAGAAATCATTATCAAGAAAAAGTAAAATTTTTCTAAAAAAATTGGTATAAACAAAAAAATGAAAAATATCAAAATTGCATGAGTATATTAAAAAAATTGTCGAAGAGATTTTTTTGCATAAATTATCGAAAAAAATTGTCTGAAGATTATAATGCTGTGGTTGTTGAAAATTTGAATATGAAAAGGGAATGAGCCAGGTATTAAATTTTTGGGAAAAAGTGTAGGAGATAATGGATGGGGAATGTTTTTGAGAATGCTTGAATATAAGTTGATGTTTTTTTAGGAAACAATTTTTGAAGATAGATAAAGTGGTTTCCGTCATCGAAAACTTGCAGTAAATGTGGAAATGTTAAAGATGAACTGAAATTATCAGAAAGAAGTTATAAATGTGAGTGCTGTGGGATTGAAATTGATAGAGATTACAATGCGGCGCTGAATATAAGAGATATTGGAAAAAGAAATGTTGAAATATTAGGAAATAAAAAAACAGGGCAGGGACTGCCCGAAGAGCTTTGGTAAATATATTTGGCTAGCAAAAGCAGATACTTCAGAAAGTTCCCGCTTCTAAAAAGCGGGAGTAGTTCACAGGATAAATTACAGATGATAAAAAAACGATAGAAAAAATAAAGTATTATGTGTTATAATGATAAAAATGACTAAAAGTGAGAGAATAAATAAAGAAAGGAAGATAGACAATGGGATTCAGAAGTCACAAAAAGAGGTATCCAGATCGCATCAGCAGTTATGATGGGGATGTTTGGAATAGCAATGCTTATTACTGGAATATTATTTTTTTGAAGAATAATATTTTTGAAGCTTCAAAAGGTAATAGAGAAGTAATTGCAACGATTAACGGGACAAAAATTTATCGTGATGATTTTGAAAGGGAAGCTTTATTCGTTAAAAAGTCAGTTAAATGAGATTAATCAGCAAAAATGCAGCAGTTGGCACAAGCAGGAGTGAAATACTGAGAATATAAAAAAATGTTCCTGATGATATTATAAATCAATATGTTTTACAACTTTTGATAAATAAGGAAATATTGCTTTCATCGGCTAAGAATTTGGGAATAAGAGTAAGCGGTTCAACTGTTAATAAGGAATTTAAGGCTTATCAAAAACAGTCTAAATTAGGAAAAAGATGAATTTTCTCAATATTTAAGATCAGTTGGATATAACGTTACTTCATTTAAAAAATGATAAAAAGACCAGAAAAACAGTTGACAAGATGAGAGAAAAATTATTTGCAGATGATAAAGTTACAGATGAGGAAGTTAAAAAAAGGCTTATGAAAGAAATAAATATACTCAAGCCTTTGAAAATCAAGAATTTGATGATGTAAAAAGATCAAATTAAGGAAAAATATGAAGCAAGATAAGGATATTATGATTTTAAATTCATTTATTGCAAAAAGCTAGCAAAAAAGCTAAAATTGAGTTTAAAGATGAGGAATTTAAAAAATGTATGCTAACATAACAGCAGTTGTGGCACAAAATGGAGAGTATAAATATACAAATGCAGATGTAAATGAACAAATTATAAATGCAGTTTCACAAACTCAAGAAGGTTATTCGCCAAAAATGGTAAATGATTTAAAAGGTATGCTAAAAACAAATTTAAATAAATTTATACAAATAGCGAATAAGGCTAAAGCGGCTGGAATAAAGGCAGATGCTGATTTAGCAGGAGTAGATCAGTTAAGAGATTATTCTCAAAAATACTATAATTATTTAATTGATACTTATAAACCTGATAATGCGGCATTGCAAGCAAGATTTGATTCTAAGAGGGATAGTTACAATACTCAAAATAGTATAGGCGGTTATGTAATTGGAGAAGAATATCAGGCTGGAGAAAATGATTTTGCTGTGGCTAAAAAGCAGGCTGAAGAAATTATGAAAACTACAAATAAAGATAATTTTGCAGAAAAAGCCAGAGAGTTTTCAAAGGATCCTGGTTCGGCTAAGAATGGCGGAAGTTTAGGAGAAACAGCGGATTTATCAAAACTTGTCCCAGAATTTGCAAATGCAGTTAAAAATGGTAAGGCTGGAGATATTGTGGGACCAATAAAAACACAGTTTGGTTATCATATTATTTACATTCAAAGTAAAGATCCAAAAAATGAAAATGTAGCGAAAGTTAGCCATATTTTAATAACTCCAACTATTTCTGAGGCATCAAAACAAAAAGTTGTTAAGAAAATTCAAGACTTGAAAGCCGAAATTCAAAGCAAGAAAGTTACTTGGAGCACTGTGGAAAAACAAGATAAATATAACTTTAGCGTAAAAAGAAAGATTTAAAAAGTTAGTTAAAAACTGATGCGATTCCCAGGAATTGGAATAAATAAAGAATTAATGGATCAAATATTCGCATTGAAAGTAGATGGATTTTTAGAAAGAAATGATGCAACTGGATATTATTTAATTGCAAAAACATCAGAAATACCATTTACACAAGCAACATTTGAAAATTCAAAAGAACGTGTAAGATTGGAACTTGCGCATGAATATGCAGATAAGCAGTTGGGAAATTACACAATAGTTTTCTGTTTAAATAGTTAAATTTGATTTATCAAGGATTCTTTTATTATCAAATAGAAGAAATACAAGATATTAAAAAAAGAACTGTTTTTAAATACTAAAAAAATATTTAAGACAGTTTTTATTTATATTAATGCTAAATCTCGTTTAAAAATATTATTTGCTAAAAGAGACTTTTGAACTCTTGTAAAGAAATTTATATTTTAAATGGGAAATAGTATAATTTTATTGAAGACTCAGGAGTTAAAAATGAGTTATATTGAAAAATTTAGAAAGTGTCGGGAAAAAAAGATGATTGTGGAGGAAAAAGGGTTAAAAAATAACAGAAGATGCTATTTTGCTTTCAGAATTTATGAAAAATATTTTAGCAGAAAAACGTAAGAATTTGAAAGGGGAAAAATCATTTTTAGAAATTGAGGGCGGGACAAGGGATAATTTCGTTATTACTTTCAGAACTTGATATTATTTCAAAAATTTTTTTGCTGTGGAAATTCAGGAGGAAGTTTTTGCTGCTTTAGAAAATATAGAGATAAATGATTTAAATGGGAAAAATAATTCCAATTAATAAAAATATAAAAGAATGTGAATGGAGAGTATGATTTTATTTTTTTCAAATCCGCCGTATAAAAAAAGACCAGTTCTGGAAAAAAATGCCTGAAAAATGAAATGGAAACGAATTAGTAAATATGAAATTTTGCTGACTTTGGAGGAATTAATTTTGGAAATAAGAAGACTTCTAAAAAAATTATGGAGAATTTTTGTGGTTGTGCCGAATAGCAGGTTAAATGATGTTTTTCGGTGTATTTATGAAAAATAGGCTGAATATATTGTCGATTAAGGTGAATAAGTATAAAAAGATGGATCTGGTTGTTATACATGGGAAAAAGGGAGGTAAAGTAAATTCTGGGATTGAAATTGAGTAATTAATCATTAATAAAATATATTGAAATATATAAAAAATATATAATTGATTTATTGACAATTAAGTATGTTAATATAAATTGTAATTTGATATACAAATATTTTGGAACTTTGAAATTTTGATAAAGTCAAGAATAAATTGTAGCTATATAGCTAATAAATAAAAAATAATTGAAAGGAAGGTAATGAATTATGAAAAAGTTGTTGGGACTGCTGACTTTGATTCTGGCAGTTTCTGGATTTGCTAAGGCGGATCAGGATGTGCTGAAGAATATTAATATTTCTACTGAATATAGGCAGAATTATCAGGATAAAACTGGAGATGATGCGAATGGAATTGGATTTGCCGGGTTTAAAAAGGATAATCGCGGGAGAACACGGGTAAGAAGTATTTTTTTCTGGAAAAATTGATTAGTTGAGGAGTTGAAATAGCTCCTTTTTTTATTCAAATAAAAAGTCCATTCGTATAGAGAACAGAACTTTTTATTCAAAAATATATTATGATTTTTTTATAGCGAAGTTAAATAGTCAACCAGCTCTTTTTTTCAATTTCCGCATTAAATTTTCCAATTCTGAAATTGTATTTAATATCTTCAAAATTTTCTGGGTTTTCATCCATTTTTCTTTTTACCACAGCTGGAAATTCATTCCAGAAAGTATTATATCTCCCATCAACATAAGAAATTAAAGTAGGTATTTTAATTCTTTCATCTGTATCTGGAAAAAAATTCTTTAGCAGCTTCTCTTGAACGATAGTCAACTTTTTATTTTGCTATTCAAGTCGCTGAATTTTTTTAAGAAAGGGACAGTCGCACGGCAGTCTGGACAATAAACTTGTGCTACTGCAATAATTGTAATATCCTTATCTATAGCTTTTAATAGCTTTTTTTCTGTTTCCTTTGACAATGAAATTTTTTTCTATAATTCTGAGCTGCTTTTTATCTTCTTCTGCTTCAGTCACTTCAAATTTTAAATAATCTTCAAATGTTGCCATATTTTTCACCTCGTAAGTTTATTTTTTTTACTCTTGATTTCTTATAATATTGTATCATTATTGGATTAGTTTTTTTGCAAGTTTTAAAAAAATTTTTAATTCAATTTTTTTGGGAATGTGCTAAAAATCAATGTAGGAGGAAATTTTATTATGCATAAGGCGGTAATAAGCGATTTAGATGGAACGCTTTTGAATGAAGAACATAAAGTTAGTCCGTTTACGAAGGAAACAATTGAATTGTTGCTGGAAAAAGGGATAAAATTTTATATTGCAACTGGACGTGGATATGTCGGAGCAAAGGAAATTATGGATGAAATTGGGCTGAAAAATTCCTTTGATTACGTCAAATGGCGCTAGGATTGTAGATGAAAATGGAAGAGAAATTTACGTGAATAATATTGAACAGAAATATGTGGACAAAATTTTTTCAATTGATTATAAATCATTTGACAAGGGAATAATCTTAAATGGATTCTCAGGTAATCATTGGTATGTGACAGAAGATGCCAGAGATTATTTTTATGCTCAAAAGCCAAATAGAAAGCAGTATCCAGAGCAAATTGAGCAGAATGACTTTGAAAAACTTGCTTTTACAAAAATATTTTTTCTAGGCGAGCATAAAAAACTGCTGGAAATAGAAAAGGAAGTAAGAAAAGTAACGAATAATGAAGTTAATATCGTATTTGTAAACGAAAAAAGCTTGGAGATCTTTTCAAGTGACTGCGATAAGGCTGTGGCAGCCGGATTTTTGCTTCAAAGGGATGGGCTGACGTTAAAAGATGCTGTTTCATTTGGAGATGGATTTAATGATTATGACTTGATAACTCAAACTGGACTTGGATTTGCAATGAAAAACTCAATTTATAGACTGCTTGAAAAATTAACAGATACAGAAGTTATTGGAAGCAATGCTGAAGATGGGATGGCAAGGAAAGTAAGGGAAATATTTAAGATTTAGTAAAAATATAAAATTTAACAAAAAGATAGCAAGAAGTCTCTGACTTCTACAAGTGGGAGATGAATTGCTTTTTTTGTAAAAAAATTGAAAAAAAGGACATATCCATGATACAATTTTTTTATAAAATATCAAAGAAAAAAATAATTAAAAAAATAGTATTCAAAAATCAAAAAGGAGGTGTAATTTTATGAAATATAATTTAGCATTCAAATATAGAATTTATCCAAATAAAGAGCAAGAATTATTGATAAATAAGACTTTTGGATGTGTTCGTTTTGTTTACAATACAATTTTGTATATTGCTAATAAAAATTTATGAAGAAACTGGGAAAAAAATAAAAATAATTACACCTGCTAGTTTGAAAAGTGAAAAATAAATTTTTAAAAAGAAGTAGACAGTCTGGCACTTTTCAAATGCCCAATTGAATGTAAAACGATCGTTTACGAATTTCTTTCAAAAAGAGGACAAAATTTCCAAGGTTCAAATCTAAAAAGAATAATGTTAAAAAGTTACACGACAATTGTGTGAACAATTCGATACGAATTGAGGAGAATAAATATTTGGTCTTGCCAAAATTGAAAAGAATAAAATTAAAAATATCATAGAGAAATACCAAAGAATTATAGAATAAAAGTCGGTAACATTGACAAACAGTAATGGAAATTATTGTGTTTCTGTTTTGATGGAATTTGAAAAAGAAACTCAAAAAAATTCCAAGCAATGATAAAAGTAATTGGACTTGATTTTTTTCAATGTCTGAATTATTTGTCAGCTCTGAAAAACCAAAGGGCTGATTATCCAAGATATTTTAGGATGTTGGAGAAAAAAATTGAAAAAAATTACAGAAATCATTATCAAGAAAAAGTGAAATTTTCTAAGAATTGGTATAGACAAAAAGAGAAAATATCAAGATTGCATGAGTATATCAAAAATTGCCGAAGGGATTTTTTGCATAAATTATCGAAAAAATTATCTGAAGATTATAATGCTGTGGTTGTTGAAAATTTGAATATGAAAGGGATGAGCCGGGCATTAAATTTTGGGAAAAGTGTAGGAGATAATGGATGGGGAATGTTTTTGAGGATGCTTGAGTATAAACTGATGTTTTTAGGAAAGCAATTTTTGAAGATAGATAAGTGGTTTCCATCATCGAAAACTTGTAGTAAATGTGGAAACGTTAAAGAGGAACTGAAATTATCAGAAAGAAGTTATAAATGTGAGTGCTGTGGGATTGAAATTGATAGAGATTACAATGCGGCACTGAATATAAGAAACGTTGGAAAAGCAATGTTGAAATATTAAAAAATCAAAGAAGACAGGGCAGGAACTGCCCGAAAGAGCTTGGTAAATATATTTGGCTAGCAAAAAGCAGATACTTCCCAGAAGCTCCCGCTTCTAAAAAGCGGGAGTAGTTCACATATTCTATTTTTTTATTTAAATAATAGACTTGTTCGGAAATTATATTTGTTTAGAATTTAATAAAATAAATGTTCTGAAGCAAGAGAGCTTGACCCCTTGTTAAATAAAAAAATTAAGTTATCGAATAGATCTGAATAATAAATTTACAGAGAATTAAAAATATTTTATTATTAAATAAATTTAGTTTTAAAATAATAAATAAAAATAAAGAGAGAAGGGAAAAAAATGAATAAAATTGCATTGGTTGTAGATGATACATCATATATTAGAGAAGACATAAAGGATATTCTTGAAGAACAGGGATATAAAGTGTATGAAGCAAGCGATGGGCTGGAAGCTGTGGAAATGTATAAAAAGGTAAACCCATCTGTTGTAACAATGGATATAAATATGCCAAGAATGCACGGATTAAAAGCTGCACAAGTTATTACGGATTTGGATAAGGAAGCTAGAATTATGATTTGCAGTACAATGGTTATGTTTCCAAATTATATGAAAATGGGAAAAGAAGCCGGAGCAAAGGCATTTTTGTCAAAACCTTTTGATGAAGAGGAATTTATGAATGAATTTTCAAAATTATTTTTATAAAAATATAGTTTTAAAAATAAAGAATTGAAAAAATAGCTGTATCAATGATATTTTGTACGATTCTTCATTTATGATAGCAGATTTGCTATAAATTTTCCTTATGATAAATAAAAACTAAATAAAAGCATAATTTCTGTTTTTTTTAAATGAAGTTTAGTATTATAAATTTTTTTACATAATAAAAGAAGGAGAGAATAAAATGTTTAAAGCTGTTGTAAGTGATTTGGACGGTACACTTTTGAATGCAGAACATAAAGTGAGTGAATTTACTAGGGAAACAGTAGAATTATTATTGAAAAAAGGGATAAAGTTTTATATTGCAACTGGAAGAAATTATTTAGGAGCGAAAAGAAGCAATGGATGAGCTTGGTGTAAAAAGTTCCACTTATTACTTCACACGGATCTGTCGCTTTTGATGAAAATGGGAATGAAATTTTTTCAAATAACTTGAAGCGAGAATATTTGGATAAAGTTTTGGACATTGATTACAAGTCGTTTGGGAAAGATATAATTATAACTGGATATTCTGGACCAAATTGGTTTGTTACTGAAGATTTACGAGAATATTTTTACAATAAAAAGCCTGATAGAACTAGATATCCAAAACAAATTACTCCTGAAGAATTTAAAAAGCATAATTTTACAAAAATATTTTTTCTTGGAGAAGATCACGATGAATTGCTGGAACTTGAAAATGAAATAAGAAAAGCGGTTGGAGATGGAAATATAAGTCTTTTATTTGCAAACGAAGGAAGTTTGGAAGTGTTTTCGGCAAACTGCAATAAGGCAAAAGCGGCTGAAGTGCTGTTGGAAAGAGACGGACTTACATTAAAAGATGCGGTTTCATTTGGAGATGGATTGAATGACTATGAATTGATAACAGAAACTGGGCTTGGATTTGCGATGGGAAATTCGATTTATTTGTTGCTTGAAAAACTTTCAGATACTGAAGTTATTGAAAGTAATGCTGAAGATGGGATGGCAAAAAAATTAAGAGAATTATTTAATTTATAAAAGATAAAAAAATAGGAAAGGGGAGTTTATGTATAAAAGCAGTTATCAGTGATTTGGATGGAACTTTACTATGCAGAGGACATCATGTTACAAAAATTTACTAAAAGATGTAATAAAGGAAATAATAGAAAAAGGAATAAACTTTTATATTGCTTCAGGTAGAAGCTATGACCAGATTGGGTATATAACTGAGCAGCTTGAGGTAAAAATTCCTATTATAGCTGCAAATGGCGCAAGAATCTTTGATGCAGATGGAAATATGATTTATGAAAAAGGATTGCCAAAAGAAGCGGCAGAGGCAATCTTGGGGCTGGATTATGAAAGCATAGCTGAAGGTTCACATTTAAATATTTTTTCAGGAAATGACTGGATTATTACTAAAGGAACGGCACAAAAAGTGTATGACAGGGTTTCAAGGGATGTAAAAGTTGACTTTAAGGAGGTTCCAAAGGACGAATTAAAGAACTTGGATATTTTAAAAATATTTTACATTGGAGAACATGAGCAGCTTACAAACTTGGAAAAAGCCATCTTGAAAATAAGAAACGATGTAAATGTTATTTTCGTTACCGATTATTGTATGGAAATTATGGCAAAAGGAGCCAATAAGGGTGCAGCGGCAAAATTCCTGCTAGAAAGAGAAGGTTTGGAACTGAAGGATGCGGTAGCTTTTGGCGATGGTGAAAATGATTTTGAAATGCTTACAATGGTTGGAAAAGGTTATGCGATGGGAAATTCCATTGAGAGATTAAGAAAGCTGCTGCCTAAGGATTTTGAATTTGTTGGAGCAAATACAGAAGACGGGGAAGCTGTGAAATTGCAGGAATTGTTTTTGGAAAGAGCAAAGAATATTTAATTATAATTTTTATTATTTGTATAGTAAAACTCAACTCAAAAATTACAACTATTTTACTCAAACCCTAAATTTATATAATTTTTAGCAGTTCTATTTTAAAAATAATATCGGAGATAATAAGTTGATAATTTCAGCATTAACCGTTGGATATAGAAGAGATATTTGTAAAAATTAACATAATTAAAAAAATAACTGTTCTTATAAATAACAGCGGTTATTTTTTTATTTGATTTATTATTGTAGCACAATCAAAGTAATATTTCCCATTGGCTGTATCTTTATTATTTTTTTCTAATTTTTGTAGAAATTGCATCCACATCATACTGTTTTTTTCCAAATTAATTTGAGAATTATTTTTTTAAGTCATAATAGGCTGCAACTCCTATCATAGCTGCATTGTCTGTACAATATTCCAGTTTTAGGAAAATGAACTTGAATTTGCTCATTTTCATCAGTCTTTAAATTTTTTTAAATTCTGAAAAATTTTTTTCACGAAGCCGTCTATTTGCAGAAACGCCGCCTGCCACAAGTATCGTTTTCACATCCTTTTCCTTTACAGCCATCAAAAATTTTATCATATAGCACATTTACAATAATTTCCTGAAGCGATTTTTGCAATATCTTCCTTTGAAATTGAATTACCTTTCATATTTTGGCTATTTACATAATTAGTTATGAAAGTTTTTATTCCGCTAAAAACTAAAATTGTAGCCATCAACTTTTGGTTTTTTTATTTTTTTAGAATATCTTCACCATTTACTGACAGTCTATCAATATGCGGACCTCCAGGATATTCCAGTCCCAATATTCTGGCAATTTTGTCATAAGTTTCTCCAACCGCATCATCTAATGTTTCACCAAGCAAATCAGTGACTATTTTTCCATTTTCTTCATAAATATAATATAAGTTTGTATGTCCGCCTGACACGACTAGCGATATTGCAGGCAATTTTACATCGTTGTCGATGAAACTTGAGAAAAATATGTCCATTAATATGATTTACTGGAATCAATGGAATATTATTGGCATAACTTAGGGATTTTTGCAAACATTAAGCCTACAAGTAAAAGATCCAATAAGTCCAGGAGTGTTCGTTACAGCGATATAATCAATATCGCTTAATTTACAGCTGGCTTTTTCCAGAGCTTCAGTAAATACTGGTAAAATATTTTCTATGTGGTGCCGTGAGGCAATTTCAGGCACTACACCGCCAAATTCCTTGTGAATGTCAATTTGTGTGGAAATAATGTTACTTAAAATTTTTTTTCCATCCTCAACAACTGCAACAGAAGTTTCATCACAAGATGATTCAAATGCAAGTATTTTCATAATTTTTCTCTTTCTTTTTTTATTATTTGAGAGTGCATATAATTTTGTATAAATGTATAATAAAACCCTAATGATATAAGGTTTTTTTAGTTTATTTACACAAAAAAAGTTTACACTTTCTTTTTTTATAGAATTATTTAATAATTTATAAACTATGTTATCATTGATAAAAGCTTTTACTTTTTATAAAAATTTTTTTAATATTAGAGTCTTGAATAAATAAAATTAAGTCTGTTAATTGTATTCTTTAACAATTTTATTAAATACAGTTTCTACCGAGATTCCAGTCATACAATCTGCATATTTTTTTGGAAATTTATCATCTCCGTAAAGTGAATGTGGTGGACAGCTTGGATTATTCAGTAAAAAAAGTATTTTTTTTCAAAGGAAAAATAATTTTGGATCAGTCGATTCAAAAAAATACAAAAAGTCTTGGCTTTTTACAGCTCTGGCTATATGAAATGGAGCCTGAATCATTTGCAACAGCCACTTTTGCATATTTCAATAATATTCCGCTTTCCTTAAAGGAAATTTTTCCCGCACAAATCAATAATTTGTCCATCTTCATCAGCTTTTTACAACATTTGCATCTTCTTTTCCCACCAATCACAAAAAAATTCTCAATTTCTCCTCATTATTTACAAATTTATTTTTTTATTTTCCAAAAATTTTTTTGCCAATTCATCATAATAAGGCCACTTTTTCGTAAACTTAGAAGCTCCAGGAGCTAGCACGAAATATTTTTCCATCTTTTAAATTATATTTTTTTTACAAATTTCTCTTCAGATTGCTTTGTCAATATAAAAATTCCAGATTATCTCCAAGTCCATTTTTTTATATTTTTCATCAGAAAAATTTATTCCCAATTTCTTTAAAAGCTGTAAAATAACTTTCAACAATTGTGCAATCTGCATTATAAGTTATAAGTTTTGCCTTCACAAGAATAGTTTTCCACCATTTTTCTTTTTTTGTATCGGCAATATTGAGTATGCCTGTTTTCAAGACTTTTTTTCCAATAATTCTAGACAAAAATTTAGAATGAAGATCAATGACATAATCATAATTTTCTGTTTTTAGTCTATTTATCATATCTTTTATATATTTTCGGTCTTTACTTTTTCTTTTTCTCAAAAATTATCAAATTCCTAATTTCAGGATTTAACGAAATTGCTTCAGAAAAAGTATCATAAACTGCAAAAATCTATTACAGCCTTTGGATATTTCTCTTTAATTGCCCTTATTACTGGAGTTGTAAGCACTACATCCCCAAATGAGCTAAATCTTATTATTAATATTTTCATATTTTTTTCCTCTTCTAAAGTCTAATATTTTACTCGGTTTCTTTAAATTAAGCAAAGATTCCTGCAAAATATCTATAAATTTTTGATTTATGTTACTTCATGTTATTTTATAATTTAAAAACTATTATTAGTCAAGTGTTTTTTTCTTTTTAAAAAAATAGAAATTATATTTTATTTATTTTCTGACAAGGGATCTTGACCCCTTGCATAGTAGAAATTATAGCAAATCTATTATTTTAATGGAAAAATAGTATAAAATAAAAAAATGTAGCTATTTAACTACATTTTATAAAAATACCTACATTAATTGCAAGTATAACTTAATTAATATAATGGTGTCTAGAAGAAGATTCGAACTTCCGACCCTACGGGTATGAACCGTATGCTCTAGCCAACTGAGCTATCTAGGCATTTGGTGGCAGGGAGCTGGATTTGAACCAACGACCTTCGGGTTATGAGCCCGACGAGCTACCATGCTGCTCTATCCCGCGACAATGAAAGTTTTTATTAGTGGTGCCTCGGGCCGGACTTGAACCGGCACGGGATAAATTCCCACAGGATTTTTAAGTCCCTAGTGCGTCTACCGATTTCGCCACCAAGGCATATTTACTTAAAAAGTAAACTTACAAATAAGATTATACAGTATTTTTTTAAATTTGTCAACAACTTTTTTTTCTAGATTTTTTTAGTTAAAGTGGTAAAAATACATTATAAGATATTTTTAGATCTCTCAAAAAAATTAAATTAATAAAAAGCTAAACAAATTTAATGAACTTAAACTTCAGCCTGCTTTATAAAGATTACTTTAAAACTAAGTTTAAAGTTATGATAATTTTACTCAAATCCTAGTTTTTACTCAATTTTTTTATTAGTTTGGTTTTTAAGGAGATTCGAGTATATATAAATGAAAATTTTAGAATTACAGGATTTTTTTGGAAAAAGGGAGAGTATGTGAAAATGTATAAAATATTTAAAGATGTAAGTTACAAGTTGCTTCAAGAAGGTGAAAACTTTGAAATTAAGGGCATTGAATATGATTCACGGAAAATTGAAAAGGATTTTGTATTTGTGGCAATGACAGGAAGCACCGTGGATGGACATGATTTTATTCAAAAGGCTATTGACAGCGGAGCTAAAATGATTGTTTGTGAAAAGGATGTAAATGTAAAAGAGTATAGAAATGCTGATTCTGTAACTTTTGTTCAAGTGGAAGATATACGTAAAAAATTAGGAATAATTGCTTCAAATTATTACGATTATCCGCAAAATAAAATAAAAATAGTTGGAATTACAGGAACAAATGGTAAAACTACATCGAGTTTTATTTTTGGAAAATATTCTGGAAAAAAACAGCTAGGATAGGAACTACTGGAAATCGTATTTTTAGATGAAGAATTTGAAACAGTTAATACAACTCCAGAATCATTGGAACTGATAAAATTAATAGATAAAAAGTGTAAAAAAGGTGCAGATTACTTTATAATGGAAGTAAGTTCCCATGCCCTTCAAATTGGACGTGTGGATATGCTTAAATTTGATTCTGCAATATTTACTAACTTGACACAAGACCACCTTGATTTTCATAAAACTATGGAAAAATTATTTTAATGCCAAGAAAAAAATATTTTCAATGCTGAGAAATAATGGTGTAGGAATAGTTAATGTTGACGATAAATATGGGGAAAAAAATTTATTCTGAAAAAAAGATGGAAATAACGATTATATTTCTATAAGTATAAAAAAATGAAGAAGCTGATGTATGGGGAGATATTTTAAATTATACAAATCATGGAATGAAAAATAAAAATAAATTTGGATAATTATTTTGAAAGAAGAAACCTTGTAAAAAAATAAAGATGAAGAAGAATACAAATTTGAAATAGAATTAGTGGGAGAATATAATTTGTATAATGTTCTTGGCTGTATTGCCAGCGCATTGTCGCTTGGGGCAAAAAAATGGATTTTATTGTGAAAAAAATTACAGGAAATGCCATCAGTTCCAGGAAGATTTGAGACAATAAAAAAATGATCTGAAGCAAGAATTGTAGTGGATTTTGCACATACAGATGATGGACTTTTAAACATCGGGAAAAACCTTAAAAGCAAATTACAGATAATCAAGTAATAACAATATTTGGCGCAGGTGGCGACAGAGATCACGACAAGCGTCCAAAAGATGGCAAAAGCAGCAACAAAATTTAGTGATTACATCATTTTAACATCAGACAATCCTCGTACAGAAAAACCCTGTAAAAAAATTTTTGGCAGATATAGAAAAAGGGCTTATTGCTGAAAAAAATACCCATTTGACAAATATATAATTATTTCTGATAGGGAAAAAGGCAATAAGATATGGAATGAGACTTCTTCAAAAGGGAGACAGCCTTTTAATCGCAGGAAAAGGACATGAAACTTATCAAATAATTGGAAATGAAAAAAACACATTTTGATGATAGG
>BNJU01000225.1_pt1 | contig 51885 bp, 65 predicted proteins | sample 8539281 | NCBI WGS metagenome assembly BNJU01 (sample SAMD00202456, study PRJDB9452) | human saliva metagenome | isolation source: human saliva | place: Japan | reverse complement strand
GGAAATACTTCTTTTCTGGTATAATATTGTCTATAATCTGAATGAAAAGGTAAACATTATGAAATTGATCTCATGGAATATTGATTCCCTAAACGCTGCACTCACGAGTGACTCTGCGCGTGCGAAATTGTCACAAGACGTCCTCCAAACCTTGGTAGCCGAAGACGCTGATATTATCGCCATCCAAGAAACCAAGCTTTCAGCTACAGGTCCTACTAAAAAAACATCTCGAGGTATTAGACGAACTCTTCCCAGGCTACGAAAACACCTGGCGTTCCTCTCAAGAACCTGCTCGTAAAGGCTATGCTGGAACTATGTTCCTCTATAAGAAAGAACTTACTCCAAGCATCAGCTTCCCAGAAATCGGTGCACCTTCTACCATGGACTTGGAAGGACGTATCATCACTTTAGAATTTGATACATTTTTCGTGACTCAGGTCTACACACCTAACGCTGGTGATGGACTCAAACGTTTGGAAGAACGTCAGATCTGGGATGTCAAATATGCTGAATACTTGGCTGAACTAGACAAGCAAAAACCTGTCCTAGCAACCGGAGACTACAACGTTGCCCACAAGGAAATTGACCTTGCAAATCCAGCCAGCAACCGCCGTTCACCAGGTTTCACAGACGAAGAACGTGAAGGATTTACAAACCTTTTAGCTAAAGGATTTACAGACACCTTCCGTCATGTTCACGGCGATGTTCCAGAACGCTATACTTGGTGGGCACAACGCAGCAAGACTTCAAAAATCAACAACACAGGCTGGAGAATCGACTACTGGCTCACAAGTAACCGTGTGGCAGACAAGGTTGCCAAGTCAGATATGATTGACTCAGGCGCACGCCAAGACCATACACCGATTGTCTTGGAGATTGAATTATAAGGATTTTCTTTATGGACTACAATGCAGTTATTCCCGAGTTTATAGTCTCGAATATAGAACAGTCTCGTTCCTTCTACTGCGATTTACTGGGTTTTACAATCGAATACGAGCGACCAGAAGAAAACTTTCTCTTCTTATCGCTTGAAGATTGTCAGCTAATGCTGGAGGAGGGGACAAAGGATGAATTAGTTGAAATGACCTATCCCTTTGGTCGTGGTGTCAACATCTCCTTCGGCATAAAGGATGTCCCTAGACTCCATAAGAAATTGTTAGAATCCAACTATCCTATTCATCGTCCTTTGACTAAAAGAGAATTTCGAGTTGGTGAACAATATATCTACCCTCATGAATTTGCAGTTTTAGACCCAGATGGCTATTTTTTAAGATTTAGTGAATAGGAAATTAAAGCATTAGAGTGGGAAAAAGGAATCATGACCACCCGTCAAACGTGTGGTTTGTACCAAGGCTATAAGCCCAGATAACTAGCCAGCGCCTAAAGACGCTGGTTTTCACTTTGCATTTGACTCGTCACAAGCCTATCAAAGAGACATATGTACTACTTGCCACTATCCCTAAAGGGATCTTCATATTCTTTTACACTCAACTAATCTAAAGCAATATCTTTTCGCTCTTGTTCCTGAATGTATTTCTTTATTGTGGCTTCATTGAGGCCAACTGTACTCACATAATATCCCTCTGCCCAAAAATATCGATTTCCAAACTTATATTTCAGATTTGCGTGTTTATCGAACATCATTAGAGCGCTTTTTACCTTTTTAAATATCCCATGAAACTTGAAATACTAATTCTAGGTGGAATACTTACCAACATATGAACATGATCTGGCATTAAATGGCCCTCAATAATCTCAACACCTTTATAACTACATAATCTATGGAATATTTCTCCCAAACTACTTCGATATTGATTATAGATCACTTTTCGTCTATACTTAGGGGTGAACACAATGTGATAGAACACATCCATTTTGTATGTGATAAACTATGTGCTTTTTGAGCCATATTTTTCTCCTTTCGCTTTACAATTGGCTTGAACACCTTAATTGTATCGCGTTTGGAGTTTTTTGGTATAACCTTCGATGCGCACCCGCATAGCGGGTGGTTTTTTTGTCTCGCACCTAACGGAGCGAGACGGACTGAAAGTCACATAAAAAAGAAAGAGACTAATCACATTGATTAGTCTCTTTTAGTGTGTGAGTGATTATTTACCTGGAGTTTTTGGATCTAAGCCCCAAGATTGTTCGAGCATAGGTCTGAAAGTTGTAATATTTTCCTCTGTACCTTCAAGTCCGAAGACGTATACTTTTTCTCCTTTTTGGAAAAACCAGTCAAAAAGATACTCTCCATTTCTTTTGTGTGATTTAAGCACATAGGCGTTCATTCCAGCTACCTTTGACCATTCACTGTCTATATCGACTACAGTTTCTTCGCTTCGAAGGGTATTATAAAAATAAGTAGCAATGAACTTTACTCCAAAAGCGTCCTGGTTCTGTGGATGTACGTCATTTTTAGCGAAAGAATTTAGTAGGACTCTGGTATTTTTATCTTTTGACTCGTACTGTAATATTTCTTCCGTATATTGGCTTTTAGTGAATATCCAATCTTTCGGGATATTAACATACCCAATATCATCGTTTCCGATACGTTGAGTGTCTGTATATGAGACTGCTTTTGTCTCATCAGAAGTGTCCGCAGTTATTGTTACTTCTGTTGTTGGTTCTTCTGAAATTTTCGCTTGTTTTCTTATCTCCATTTCCGCATGTCGCTAGTATAAATGCAGATAAGAGCGTCACAGAACCTAATAAAATCTTGCTTTTCATGATGCTTAATCTCCTCAAAGTGGTAGGCTTACAAATATTTTATCATTTTTTAAAGTATATTTAAATAGGCAACGTTTTCGCTGAAAGGCATAGGGTATAGTGAAAGAGACTAATCATACGTCGATAAGTCTCTTTTAGTATGTGAATGATTATTTACCTGGAGTTTTTGGGTCCAAGAGCCATAATTGTTCAAGAATAGGACTTAAGGTTTTGAGCGTATCTTCAGAGCCTTCGAGTTCAACGGAGTACACCTTATCTCCTTTTTAAAAAAAAATCCAACCGAAGTAGTATATACCATCAGTAAATAGAATGTTGATTAGAAAAGCTTCCTACCCAACGAATTTGATATTTTTCAGGAAGTTCGACTTCTTGTTTTGCGACTGCTTATAACTCAGGATTTTCTTTATGGACTACAATGCAGTTATTCCCGAGTTTATAGTCTCGAATATAGAACAGTCTCGTTCCTTCTACTGCGATTTACTGGGTTTTACAATCGAATACGAGCGACCAGAAGAAAACTTTCTCTTCTTATCGCTTGAAGATTGTCAGCTAATGCTGGAGGAGGGGACAAAGGATGAATTAGTTGAAATGACCTATCCCTTTGGTCGTGGTGTCAACATCTCCTTCGTCATAAAGGATGTCCCTAGACTCCATAAGAAATTGTTAGAATCCAACTATCCTATTCATCGTCCTTTGACTAAAAGAGAATTTCGAGTTGGTGAACAATATATCTATCCTCATGAATTTGCAGTTTTAGACCCAGATGGCTATTTTTTAAGATTTAGTGAATAGAATTACACTACAGTGGAAAAAGAAATATAAAAAAAGAGGTTTGAACCTCTTTTTTTATGTTTCCTATATCCTCACCTGTCTATCTTCAGATCGTTGTCCTGTGACAAACATGGTGAAGGTTGCCTTGCAGACATTTCGGCCATCTTGGTTGGCGATATCAACATCGACGACACAAGTGGTGCGTCCATGATGGACACATTCTCCTTTGATAGTGAGAACGTCCCCTAGATTTCCAGCTTTCAGATAATTGATAGAAGACTGGAGCGTCACTCCATCTAAGCCAAGCGAAATCACCACAAGACCACTGATCTGGTCACAAAGGGTAAATAGATAGCCTCCATGGGCATTGCCATAGTAGTTGAGTGAGGAGTTCACTACTTTTGTCGTCACTACAACGTGACCATCTCTCATTTTTTCAATTTCGTAATTTTCAAAGGCAGATATAGCGTCAAAGTGAAAATCTTTCATACGTTCCTCCTGATATTTCAAACGACACTATGATACTACTTTTCAAGACTCTGTGCAAGGGAGAAGTACTTATTCAGGTATAATACCAACCTGCTCCACAAAGCGCATAAAGGCTGCCTGTCCTTCTTCGGTTTGCTTGTAAACTCCTGCATCTTCCAATACCCGAGCGAAGATTTTACCAACAGATTCTTGTACAGTTTCGAGAGCTTGAATTTTATCTTTTAAGTCTGGATGATTTTCTTTCAACTCATCCGCCCATTCTTGGTGATAATCTGCTACTAGAACATCCTCTCCGACTAGGTAAGCTGCCACTTGCTCTACTTCTTCCTTCAAGCGTGGTGGCAAGATTGCTAAGCCCATGACCTCAATCAAGCCGATATTTTCCTTCTTGATATGTTGGACATCCTTGTGGGGATGATAGATACCATCTGGATGCTCTGGAGATGTTTGATTGTCCCGCAAAACCAAGTCTAACTCAAACAGTCCATCTCGTTTACGGGCAATCGGTGTAATGGTGTGATGCGGTGTTCCATTGCTTTCCGCCAAAACCTGCACACTTGGATCTGAGTATTGACGCCAAGCCAGTAAGATTTTATCCGCTAGTTCTGTCAAATCCTCTTTAGAATCTGAAGTTAGTCGAATCACAGACATAGGCCACTGAACAATCCCTGCTTTGACAGATTCATAACCTTCAAAGGTAAAGCTCTTTTGTAAAGGAGCCACTTCCATTGGGAAGACATGACGACCGCCTTGATAATGATCGTGTGTCAGGATAGATCCGCCCACAATTGGTAAGTCAGCATTCGAACCTGCAAAATATCCTGGAAACTGCTCTACGATTGCTAACAAACGTTCAAAACTTTGGCGACTGATGGCCATGGGATGATGTTGGCTATCTAGGAAAATACAGTGCTCATTAAAGTACGCATAAGGCGAATATTGGAAGCCCCACTCCTGCCCAAAAATATCAAAACGAATAATGCGATGATTGCTTCTAGCTGGATGATTGACACGACCATGGTAGCCCTCATTTTCCATACAAAGCTGACATTGAGGATAGTTACTAGACTTGACTAACTTAGCTGCCGCTATCTCTTTTGGATCCTTTTCAGGCTTAGAGAGATTGATGGTAATCTCTAGTTCACCGTAGTCAGATGGTACACGATAAGCAATATTCTTTGCGATGGCGTTCAGTTTGATGTAGTCATTCTTCTGACTGAGTTGGTAGAAGTCTGCAATTGCCTGCTCTGGTGACTGGGCATAGGTATTCCAAAAATCACGATTAACCTGACTTGGACAAGGGGTTACCAAGTCCATGAGGTCAGCACCGAGAATCTCACGCGCAGCCAGACTATCTTTAATCGTTTCCAAGCGAACGGCTTCTTCAACAAGCTGATCTTTAAGGTCAATCAAGTTATCTTGGTCAGTCTTAACTTCCAGAGCACCATCTCCCACCAGTGCTAAAACGCGATTGGTCAGATAGATACGATCCAACTCTTCAAAGGTGCTTTCTGCAATGACTTTGGTCACAAATTTTTCTACTAAGGTCACTAGAAAACCTCCTTCTGACTTTCTAAATAGTCTCTAACAGCATCCAAATCCTGAAAAACTTGTTCTGTTTTATTTAAGAAAGACTGTGCTGGTATTTTTAAATCTGGAATACAAATAACTGGAATCCCAGCTCTAGATGCCGCTTCAATCCCTGCTTCACTATCCTCTAGTACCAAGCAATTCTCTGGTAAAACGTTCAAATCACTACAGGCCTTTAAAAATATATCAGGGTATGGTTTGCTTCGCTTTACATCTTTTGCAAAAACTAAATGGTCAAATAGTGACAGTATACCATTGCTATCCAATATCATTCTAGCCCGAGATTCAACACTTGATGTTGCTAAAGCGATTGGAACTCCTTCTTTTTGCAAATAAGTAAGCAAATTTTTAGCACCTTTTTTTAAATTTACACCTTGAGCTAAGATTTGAGCTTCCAGTTCATAAACTTTATCCAAGGTTTGGTCAAAGTTCCAAGGTAAATCATAGGTGTCCAAAAATCGTTGAACATTCTCCTCTTCCCTATGTCCACTGTAGTCTCTAGAATAAGTTTCTTCTGTGAAAGGAATTCCAAAATCTCTAAGCAATTCTTGATAAACTTTTAGAGAAATGATTTCAGTATCGGCTAATAAGCCATCTAAATCAAATATTACAGCTTCCATATCCTTCTCTCCTAATCTAAGACGCGAGTACCACCTGCAACTTCAGCGATATAGAAGCTTGGAGCATAGCCAACGATTTCTTCATAGTGCTTGCCTACAGCTTCTTTAAAGGACTCAACAGCGTCTTTTTGAACCAAGGCAATGGCACAACCACCAAAACCTGCTCCTGTCATACGCGCACCGAGAACACCTTCTTGAGCCCAAGCTGTGTGAACAAGGGTATCTAATTCCAAACCAGTCACTTCATAGTCATGCTCAAGTGAAACATGAGATGCATTCATCAAACGACCAAATTTTTCCAAATCTCCCGCTTGAAGTGCTGCTTGCGCTTTAAGGGTACGTTGGTTTTCAAGAACGGCGTGGCGAGCACGTTTCAAACGATTTTCGTCTTTGATCAGGTAGCTGTACTCGTCAAAAGCCCATTCATCTAATTCACCCAAGGTTTGGATATCCAAGGCCACTTGAAGTTCTTCCACTGCCTTTTCACATTCAGCACGGCGTTCATTATATTTAGAATCTGCTAGTTCACGGCGCTTATTGGTATTCATGATAACAACAACATTGTCCTTCAAATCAAGAGGAACCAAGTCATATTCTAGAGTATTAGTATCTAGGTAAATAGCACGTTGGTCAGCACCCATACCGATGGCAAATTGGTCCATAATCCCAGAGTTAACACCGATAAAGTTGTTTTCTGTTAGTTTTCCGATTTTAACTAAATCTAGACGGTCTAATTTTTAGGTCAAAGAGGTATTCTGCCACGACACCTGTCAAAAAGCTCCAAGGATGCAGAAGAAGACAAGCCCGCACCATTTGGGATATTCCCAAAAACGTAGAAAAATCAAAACCCTTTATCAATCACATGACCAGCTTCTTGCAAGAAATGAAGGACACCTTTTGGATAGTTGGTCCAGTTGTGCTCTTTTCTCAAACTTGAGGTCAGCTAGAGGAACTTCGATGATTCCTTTATCCTCAAAGTTAGCTGAGTAAAAACGCAATACTTGGTCATCACGCTTGCGTAGTACTCCCATAAGTTCCTAGTGAGATAGCAAACTGGGAAAAACATGTCCACCGTTATAGTCAGTATGTTCCCCAATCAGTTGATGCGCCCTGGTGAGAAGAAGGTTTGATCTGCTTCTTGACCAAAAACAGCAAGAAAAGTCCTTGCGAAGTGCATCAGCAGTAAGATGTTGTGTCATATGAATTCTCCTTTGACAATTTGTTAGGTAAAAAAAGTTTACCTTGTAATCGTTTTCTTCTATTGTACCCAAGGGTTTTTGCTTTAGGTCAACATTTTTACCGATATTTTACTAAACTATGAGTAAAAAAAGCAAGAGAAAATATGTTATAATAACCTAAAAAGGAGGGGAATTATGGCTACACTCAAAGATATCGCTCAGTTAGCCTCTGTCTCGATCGCAACTGTATCCCGTGTCCTCAATCGCGATCAGAGTCTATCTGTCACAGAAGAAACCCGACATCGTATTTTTAACTGTTGCCGAAGAACTAGGCTACACCAAACATCTCAAAACTGGTGAATCTCATAAACTCAAACAAAAGATTGCCATCATCCAGTGGGTCAGCGAACAAGGTGAGTTGGAGGACCTCTACTACTACCAAATTCGACTAGGAATCGAAAAATAGAGCCCAAGAGTTAGATTACGAAATCTTGCGTTATTTCAACGATCAACCTTTCACGCTTAGCGAAGAAGTCATTGGAATTCTTTGTATTGGAAAATTTAGCCAAGCACAGATTGCTTCATTTGAAGAATATCAAAAACCTCTAGTTTTTCTTGATAGTGACACCATCGCCTTGGGCCATACCTGTGTCATTACAGATTTTAATAATGCTGTTAGACAGGTGGTTGATTACTTTACAGACCACGGGATTAAGAAGATTGGTATCTTATCCGGTCTTGAAACTACTACTGACCAAGAAGAAGTCATCGCAGACAAGCGTTTAGATTACTTCAAATCCTATATGCAAGAAAAGGGAATCTATAACGAGAAATTCGTTTTCCAAGGTCTATTTACTGCCCAATCTGGATATGACTTGATGAAAGGGGCTATCGAAAAATTAGGAGAGAAACTTCCACAGGCCTTTTTTGCAGCCAGTGACAGTTTAGCCATTGGTGCCCTTCGCGCCCTTCAAGAAGCCAGCATCAGCATTCCAGAGCGCGTCAGCATTATTTCCTTTAATGATACTATTCTGACCAAGCAAGTGTTCCCACCACTTTCCAGTATTACAGTCTACACCGAAGAAATGGGACGCACAGGAATGGATATTCTGAACAGAGAAGTCCTTCACGGCCGTAAAATTCCAAGCCTTACTATGCTGGGAACCAAACTAACTCTCAGAGAAAGTACTTCGCATTAAGCGCAATAGTTAAACACAAAAAAACCTAATAGAGATTCTCAAATCCTATTAGGTTTTTCTTTTTATACTCAATGAAAATCAAAGAGTAAACTAGGAAGCTAGCCGCAGGTTGCTCAAAGCACTGCTTTGAGGTTGTAGATAAGACTGACGATGTCAGTTACCTATATCAACGGCAAGGTGAAGCTGACGTGGTTTGAAGAGATTTTCGAAGAGTATTAATCCATCACAATCATAGACTTGATAGTCTTGCGTTCATCCATAGCCTTATAAGCTTGGTCGATATCTTTCAGTTTATAGCTTGAAGTAAAGACACGACCTGGATTGATGTCACCGTCAAGGACAGCTTTGAGCAAGAATTGTTTATCGTATGTTGTCGCAGAAGCTGCTCCACCTGCAACAGAGATATTTTGCATAAAGGTTGAACCAAGTGCACGATTCTTATAATGTGGAACACCTACAAATCCCATGCGTCCTCCATTATGGAGGACTCCAAGGGCCTGCTCAACAGCTGCCTCAGTACCAACGCACTCAAGAGCTGCATCTGCTCCACCACCGAGAATTTCTCGCACATTGGCAATGCCTGCTTCACCACGTTCAGCTACGACTGCTGTCGCGCCTGACTCCAAGGCCATCTTTTGACGATCTTCGTGGCGACTCATCAGGATAATTTGAGAAGCGCCACGCATCTTAGCAGCAATGACAGCACATTGGCCAACAGCCCCATCCCCAATGACGACAACCTTGTCGCCTTTTTGCACATTAGCCACACGCGCTGCATGGTAACCGGTCGGCATGACGTCAGCAAGTGTCAAAAGTGACTTGAGCATGCTTTCGCTATAATCTGAAGGTTGACCAGGAATTTTCACAAGTGCCCAATTAGCGTAGTGGAAACGGAGATATTCAGCCTGGAAATTTCCTCCTAGATTATTTCCAATATGATTGTCACAAGAACCATCAAATCCAGCACGACAAGCGTCGCATTCTCCACAACCATGAGTAAATGGCACAATCACAAAATCACTGGGCTTGACCGTTGTAATGGCTTCTCCAATTTCTTCAACGATTCCAATCGCTTCGTGTCCGCTATTTGTGACCCGCTTTAATATCTGGATTACGATAGCTCCAAAGGTCCGAACCACAAACACAAGCACGTACCACACGGATAATAACATCATCCGCCTCTTGAATGCTTGGACGCTTGACTTCTTCGATACCGACCTGACCTGCTTTGATATAAACTGCTGATTTCATAAAATTTCCTCTCTGTATGTAACTACCTTAAGTATACACTTTTTATCAAGCTTTCGCTCTCTAATACTACGCCTCATCAATGATGATGTTCATGTCCATGGTTTTGGACTGCTTCTAGCTCTTCCATATTTCGCTTATGAGTTTGATGACTTGCTAGGTCTGCGTCAATCTCAATGGTGATATTTTGAAAACCACAATCTTTGAGTTTGCTTCGAATGGATTCTTTACAAAGCTCCATCTGTTCAATTTCTTTTAGACAAACATGGACAATGGCATTTTTTTCCAAACCATCCATGGTCCAGAGGTTTAGCTGATTGATACTAGTCACATGGTCCAACTGCTCCAAATCACTCTTTACTTGCTTGATATCTACTCCTTCCGGTACAGCATCTAAGAAAATCTTAAGCGTGGACCAAAAACGTGGAATAGCTTTTGACAGAATAAAGATAGAGATGACAAGAGATAAGAGCGGATCCAGAATATACCAGTCGGTAAATCGCAGAACAATGGCCATTAGGATAACAGCCACCCAACCCAGAGTATCTTCCAGAAAATGCAGGCTCAAAATAGACTCATTCTTAGTTTTTTTCCCTTTACGAACGACAAGACTGGCTAGCACATTAATACTAACAGCAATGATTCCTAGCCAGAGGATTCCTCATCATTGACAGGTTGTGGATGAAAGAGTTTTGTTATATTTCCCAAGATTACCAGAACAGATCCTGTCATCAGAATCACAGCCGTTACCAAGGCACCTAGAAGGCTAAACCGTTTGTAACCCAAGGTGTAATGACTATCTTCTTCACGATTGGAGATTGTTTCAAGAAAGGCTGATATCCCTATTGCAATTGCATCCCCCAAGTCATGAATTGAGTCCGCAAGAACTGCACTCGATCCAAAAATCCCTCCTGCGATAAACTCAACAATGGCATAACTTAAATTCAAGAAAAAAGCTAACCAGACTGTATGTTTTGTCTTCATAATCATCATTCCTTTGTTATAATAGATTCATGAACATCCTGTTCATTATCATTATCTAACATTCATTACAGAAAGGATAGGAGCAAACTGTTTACTTTGTAAGATACGGAACAGTTTGTTCAAATTGTCCATATGACTAGTCAAGATCGTCGCATTACCAAGACACGAAAAGCTATCTATCAGGCTTTCTTACACTTACTCAACCAAAAAGACTACGAGGCCATCACCGTTCAGGAAATCATAGACCTTGCTGATGTGGGACGCTCGACCTTTTACAGCCATTACGAGAGTAAGGAGTTATTGCTAGATGAACTCTGTCAAAAGCTCTTTCACCATCTCTTTGAGCGTGCTGAACACCTCTCACCACAAGACTATCTGGCTCATATCTTTCAGCATTTCAAGAAAAATCAAGACCATGTGACCAGTCTCTTGCTCTCCAAAAACGATTATTTTATCCGGCAACTGCGAAAAGAACTGGAACACGATGTCTACCCAATGGTAGCCGACGAACTCATCAAGTCCCATCCAACTCTCCCTCACTCTTACCTCAAACACCTGGTCGTCAGCCATTTCATCGAAACCCTCAGCTGGTGGTTGAAAAAAGGTAAATCCTACACGGAACAAGAAGTCACCCAGTTTTATTTGGAGATACTGAAAGTGGGTTCGAACTAGAAAGGGGTATTTTCAATGTCCATCATGCAATTTTACTTTTTTTATTTCCAGCACTCTTTCATGCTTCACGAACTCGAAGAAATCGTTTGGATGCCATCCTTTTGTCAAAAAAATATCAATCCAGTATCCAAACAATCGAATCCTATCTTATTACACTCCTTTTGCTTTCAATGCCATTGTCTTGGAGCAATTTCTAATCCTACTTCTATCACTTTTTCTTAGTTACCAGTTTAACAACTATACTATTTACGTAAGCATCATAATTGCTTATATCTACCATGTCTTTCGGACATCTGATTCAGACAATCGTTATTCGAAAAATATGTGCCTGGATTGTTGACGGGAATTTTAACGAGTTTGTTTTGCTCTTTGCAATCATCAAAAGATGAAATTCCAATTAAACTTTATGGTTACTCTCTTTTTACTTTATTGGTTATCATTTTTAAATCTTGTAGTATCATTTATGATTCTTCATAAAAATCAGTCATAAAAAAATAGTACTCAGGCAATCATATCTTAGAAAGGAAACTCTATGTTCTTCCCCATTCTTCTCGGCTTTTTTTTATAGCCTTCTTTTGCTCTTTGCTTTTTCCTCTTCTTCATTTATTGGCTAGCCTTTCAGAATTAAGAAAAAGGCAGGAATCTCCTAGGAAATCGGCTTCTCCTTATCGGAAGTAGCCTTGCGACCTTATCTATCTTCCTCTACTTCTTTTTGCCGATTATCGCACTATCTCTTTGGCTGATTGGCTGTGGATTAATTTGCTACGGAGCCTATTGGAATGGCAAACAAAAAGAAAACTTCCATCCAGCCCACCATCTGATTCGAATTGGAATTGCACTGGTGCTTACCATCTTGTTAGCCTTGGTACAATAAAAAAGGATCTTTTGATCCTTTTTTGTATACTCATAAACTAATACTCCTTTGATTATTGCTTAAGTATTCCTTCTTGAAGGAGAAACTCATGCGCTACTTCTTCAGCTGATTTGACCTTCCACACCAACCTGATAGTTCATCTGACTCATCTGGCTCTCGGTGATTTTACCAGCTAGTTTATTAAGGACTGCTTCCAACTCAGGATGTTTTTCGAGTAATTCAGCTTTCATCAGCGGAGCGCCTTGGTATGGAGGGAAGAGTTGTTTATCATCCTCTAAAACTACCAAATCATAACGAGCAATTTCTGCATCCGTTGAGTAAGCATCTGTAATTTGAATGTCACCTGACTGGATGGCTTGGTAGCGAAGAGCTGGCTCCATGGTTGCCACATTGAGATTCAATCCATAAACAGACTGCAAGCCCTTGTTTCCATCCTCACGGTCATTAAACTCCAGAGTGAATCCCGCCTTGAGCTGTCCTTCTACTTTTTTCAAGTCTGAAATCGTCTTAAACCCATATTCTTGCGCAATTTTTTTGGGAACTGCTATAGCATAAGTATTTTGATAAGCCATGGGTTTAAGAAAGGCTAGTTGATCCTGTTTGGCAATGCCATCACGAGCCACCTCGTAAACCTTTTCTGGGTCATGCCCAATTTGTGGAGATGGTTGGAGGAGACTCTCTGTCACTGTTCCAGAAAAATTCTGGATAGATATCGATATCACCCTTTTTTTCAGCGCTTGATAAAGGAAAATCTGTCTTCCCAAAGTTAGGCTTGACCGTCACCGTCATATCCGTATTTTCCTCAATGAGAAGCTTGTACATATTCATGAGAATCTCAGGTTCAGGTCCCAACTTCCCAGCTATAACCAGATTTTTCTTTCTCTTTGTTAGAATCATGCTTGGAGCATAACTAGCTCCCAAACCAAGCACCATAACAGCAAAAGGCTGCAACAATCGTACGCAACTTTTGCCTTTTTCCAACCATTTGAGAATAACATTAAAGAGAATGGCCAAGATGGCTGATGAGATAGCCCCTGATTAAAAATGAGACTAGCATTCCGACGATCAATTCCCAAAAGGATAAAGGAGCCCAATCCACCAGCTCCCACAAGAGCAGCTAAAGTCGCTGTCCCAATGATCATAACGGTTGCTGTACGAACCCCCGATACAATGACAGGCATGGCAAGTGGAATTTCAAACTTCTTGAGTCGCTCCCACTTGTTCATTCCAAAAGCAATCCCTGCCTCCTCAAGACTAGGATCAATGCCGTTCAAGGCTGTAATCGTATTTTCTAAAATCGGAAAAATAGCGTAAATAACAAGGGCTGTGAGGGCTGGTAAGGTTCCAATTCCCATGAAAGGAATAAAGAGACCCAACAAAGCCATTGAGGGAATAGTCTGGAAGATACCCGCAACTTGTAGCACCCAATTCGCCACTTTTTTGTGGCTATTTAGATAAACCGCCAGAGGAATCGTCAGAAAAATAGCAACCAATAAGGTCAAAAGAGACAATTGCAAATGTTGTCCAAGGGCCGTTAACCATTCCCCATAACGTTCTTGAAATGTTGAAATCAAATTAGACATGAAGGCTACCTCCAAACAAATTTGCTACAAAGTCTGTCGCAGGCGCTTGTAAAATTGTTTCAGGGTCTGCCACCTGGCGAATTTCTCCATCCTGCAAAACTGCAATTCGATCCCCTAATTTTAAGGCCTCGTCCGTATCATGAGTAACGAAAATAGTCGTCATACCAAACTCCTTATGCAAGTCTTTGGTGAGAGCTTGCAACTGCTTGCGAGAGATGGCATCCAAGGCTGAAAAAGGCTCGTCCATCAATAGAATCTTTGGCTCTGCAATGATGGCCCGCACAATGCCAATCCGCTGTTGCTCCCCACCCGATAACTCGCTTGGTAAACGATGGGCATAGTCTGCAGCAGGCAGGCCAACCTTGTTCAAGAGTTCTTCGGTTTTAGAGGCAATTTTCTCCTTGCTCCAGCCCTTCATCTCAGGAATCAGAGCAATATTTTCCGCAACTGTCAAGTTAGGAAATAGGGCAATAGCTTGGAGGACATAGCCGGTACTGAGACGTAACTCCCGTTCATCATAGTCCTTGATGCGTTTCCCATCCATATAGATATTGCCATCTGTCGGCTCCAAAAGACGGTTAATCATCTTGATCATAGTGGTCTTTCCAGAACCTGAAGGACCCACTAGTACCATGAATTCTCCATTTTCAATACGGAGATTGACATCTTTTAAAATATTTTTATCCGTGTAGCGCAAGGCTACATGTTTGTATTCAATCATTTTTTTCCTCAATAAGTTTTCTATCTCTAAGAATATCCAATAGGCTACTTGCCGGATGCCCTAGGACTTTTTCGATATCTGTTGAAACCCCAGCTTGTTCCCCAACTTTGATAGCTGTATAGGTGCTGACCCAGGCATCGTACTCCCATGTTTGTGCTGGCCATTTTTTCCGTGACTCATAAGCTTCTTCTACTGATTCATCCACATACGTGATAGCGTCACCCGTCTCCTTTTGAGAGAAGCGCTACGATTTTCTTCCATGGAAAGATCCTCTGGCCCAGTCAGAGTTCAAGGTTTGATTTTTCCCACTCCTTAGGATTTAAAAAGAATCTCTGTCGCAACCCTAGATGTGTCCTTACGGGCAACAGCTGACACAAGACCACTGCCGGCCGGACCACGAATCTCTCCATTTTCAAGCGCCATATCAATCAGGAAGTCCAAGTAAAAATTATCTCTCAAAAAAGTGTAGGTGAACCCTAATTCCTTGATATAGGCTTCTGTCTGGGCATGATCTCGAGACAAAGGTGAAAGTCGCCTTCTCATCTGCCCCATAAAAGGAGGTATAAACGATATGCTCTACTCCTGCTAGCTTTGCAGCATCTAAAAACTCCTTGTGCTCCTTGACACGCTCAGGATTTTCCCGAGCAGAAACCATTAACAAGATATCAATACCCCTTTAAGGCCTCAACCACTTTCTGGAGTATTTGGCATACACCATTTTACGAATTTCCGCTGACGCATAGATCTTTGTACGCTCTGGGCTTCGTGCTAGATGGACGGAAGCGATTCCTTTTTTATCGACAAGATCTGCCACATAGGAACCTAATTTCCCTGTTACACCTGTAATTCCAATCATAACTGTTGCCTCCTTTCCCTAGATGTCATTCTCTTTAGCTTTTAGATTTGAGATTATACGCTCTTGATAGGCTTCAAATTCACGGATTTCTTGATCCGAAAAGCCTTGGTAGAAAATCTCTCCAAGTTCCCGACTAACACGGTCTCCAATTTCTTTTTGCGCCCAACCAAGATCTGTCAAACGAGATATTTTTTTTCTTTTTATCCTGCGTGCAAGGTTGAATCGTGACCAAACCTTGTTCTTCCAATTTCTTAACCATACTGGTCAATGTATTATTGGCTAAACCCGTCGCAAGAGCGATATCGGTCGCAGTAGCACACCCTAACTCTTGCTTCCACAAAATTGTTAAAATTTTCCCTTGTTCACTTCTGTATTGAGCATCTGGTTCCTTGCTCAAGAGTTTTTGAAAGATACGCCCATTCAACAATCGAATCTGTAGAGCTTGGTAGCCCCTCAACATCTTGTCCATTTTGTCTCCTTTTTTTATTCTATATCGAAAGCTTTTTAACTATTGTAACACTCTAAATTACAGTCTGTCAATTATTTCGATATAGAAATAATAAAAAAACTTCCTACCAAAAAAAGTAGAAAGTCATCATTTTTATAAAAATTAAACATGAATCACATCTGAAGCATTCCTCTTAAAGAAATTACTATGTCCCAGATAAGGACCATACTTACAATTTTGACTATAAACCAACCATAAAGGGAATGATAAAAAAATTTTTTTATAAAAATAGAGTAAGCAAAAAAAGTAAAAAAAGAACTAAAACTAAGAGTTATTTAAGTCAAGAAAGTAAAGATAAAAGACAATTGATGTATTCAATAGAATATTAAAGCCCGTAGCAAAACTAGCTGATAAGATATTCGTCTTGATCTGAGGATTAAAGAGTTTGACAGCAAATAAAGCCAATAAAGAAATATTATAGATACAAATTGGCTTGTAATCATGACGATAAAAAAACTAAACATTTACTGTTATAAAAAAATTAATCCCACTACTAAAATTACTTGACTTATTAATCCAAATATGCGAAACGCCACTAATAGCACTCCAAGGAACAAATAAAGCTAATCTTCTAAGGTAAATACCATCCTGTGTAATATAAAAATTTCCAAGGAAAAAAGAAAATTTATGCCGATACCAAGTAAAAAGCAATAAAAGAAGGAAATACTCTAACTGTGTCTGATGGAAGCTGAAGGCGTAATCAAAAAAATATTAACTGTTTGAATTCCTCGACCAAACAAATTTGATGAACACCCAAAAGATATAAAAATAACTATAAAAAAAGAACAAATCTATAGTAAATACTATGAAACTTCACAATTTTTTTGTCATATATTCTATTCCCCTGAATTATAGAGTCATCGTCAAATAATGCTTTACGTTCTTATATAACACTAGCATACAATTAAATAATCAAAGAATATAAAAATGAAAAAAGAGATTTTTATAAAAAGAGCTTAGCCAAGACCAAATTCTTCATTTTTCTAGTCTTCTTCAACCAAGCGTTTGAACTCTGCTTGTATTTCTGTGTTTTTCGGTTGGTTTCAAGTACATAATCCCACCATTAGTTGTCGGTGAATGAAAGACAATCGCTTCTCCTGTATTAGTAATCGCAAAGTAGTAACTATGAACATCTGGAAATTTATCCCAATTACTGTAGCGCTCTACGATGCGATACTTAGCAGTTCCTAACCCATTATCCGAGTATTCCGCATTTATTTTTTCACTCGGCCCATCCCCAAAGGTATAGAGATTATCTGCACCGACATCTCCTCCAGCAATTCCTTTTTTGTAATTAGGTTGACCAAGTCTTTCTCCCCAGCCTTTAATAAAAGCTTCTAATTTAGCGGATTTGTTGGCATTCCAAGGAGCTTTTTGCTTTTCTCCTGAAATAGTCGTGCTAGTAGAGTTTTCAAATTTCTGCCAATCTAGTTGCTTGAAATTCATTAAATCTGCCTCTGCTTTACCAAAGTCAGAATGCAAACTTTTGTTACCTGGTACACGAATGTCCTGTTCCTGAACTTTACTTGCTGCTTGCTGGCTAGAATTCAGATGATAAAGTACTCCCCTACCTTCACCTGTACCAGATGACCAGCTTAATTCTAAGATATCTCCATCCTTATAGATATTCATAGAATTTCTAGCCCCACCATGACTGGCTACAAAACCCTCTGCTAAAAGTATCGGTTTCTCATTTACAAGATAATAAAGACCGGAAATAAAATAATCACCATTAGATTGCTCAACGCCTATTAACAATTCCTCTAAACCATCTTTATTAAGATCCGCGTAGGCAAAACTCATCTTATCAGCTTGATAAACCGCATTTTCAACTGACCAACTATTGATAGGGCGTTCAGTACCTTGTAAACTCTTATAGAGATCAGCAATTGCATTTACATCCTTCGGTGTAGAAAGAATTTTTTGGTAATTATCAAAAACTGGCTTGTAGAATTCTTTAAAATTTTTCTTAGACTCTACGGATGTTTGTTCACTAGTATTTGATTGATTGACAGTTGTTGATAAACTAAGATCCTGACTTGAATTTTCGGAACTTTGACTACTACAACCAAACATAAAAAGACTTATGAAAAGAACTAGCAAGCTTCCTAAGATCTTCTTAGATTCCATAACGAACTCCTTGGTAGTTAACTAATTATTGTAGTGCTTTCACTTACATTATATCAAATGTTAAACAGTTATAAAAAGAATAATATAAGATTAAGACAATAAAAAAAGAGCTATACAGCTCTTTAATTACGGAGAATAAGGGATTCGAACCCTTGCGCCGGTTACCCGACCTAACGATTTAGCAAACCGTCCTCTTCAGCCTCTTGAGTAATTCTCCTATTAATGGGCACGAGTGGACTCGAACCACCGACCTCACGCTTATCAGGCGTGCGCTCTAACCACCTGAGCTACGCGCCCAAGAAAAAAACTTGGTACTTGAACAAAGTTCAAAGCGGGTGACGAGAATCGAACTCGCGACAACAGCTTGGAAGGCTGTAGTTTTACCACTAAACTACACCCGCATAGTATCTTATTAAAAAAATGGCGCGAGACGGAATCGAACCGCCGACACATGGAGCTTCAATCCATTGCTCTACCAACTGAGCTACCGAGCCAATATTGCGGGAGCAGGATTTGAACCTACGACCTTCGGGTTATGAGCCCGACGAGCTACCGAGCTGCTCCATCCCGCGTTAATAATAAATAAAGGAGGATGTGGGATTCGAACCCACGCACGCTTTTACACGCCTGACGGTTTTCAAGACCGTTCCCTTCAGCCGGACTTGGGTAATCCTCCATCATTCCAATGGACCTTGTAGGACTTGAACCTACGACCACTCGGTTATGAGCCGAGAGCTCTAACCAGCTGAGCTAAAGGTCCAACAAGATCATTATAGCGGCGAAGGGGATCGAACCCCCGACCTCCCGGGTATGAACCGGACGCTCTAGCCAGCTGAGCTACACCGCCATCAATCGGGAAGACAGGATTCGAACCTGCGACACCTTGGTCCCAAACCAAGTACTCTACCAAGCTGAGCTACTTCCCGAGTTTAATGTTTAATGCACCCTAGAGGAGTCGAACCTCTAACCGCCTGATTCGTAGTCAGGTACTCTATCCAGTTGAGCTAAGGGTGCTCTTCATTATATGCCGAGGACCGGAATCGAACCGGTACGATCGTTACCAATCGCAGGATTTTAAGTCCTGTGCGTCTGCCAGTTCCGCCACCCCGGCCTCTCTAAGCGAACGACGGGATTCGAACCCGCGACCCCCACCTTGGCAAGGTGGTGTTCTACCACTGAACTACGTTCGCATCGACTCTGGTTTATATTAAAAAAATGCCGGCTACATGACTTTGAACACGCGACCCTCTGATTACAAATCAGATGCTCTACCAACTGAGCTAAGCCGGCTGATTTCTATTATGCGGGTTAAGGGACTTGAACCCCCACGCCGTTAAGCGCCAGATCCTAAATCTGGTGCGTCTGCCAATTCCGCCAAACCCGCAAATATGACCCGTACTGGGCTCGAACCAGTGACCCATTGATTAAAAGTCAATTGCTCTACCAACTGAGCTAACGAGTCAAATAACTTTCGTTATTACGGTCCCGACGGGAATCGAACCCGCGATCTTCGCCGTGACAGGGCGACGTGATAACCGCTACACTACGGGACCTATGGGAGTTAACGGGATCGAACCGCTGACCCTCTGCTTGTAAGGCAGATGCTCTCCCAGCTGAGCTAAACTCCCTAGAGCTAAGCGACTTCCATATCTCACAGGGGGCAACCCCCAACTACTTCCGGCGTTCTAGGGCTTAACTGCTGTGTTCGGCATGGGTACAGGTGTATCTCCTAGGCTATCGTCACTTAACTCTGAGTAATACCCTACTCAAAAATTGAATATCTATCAAATTACAAGAAAACCTTCGCTTTCGTATTCTCAGTTACTTTGGATAAGTCCTCGAGCTATTAGTATTAGTCCGCTACATGTGTCGCCACACTTCCACTTCTAACCTATCTACCTGATCATCTCTCAGGGCTCTTACTGATATAAAAATCATGGGAAATCTCATCTTGAGGTGGGTTTCACACTTAGATGCTTTCAGCGTTTATCCCTTCCCTACATAGCTACCCAGCGATGCCTTTGGCAAGACAACTGGTACACCAGCGGTAAGTCCACTCTGGTCCTCTCGTACTAGGAGCAGATCCTCTCAAATTTCCTACGCCCGCGACGGATAGGGACCGAACTGTCTCACGACGTTCTGAACCCAGCTCGCGTGCCGCTTTTAATGGGCGAACAGCCCAACCCTTGGGACCGACTACAGCCCCAGGATGCGACGAGCCGACATCGAGGTGCCAAACCTCCCCGTCGATGTGAACTCTTGGGGGAGATAAGCCTGTTATCCCCAGGGTAGCTTTTTATCCGTTGAGCGATGGCCCTTCCATACGGAACCACCGGATCACTAAGCCCGACTTTTTCGTCCCTGCTCGAGTTGTAGCTCTCGCAGTCAAGCTCCCTTATACCTTTACACTCTGCGAATGATTTCCAACCATTCTGAGGGAACCTTTGGGCGCCTCCGTTACCTTTTTAGGAGGCGACCGCCCCAGTCAAACTGCCCGTCAGACACTGTCTCCGATAGGGATCACCTATCCGGGTTAGAGTGGCCATAACACAAGGGTAGTATCCCAACAACGTCTCCTTCGAAACTGGCGTCCTGATCTCATAGACTCCTACCTATCCTGTACATGTGGTACAGACACTCAATATCAAACTGCAGTAAAGCTCCATGGGGTCTTTCCGTCCTGTCGCGGGTAACCTGCATCTTCACAGGTACTAAAATTTCACCGAGTCTCTCGTTGAGACAGTGCCCAAATCATTACGCCTTTTCGTGCGGGTCGGAACTTACCCTGACAAGGAATTTCGCTACCTTAGGACCGTTATAGTTACGGGCCGCTGTTTACTGGGGCTTCAATTCATACCTTCGAGTTACCTCTAAGCACTCCTCTTAACCTTCCAGCACCGGGCAGGCGTCACCCCCTATACATCATCTTACGATTTAGCAGAGAGCTGTGTTTTTTTGATAAACAGTTGCTTGGGCCTATTCACTGCGACTGACCTAAAGTCAGCACCCCTTCTCCCGAAGTTACGGGGTCATTTTTGCCGAGTTCCTTAACGAGAGTTCTCTCGCTCACCTGAGGCTACTCGCCTCGACTACCTGTGTCGGTTTGCGGTACGGGTAGAGTATGTTTAAACGCTAGAAGCTTTTTCTTGGCAGTGTGACGTCACTAACTTCGCTACTAAACTTCGCTCCCCATCACAGCTCAATGTTATAGAACCAAGCATTTAACTCAATTCACACCTCACTGCTTAGACAGACACTTCCAATCGTCTGCTTTTAGTTAGCCTACTGCGTCCCTCCATCACTACATACTCTAGTACAGGAATATCAACCTGTTGTCCATCGGATACACCTTTCGGTCTCTCCTTAGGGTCCCTGACTAACCCAGGGCGGACGAGCCTTCCCTGGAAAACCTTAGTCTTACGGTGGACAGGATTCTCACCTGTCTTTCGCTACTCATACCGGCATTCTCACTTCTATGCGTTCCAGCGCTCCTCACGGTACACCTTCGCCACACATAGAACGCTCTCCCTACCATACCTATAAAGGTATCCACAGCTTCGGTAAATTGTTTTAGCCCCGGTACATTTTCGGCGCAGGGTCACTCGACTAGTGAGCTATTACGCACTCTTTGAATGAATAGCTGCTTCTAAGCTAACATCCTAGTTGTCTGTGCAACCCCACATCCTTTTCCACTTAACAATTATTTTGGGACCTTAGCTGGTGGTCTGGGCTGTTTCCCTTTCGACTACGGATCTTAGCACTCGCAGTCTGACTGCCGACCATAATTCATTGGCATTCGGAGTTTATCTGAGATTGGTAATCCGGGATGGACCCTCACCCAAACAGTGCTCTACCTCCAAGAATCTTGATGTCGACGCTAGCCCCTAAAGCTATTTCGGAGAGAACCAGCTATCTCCAAGTTCGTTTGGAATTTCTCCGCTACCCACAAGTCATCCAAGCACTTTTCAACGTGCCCTGGTTCGGTCCTCCAGTGCGTCTTACCGCACCTTCAACCTGCTCATGGGTAGGTCACATGGTTTCGGGTCTACGACATAATACTAAGACGCCCTATTCAGACTCGGTTTCCCTACGGCTCCGTCTCTTCAACTTAACCTCGCATCATATCGTAACTCGCCGGTTCATTCTACAAAAGGCACGCTCTCACCCATTAACGGGCTCGAACTTGTTGTAGGCACACGGTTTCAGGTTCTATTTCACTCCCTCCCGGGGTGCTTTTCACCTTTCCCTCACGGTACTGGTTCACTATCGGTCACTAGGGAGTATTTAGGGTTGGGAGATGGTCCTCCCAGATTCCGACGGGATTTCACGTGTCCCGCCGTACTCAGGATACTGCTAGGTACAAAGACTATTTAAAATACGAGGCTCTCACTCTCTTTGGCTGATCTTCCCATATCATTCTTCTATAGTCTTTGAGTCCACATTGCAGTCCTACAACCCCGAAGAGTAAACTCTTCGGTTTGCCCTCCTGCCGTTTCTGCTCGCCGCTACTAAGGCAATCGCTTTTGCTTTCTCTTCCTGCAGCTACTTAGATGTTTCAGTTCACTGCGTCTTCCTCCTCATATCCTTAACAGATATGGGTAACAGGTAGTACCTGTTGGGTTCCCCCATTCGGAAATCCCTGGATCATCGCTTACTTACAGCTACCCAAGGCATATCGTCGTTTGTCACGTCCTTCTTCGGCTCCTAGTGCCAAGGCATCCACCGTGCGCCCTTATTAACTTAACCTTACTTTTTTTTGACCTTTCAGTCATAAACTCTTATTAATACTACAGCGTTTTTCGGTTTATTTTCTTGTTACTATTTGATATAGATATTCAATTTTCAATGTGCATTACTTGGTGATCTCTCACCAATGGAGCCTAGGGGATCGAACCGCTGACCTCCTGCGTGCAAAGCAGGCGCTCTCCCAGCTGAGCTAAGGCCCCACAAGACCTCTCAAGACTAAACAAGACCAATGTGCATTCCTTTATCCTTAGAAAGGAGGTGATCCAGCCGCACCTTCCGATACGGCTACCTTGTTACGACTTCACCCCAATCATCTATCCCACCCTTAGGCGGCTGGCTCCAAATGGTTACCTCACCGACTTCGGGTGTTACAAACTCGTGGTGTGACGGGCGGTGTGACAAGGCCCTGGGAACGTATTCACCGCGGCGTGCTGATCCGCGATTACTAGCGATTCCGACTTCATGTAGGCGAGTTGCGACTCACAATCCGAACTGAGACTGGCTTTTAAGAGATTAGCTTGTCGTCACCGACTTGCGACTCGTTGTACCAGCCATTGTAGCACGTGTGTAGCCCAGGTCATAAGGGGCATGATGATTTGACGTCATCCCCACCTTCCTCCGGTTTATTACCGGCAGTCTCGCTAGAGTGCCCAACTGAATGATGGCAACTAACAATAGGGGTTGCGCTCGTTGCGGGACTTAACCCAACATCTCACGACACGAGCTGACGACAACCATGCACCACCTGTCACCTCTGTCCCGAAGGAAAAGCTCTATCTCTAGAGCGGTCAGAGGGATGTCAAGACTCTGGTAAGGTTCTTCGCGTTGCTTCGAATTAAACCACATGCTCCACCGCTTGTGCGGGCCCCCGTCAATTCCTTTTGAGTTTCAACCTTGCGGTCGTACTCCCCAGGCGGAGTGCTTAATGCGTTAGCTACGGCACTAAACCCCGGAAAGGGTCTAACACCCTAGCACTCATCGTTTACGGCGTGGACTACCAGGGTATCTAATCCTGTTTGCTCCCCACGCTTTCGAGCCTCAGCGTCAGTTACAAGCCAGAGAGCCGCTGCCACCGGTGTTCCTCCATATATCTACGCATTTCACCGCTACACATGGAATTCCACCTCCCTCTTGCACTCAAGTTAAACAGTTTCCAAAGCGTACTATGGTTAAGCCACAGCCTTTAACTTCAGACTTATCTAACCGCCTGCGCTCGCTTTTACGCCCAATAAATCCGGACAACGCTCGGGACCCTACGTATTACCGCGTACGCTGGCACGTAGTTAGCCGTCCCTTTCTGGTAAGATACCGTCACAGTGTGAACTTTCCACTCTCACACTCGTTCTTCTCTTACAACAGAGCTTTTACGATCCGAAAACCTTCTTCACTCACGCGATGTTGCTCGGTCAGACTTCCGTCCATTGCCGAAGATTCCCTACTGCCGCCTCCCGTAGGAGTCTGGGGCCGTGTCTCAGTCCCAGTGTGGCTGATCACCCTCTCAGGTCGGCTATGTATCGTTGCCTTGGTGAGCCGTTACCTCACCAACTAGCTAATACAACGCAGGTCCATCTGGTAGTGATGCAGTTGCACCTTTTCAAGCAGATCATCATGCGATATCTACTGTTATGCGGTATTAGCTATCGTTTCCAATAGTTATCCCCCGCTACCAGGCAGGTTACCTACGCGTTACTCACCCGTTCGCAACTCATCCGCTCGGTGCAAGCACCAAGCTTCAGCGTTCTACTTGCATGTATTAGGCACGCCGCCAGCGTTCGTCCTGAGCCAGGATCAAACTCTCATTAAAAGTTTGAGTTCTCACTCATTTCTGTCACTGACAGATTTATTGTTTTTTCATTGTTCAGTACTATAACATCAGTTATAGTGCCCTGCACATTGGTTCGTCTTGTTCAGTTTTCAAAGGTCTTTGTCGCGCTTGCGACAACTATATTAGTATATCACAGTCATTTTTCTCTGTCAACAGGTTTTTTTAACTTTTTTTATAACCTGTTTCCTTCAACCGCGATACACCCATAGTCCGTACGGGATTCGAACCCGTGTTACCGCCGTGAAAAGGCGGTGTCTTAACCCCTTGACCAACGGACCCTGAGCTTGTCAACTCTTTCTATTATACCTACTTTTTGACGCTTGTCAACTGGTTTTATAAAAAATTAGTTGACTAGAGTCAATAGCTACAAATAGAATGTCGGCAATCACAATTCAGCAATTTGATTCAAGTTTACTTCTGCTACTGTATCATTACCAAACATTGAAATAATCATCTTCACTTTGTTATTATCAATTTCAGTAATTTTTCCTGTGTAATCAGCAAAGGCACCATCGATAATACGGACAGTTTGACCTACTTCAACATTGATATTGAATTCTTGTACAGTTTGTCCCATTGATACCAAGATATCTCTGATTTCTTGTTCCAATAGTGGAGTTGGTTTAGATCTGTTACCGTGTGACCCAACAAATCCAGTAACGTTTGGTGTGTTACGCACTACAAACCAAGCTTCATCTGTCATAACCATCTCTACAAGAACATAACCTGGGAAACGATTTTCTTCAACTTCTTTTTTCTTCCCATTTTTTTCAACTTGTACAGTTTGAGTTGGGATTTCAACACGCAAGATGTTATCCAACATATTGTATGTCTGTGCACGTTGCAAGAGATTTTCTTTTACTTTATTTTCATAACCAGAATATGTTTGTAGGACAAACCATCCTTTGTCAAAACTATCCATCTTTTTTTCCTTTTCTTAACAGTAAACTTCTTTTCAGCTGAATTTGTTCTATTTTAAAAAAATATTAATGAATCGAATTAATCCGCTAACGATTAATTGGTCAAAAAAATATAAATGATAACTACAAAGAAGGCAGTGTATTCCATGATAGATTTAAAATCTACCCAACTTTGTTTTCGAGTTGGCCAAGTTGTATCTTTTAAGAAGAGTAAAGATATCCTTAATAAAACCCATTTTTATCTCCTATCTCGTTTCTCTATGTGTTGTGTATTTACCACAATGTTTACAAAATTTATTTACTTCTAAGCGAGTCGGTTTTGGATTCCCACTAATTTTAATTGAGTAGTTTCTGAACCACAAACCGCACAGGCTAGACTTGCTTTTTTTCAGTGCCATAGCGCCTCCATCCTATCTATTATAACAAGAATCCCTGTCTTTGACAAGTTAAATTATATTATCAGTTTTTTTCCTATTTTTCAAAATAAAAAAAGCCTAGGATTAATCCTAGACTCTATTTTACATTATTTTCCAAGATAGTATTCTTTCACAACGTTCAATTTTTCGTCAAATTCGAATACCAATGGTGGGAAGTTAGGAATTTCCACATCCATGATTTCGTCGTCTGACAATTGTTTGATGTGTTTTACAAGAGCGCGGATTGAGTTACCGTGTGCACCTACGAATACGTTTTTACCATCTTTAAGTGCTGGAGCGATTTTGTCTTCCCAGAATGGAAGAGCGCGTTCCAAAGTCACTTTCAAGTTTTCAGCATCTGGAATTACTGAGTCATCAAGTGAAGCGTAACGACGGTCAGTGTGAGCTGAGTACTCATCATCGCGAGGCATTGCTGGAGGCAATACATCGTATGAACGACGCCAGATGTGAACTTGCTCATCACCAAATTGTTCAGCAGCTTCAGCTTTGTTTTTACCAGTCAAACCACCGTAGTGACGTTCGTTCAAGCGCCATGATTTTTCAACTGGAACCCAAAGTTGGTCAGATGCTTCAAGTGCAAGGTTAGTTGTTTTGATAGCACGTTTCAATACTGAAGTGTAAGCTTGGTCAAATTCAATACCAGCTTCTTTTGATCAATTTACCAGCATCGATAGCTTGTTGAGTACCTTTTTTTCAGAAAGATCTACGTCAGCCCATCCTGTGAAAAAGGTTAGCTTTGTTCCATTCAGACTCACCGTGGCGAGCGAAAAACCAATTTTACCATTAGTTGATTCTCCTTTTATTTTTTTCGAGGTCGCCCTCGTTTATCTATTCTATTTTACACAATTTTTTTCACAAAAAAAGCTAGTTAAAATCAACGAAAAAGAGAAGAGCTCTTGGACTCTTCCCTAAAAAAATAATTTATTCTTCAATTCTAAATTGTTTCAAGCTTGCTAGGTACAAAGCTCCACCAATGACAAGGACGATTCCACCAATCCATCCCAAGGAAAGGAATCAAGGCAACTACAGATCCAACGATAAATAGAATCGATGGTGCTAGTGAAATACGATTGTCATCCTTATAGTAGACAAGTGAGAGGATTCCAAGAATGAGGGCTGCAATTTTCACTAAAGAGAAAAACAATGAAAAATAATGCCCAAAATTAGCCCCTGCAAGATCTTCTGTCTTCAGAAATGGTCTGCAAGAAATACCATAAAAAATTGGTAAGAAAGCTAAAATTGCCCCTGCAATAATACCAATAAAGCCATCTACTTGTGCTAGTGTTTTTGTCTTCATAAATATCTCCTTTTATTTTTAATAAGGTATATTATACCATATTTTTTTATTAAAGTTTTTATTTTTTTAAAAAAATACAGGAATTTCTCCTGTATTTTTTTGTTAGATTATTTAGCTTCAAATCCTTCTGCTACTGCATCCGCAAAAGTTTTCTTCAACGATGTTTGCACAGTGATCACAGATGGTTGCATGATAGCTACGTTCTGCAGTTGTTGGATCGATACGACGACAACGGTCACAAACTTCACCAGCTGCACGGTCAACTGTGAAGGCCACATCTTCAAAGTTGACAGCACCTTCAGGAGCTTCTCCTTCTGCGATGGTCAATTCAGAGACAATCAAGAGTTGTGCTACATTGCTATCAACAGCTCCAAGAAGAGTTTTCACGACTTCATTTGGATAAACGGTCAAGTGAGCTTCGAGTGATTTACCGATCACTTTTTCATTACGCGCTTCTTCCAAAGCTTTTTGAGCTTGACCACGGAAGTCCATGAAGGCTGACCATGTATCCAAGATTTCCTCTTGGTTGGCAAATGTTTGAGCTTCTGGTAATTCTGACAATTGAACGAAGTCTTCAGCTTCAAACTCGAGGTAAGACCAGATTTCTTCCGCAGTGTGAGGAAGAATTGGAGTCAAGAGTTTGGTAATTTTTACAAGGATGTCATAGAAGACAGTTTGCATTTGACGGCGTTCAAGTGACTTAGCTCCTTCAATGTAAACAACATCTTTGGCAAAGTCAAGGTAGAAGGCAGATAGATCAACGTTGATAAAGTTCACCAATGCCTTGTAGATTGTCAAGAATTCGAAGTTTGCATAAGCATCACGAATGGTCTTGACAAGTTGGTTAAAGCGGATGGTCATGTACTTATCAACAGAACGAAGTTCTTCATAAGCGACAGCATCCTCAGCTGGATTAAAGTCAGATGTGTTAGCAATCAAGAAACGAAGAGTGTTACGGATCTTACGGTAAGTTTCAGAAACTTGGCTCAAGATATCCATAGAGATACGCACATCGTTGCTTGAGTCAACACTGGTTACCCAGAGACGCAAGATTTCAGCACCAAATTGTTTTTCAACATCGCTTGGAGCAATGGTATTTCCAAGTGATTTAGACATCTTTTCACCTTTACCGTCAAGGGCAAAACCTTGTGACAAGATTTGTTTGTATGGTGCCACACCATGGTTAGCTACAGAGGTGATGAGTGATGAGTTGAACCAACCACGGTATTGGTCTGACCCTTCAAGATAAAGATCTGCTGGATATTTGAGTTCTGGACGGTTAACCACGACACCATTCCATGATGAACCTGAGTCGAACCATACATCCATGATGTCTGTTTCTTTCTTGAATTCACCATTTGGTGAACCCGGATGGGTAAACCCTTCAGGCAAGAGGTCTTTAGCATCACGTTCCCACCAGATGATTGAACCATATTCTTCAAAGAGTTGAGCTACATGCTCGATGGTTTCAGCTGTCATGATTGGTGTTCCGTCTTCTGCATAGAAGATTGGAAGAGGAACACCCCAAGCACGTTGGCGAGAGATAACCCAGTCACCACGGTCACGAATCATATTGTAAAGACGGACTTTACCCCACTCTGAATGGAACTTGACTTTTTCAATTTCGTCCAAGATTTCTTGGCGGAATTTAGATACAGAAGCAAACCATTGTGGTACTGCACGCCAGATAATTGGTTTTTTCGTACGCCAGTCAAATGGGTAGGAGTGAGAGATTTCTTCTTGAGCAAGAAGAAGATTTCCAAGTTTTTCAATAACTGTTGGCACAACCTTGTCATAAAATTGACCTTCAAACTCAGCGCCAGCATTAGCCATCATGATACCGCGTTCGTTGACAGTTACAGCAACTTCAAGACCATTGGCAACACCGACATTGTAGTCGTCCTCACCAAAACCAGGGGCTGTATGGACGATACCTGTACCAGAATCAGTTGTAACGTGATCACCAAGGATAACGAGTTCATCTACAGCTGTATCCCATGGGTGCTCAGTCACTATATGGTTTAATTCTGAACCACGGTAAGTTGCCAAGACTTGAACATCTGCCCAACCGAATTTCTCAGACAAGCTATTCAATAATTCAGCAGCAACTACAAATTTACGAGTTTCGCCAGCTGGTTGCACCAAGACGTAATCAATATCCGCACCAACAGTCAAACCACGAGAAGCTGTGATGGTAAATGGAGTTGTTGTCCAAACAACAATGTAAGTATCTGTATCAAGGACACCTTTGCCATCTTTAACCTTATTAGCATAGTAAAGAGAAGTTGAAACTAAGTCATGGTATTCAATTTCCGCTTCAGCAAGCGCTGACTCAGAAGACCAAGACCAGTAAACAGGCTTCGCTCCACGGTAGATATAGCCTTTATTAGCCATTTCACCAAAGACGCGGATTTGCGCTGCTTCATAGTCTGGCGTCAAGGTTACATAAGGATTTTCCCAGTCACCTGAAACACCCAAACGTTTGAAGTCTTCGCGTTGTTTATCTACTTGAGAAAGAGCGTATTCACGGCAAAGTTTCAAGTACTCAACCAAGTCCATTTCTTTGCGTTTAACACCTTGTTTAGCCAAGACTTGCTCGATTGGCAGACCGTGTGTATCCCAACCTGGGATATATGGTGCGTAAAATCCTGACATAGACTTAGAACGAACAATGATATCTTTCGAAATCTTGTTCATGGCATGTCCTACGTGGATATTTCCGTTAGCGTATGGAGGGCCATCATGAAGCGTGAAATGTGGTTTTCCTTCATTTAGCTCTTGACGACGTTGATAGAGTTTTGCTTCTTCCCACTCTTTTTGCCAAACTGGCTCTTTAGTTGGAAGTCCGGCACGCATTGGAAATTCTGTTTTCCCAAGATTGAGGGTTTCTTTAAGTTTCATGTTTACTCCTTTTAATGTAAATTGACAATATAAAAACCACGACTCGCAAAAAGGACGAAAATCGTGGTACCACCTTTTGTTCGGAAAAAAAGACCTAGTCTCTTTCCCTCTTTTCCCTGTAACGTGGGCAACGTCAAATCTTACTATTTTCAGATTTGATTCTAAGAGAGGATAAATTTACCAACAGGGATTGTAGGACTTCCACCATCTCCTACTCGCTAGAAATGTGTTTGATAAATTCTTGTTCTCTAATGAGATTCTTATAAAATTAGAACTGACTCTTGTTGAGTGTTAGGATCGTCTTGAGGTCCTTCCTCATGCGATGGTTCAACAGGAGTTTCAGCAACTGGCTGAACTTCAACTGCAGTTTCAGTTGACTCTTCAGCAGTTTTGTTGCGTTTCCAACAATTCTTTGTTAGCTGCTTCAATACGTGCTTGAAGTTCTGCAACTTCTTCTGGAGAGAATTGACGAGTCATGTCAATCGGCTCTTCTTCATGGTATGACGATACATCTTCACCCTAGAACCTCTCGGACAACTTCCTTGAAAGCTTCGTCACTCGTTTGAAGATAAGTTGCAGTCGGACGCAAAATTTCTTCCCAATCTGATGAATCAACAATAGCCAACTGACTTTCGATTGTTGATTTCAAACGTTGGTGGAAGACGCGACTCTTGTTCTTCAACTCTTCAGTTTCCACAGCAACTTTTTTAGCATTATCTGTAGCTTGTCGCAAAATTTCATTGGCTTTATACTTAGCTTCATCAAGTAAACGTTGAGCATCTTGCTCAGCCTGCTTAATGATGTTATTAGAACGGTCATTCGCAGCTTTGTTTTTACACGTTCAGCTGTGTCTTGGGCAATCAAAACTGACTGACTCAACGAATCTTTTGATTTCGTCAAAATAAGATAGACGCTCTTCTAAATTTTTGATATGTTGATCCTTTTTCATGATTGCTACGAACTAAATCTTCATAGTCCCGAACAACAATATCTAAAAAAATTCATCAACTTCTTCACGGTTAAAAACCTCTAAACTGAACACCAAAGGTTTTATCCTTAATTTCTAACGATGTAATTGGCATATTTTCCTCACTTATTTAATAAAAAAATAGAATCATTAATTGCTTCTGGTTCTTGCTCGTTTGTTACTGTTCTTTTAGGAATATCAGTCGTATAATAGGAAAGACGTTCTTCTAGTTTTTTGATATAGAGTTCAGTTTCCTCTTTGTATCGGATTAATTCCTCTAATTCAAAATAAATCTTATCTAGAAATAGGTCAACCTCTTCCTGATCGTAGCCTCTGAATTTTCTTGAGAATTCCTTGTCAGTAATATCTTGTGGTGTAATTGACATATTTTCTCACTTGCTTAAAAGTAGTTGGACTGTTAGTTTTATCTTATCTTTCTTGGTTTGACCGTTTTCTTTAAGCAAGATGATTCGGCCAAACCGTCTGACACTTATCAAATCCCCAACTTTTACTTGATAGTCAGACTTTTCAACTATATGATAATTAACCTGAACCAACTTCTTTTCAACTAGGGCTGAAGTTTGTGAACGTGATAATTTCAATATACTAGATAAAAAGGCATCTAGTCGCAGGCTTGAAACCAAGATTTCCTTTTCTTGATACTCATCTTTAGACTCTATCTTATCTGAAAAAGGACGTTCTACTAAACTTACAGGCAACTTGGAAATCTTTTTAATCCCATCCTGGAAAAGAGTGGTAAATCTTCGATCGACAATAATTTGGGCTTTCTCTTCTGTTACCAGAATGTCTCCAAATAACTTTCGGTCAATACCTAGCCGATTGAGAACTGTTCCCAGAATTTTTGAATGGGTTAGTTGTTGAAACTTGCTGGAATACTCAATCTCAAGCAAGGTCATTTCAAAATCTTCCAAACTTGGCGCGAAATAATCCGGCGCTAGAATGACCCGAGCATACTCTGAAGGTACAAAACTAGTACTAGCAAAAGTCTTTACTCCTCTATTATTTCCCAATGTTTCTAAGATAAAGATTTGGTGAGGGTTTATAAAAGGAGATAAAATCGGTGCGTAATGTTCTTCTACCTGTCCTAACCACTCCAAACCCTTGTCGATAAAAGGGATATCTTCTGTTGCGAAATGTTGGTAAAGTTCTTTACTCATAAAACTACCAACAAATTGATGAGATAGCGACTTATCATGCGCAAGAGAATTAGGGCTATCCAAACAGAGAAATCCAAACCTGCGATTTGAAGAGGTAGACGTTTTAGAGGTTCAAGAATTGGTTTACACAAAGTCTCTAAAAACTTCCCCAACTGGGTGTTATAGGCATTTGGAAACCATGATAATAGAGCAAAAGCTACAAGTATCAGCGAATAGATATCTGTAGCATTTTGGATAAAACGAATTATTAGAAACATTAACGTACTCTATTTCTCTTCATGTCAAAGTCGTATCCTTCGCTTTGAGCTTCTTCAGGTAAACGAATATCTTCAATGTTTACCACAACACCAACAGGTGTCAAAAGATACATTGTGTTCGCTACTTTTCTTAACTCACCAGCAAGAACATGACGTGCTCCATCCAAGTAATCCAAACAACGACGAGCTTGAACTTCTGTCATATATTGGAAGTCAATCAAGATACTTTCATTTCCAGCCAACAAATCAACAATATCTGTTGCATCTTCATAACGGCGTGGGTAACGAACATCGATGGTTACTTTTTCAGTAGAGTGATGGCTTTCAATTGCTAGTTGTTGCTGACGGGCATGAAGTTTTGTAATATTCTTCTCTTTTGTCTCAACTGGTGAAGGTTCTTGAGCAGCAGAAGCTTGCTGAGGTAATTTCTCTTTGGAGGAACTGAAGCTAGTGGACGTTCAGAACGTGCAGCGACAACTTCTGAAGCAACTTCATCTCCATCTTCTGTAAAGTAATCTATAAATTTATCAAATTTATCTTTTAATGACATGATTATTTCCTATTTAAAAAATGCAGTACCAATTCGAACGAAAGTCGAGCCACACTGAATCGCTTCTTTATAGTCACGGCTCATTCCCATACTTAGTTCTGTCATTGGCATATTGGGGAGTTGTTGTTCACGAATGTATTGTTGCAACTCTTGCGTTTCTTTAAAGATTTTTTTGCAACTCTTCTGTTTGGGCTTCAAAGGGAGCCATGGTCATGAGACCAACATACTGATTTTATCCAAGCTAGACAAGTCTGGCAAGACTGTCAATAGTTCTTCTTTTGAAAAACCATGCTTGCTTTCCTCTCCAGAAATATTGACCTGCAAAAAACATTTAACCGTACGATTGGCACGTTTTTGAATTTCTTGAGCTAATTTCAAAGAATCTAAAGCGTGAAAATAATCAACATAAGGAATGATATCCTTGACTTTTTCTTCTTTGTAAGCTACCAATCAAGTGCCAAGTAACATCTTTATCACTTAAAGCATGATACTTCTCAAGAAATTTGTCAACACGGTTTTCACCAATGTGTTTGACTCCTTGGTCAATCAAATTTGCTGCAGTTGCAATATCAACATATTTTGTTACGGCAATTACAGAAACCGAACCGTCTTCACGGCCGGTTTCTTGAATTGCTTTTGTAACCTGTTGAAATACCTGATTTGTATTTTCTTTTAAATCCATCTCTATTAACGGTTTTTAAAGAATGGTGGTGTTTCCAACTCATCTTCGTCAGAAGATGGTGCTTCGAAACGTTCAACTGGAGATACGACTGATTCACCTTGACGAACAATTGAATCACGTCTCAAGTCCCAATCACCAAAAGCCGATGCTTTAGGAGCTTCAGTTTGACGTTGTGAAGGAGTTGGAAGTTCAGCTGTTTCAGCCAAATCAAAATGACGGTCATAAGTGTGAGTGTGAGCAGTTCTTACTGGTTCACGGAATGACGCTTGTCTTGGTTGTGGCGCTACAACTTTATCGACTGCATCTTGACGAACTCCAGTAGCAACAACAGTTACACGGATTTCATCTTTCATTGATTCATCAATAGAAGTACCGAGCCAGATATTTACGCCATGTCCAGCAGCTTGATTGACGATTTCAGAAGCTTCTTCTGCTTCAATCAAAGTCATATCCAAACCACCAGTTACGTTCACGATAACATCTTCTGCTCCATCGATAGTTGTTTCAAGAAGTGGTGAGTAGATAGCTTTACGAGCCGCTTCAATAACGCGTTCTTCTCCGCTACCGATACCGATACCCATAAGGGCATTTCCTTTGTTTGCCATTACTGTCTTCACGTCTGCAAAGTCCAAGTTGATCAAACCAGGATTTGTAATCAAATCTGTAATTCCTTGAACACCTTGGCGAAGAACGTTATCTGCTTCAGACAAAGCTTCAAGAAGAGGAGTTTTCTTGTCAACAATTTCTAATAAGTTGTTGTTTGAAATAATCAAGAGAGTATCAACGTGTTCGCGAAGTTCATTGATCCCTTCAACTGCGAATTGACCACGTTTGCTTCCTTCGAAACCGAATGGACGTGTCACAACACCAACAGTCAAAGCACCTAAACCTTTAGCGATACGAGCGATAACTGGTGCAAGACCTGTACCAGAACCACCACCCATACCAGCAGTGATGAAGACCATATCTGCACCACTGATAGCTTCAGTAATTACTTTTCGCTTTCTTCAGCGACCTTTACGACCAACTTCAGGCTGTCCTCCAGCACCAAGTCCACGAGTTAATTTAGGACCGTTGGATAACTGTTTCAGCTTTTTGTACTGCTCAAGGCTTGTACATCTGTGTTGGTCGCGATGAACTCAACACCTGAAACGCCTTCGTCAACCATGCGGTTAATGGCGTTTCCACCACCACCACCGACACCAATTACTTTAATTACTGCACCTTGTCAGCCGCTGTATCAAAATGAAAAATGTCATATTTTATTCCTCTATCCTATTCATCAAACATGCTTCCGATTAAGCTACGGAATCGCTCAGTTAATTTTTGGTTTTTCTTCCGATTGATTTGAAGTTGCTGAGTCAGCAGATAAGTTGGTTCTGCTGATTCAGTTGAAGTTGTACCAAACACTGAACGTTGAGAAGTCGCAGGTTTTTTTCCTGACTTGAAGTTCTGAAAGTCAATTGGTTGTTGACGCAAAACTTGATCTCCTCTGATAGCTCTTTTGAGCTAAAAACATTAATTTCTGTAAGACTTCCAGCAAATTCAGACAAACTAATCACATGAGCAAATGCAGGATTGCGGATACCCACTTGGTTTGGAACGTAAAGTTTTACACGAACTCCAAGTACTTCTTGGGCAAGCTCAACGATACCCGGCAGAATAGCATTCCCACCAATCAGAGCAATACCACCTGGCAAATCCAACAAATGTCTTCTTTCCAAATCTTGTTTGATTTGTTCAAAGATGTGTTTCAATCTAGCTGAAATAATTTGAGCCAAGTATTCTTCTGTAACTTCAACAGGTTCTACTTCACCGATAACTTCAACTTGGAAAGTTTCTTTGCTTGCAAGTTGCGGATAAGCTTCACCGTAGTTAAGCTTTCAAACCTTCTGCAATCTTCTTAGAAGTTTTAAGAACTTTTGAAATGTCTTTAGTGACGTAATCGCCACCTTCTTGGTAAACATTTGTGTATTGAAGCTCTTGATTACGGATAGTAGCAACACTTGTTTGGCCACCACCCATATCGATAACAGTCGCTCCAAACTCACGTTCGCCTTCGTTAAGAACAGAGTTTACAATTGCAAGCGGTGAAATAATCACGTTATCAACTTGAACTCCAACACGTTCTACAGTTTTACGAAGGTTGTGAAGAATGGTTCTTGGACCTGTATAGAGAAGTCCACGCATTTCCAAACGAACACCCATCATACCACGAGGGTCACGAATACCTTGGAAGCCGTCTACTACAAATTCTTCTGGCACAAAAGTAATCACTTCACGATCAGGTGTCATGCTCTTTGTCAAAGCAGATTTGACAACATTCTCAACATCTTGATCTGTAATTTCTTTTGTATCTGATGTTACAGGAATCATTCCCTGAGTTGGTTCCACTTGCAACAAGTTTGCTGGAAGTCCAACGTTTACTGATTTGATTGAAATTCCTGCTTTTTCTTCTGCTTGAGAAATAGCAGATTTGATAGCCGTTGCTGCGGCCTCGATGTCAACGATAATTCCATCCTTGACACCTTTACTTTTGGCGTTGCTAACACCGATTACATTTACTTCACCATCTACAAGCTCAGCAACTAATACTTTAATTGAGCTTGTTCCAATATCTAAGCCTGTAAAGAAACCATTTCTAGTCATTACATTGCGTCCTCTCTATCTTCCAAGTTTCACACTTTGATTTTTTAACAGCTACAAGAAGGCATAGCTATTCACAGAATATTATATCACAAAAATCCGATTCGTGCCTAATTTTTTTGTGATTTTATCGAAGGTTTTTTTCATTAAATTTATTTTTAATATTCCATTACAAGTGATTGTTTTTATCTTTTTTCTCTGAAAAAGAGTGAAAGACAACCAGAAAAAGCTGAAAGACAGATGTGAAAAGTTCCTGTTTTTCCAAAATTTGTTTATTTAATTACATTTATTTTCATTTTTGTTTTTCATGACAAGGGTAATACCAACTTTCACTAAAACAATCTTGGCTTATTAAAGGTGTCTCATTTTTTTCTTAAAGAAAAAAGAAAGCTAGAAACTAGCTTCTTATTTTACTTCTTGTTTATAAAAATTCTTTCAAAGCATCCTGCCAAGTTGGGATGACAAATCCAGTTGCTTTAGCTTTGGCTAGGCTCATCGTTGAGTTTAGTGGACGTTTAGCTTTGGCAGGGAAATTGACTTGAATCTACTGGTTTAACTTCGACATTTGTATCTTTCAAAAATTTCAACTGCAAAAGTCATACCACGTTGTATCTTCTTTTGCATCATTCGATAAATGATAATAACCAAATTCCTTGCGATTATCAGCTAAATATGTCATAAATTCAGCCAACGTACGTGTCCAGGTTGGACGACCATGTTGATCATTAACAACCGTCAAAGTCTGGTGAGTTTTAGCTAGATTTTGCATCGTGAAAACAAAGTTTTTGCCATAGTTTCCAAATACCCAGGCAGTACGGATAATATAGAAGTTTGAAACATGCTTTTCTACCAACTCCTCTCCCATTCGCTTAGTACGACCATATTCAGTTTGAGGATCTGGTTGATCATCAACTTCCCACTCTTGTCCGACTGGTTTCTTGCCGTCAAACACATAATCGGTAGAGATGTAGACTAAAGTTGCACCATGCTTTTCAGCCGCTTTTGCGACATTTTCTGTCCCTATAACATTGATGGCAAAGTCCAATTCTTTTCCTTCATCCTCTGCTGCATCAACTGCAGTGTAGGCCGCACAGTGATATACCAAGCTTGGCTTTACTTGTTCAAAAACTTTCTCAACCTTCTCTGCATTGGTGATGTCCATTTCAGCCACATCAACCGCGACATACTCTTCATTACGCTCATCCAATAAATGACGAAGTTCAGTTCCTAATTGGCCATTTGCCCCTGTTATTAAAATCATTTTTCTTCCTTTCAACTGATTCACAATTTTTCGGTATAGCAATAAAAAGCAGAAAGTTTCTGCTTTTTATTTTTCAAGAACCTCTTGTGTTTTAGCATAGTTGGCTTCAACAGCTTCTTTTTCTCCCTGCCACCACTCTTGGTTATCTTTATACCATTGGATGGTTTCTTTGAGACCTTGTTCGAAGTTTGTAAATTCTGGTTTCCAGCCCAACTCATCACGGAGCTTGCTTGCGTCAATTGCATAGCGAAGGTCGTGTCCTGCACGATCAGTCACATGATCATAAGCATCCGCAGGTTGTCCCATTTCCTTAAGGATTAGTTCCAAAACTTCCTTGTTGTTCTTCTCGCCATCAGCTCCAATCAAGTAGGTCTCACCAATTTCCCCTTTTGTCAAGATTGTCCAAACACCTGAAGAATGGTCATTGGTGTGAATCCAGTCACGAACATTCTTTCCTTCACCGTAAAGTTTTGGCTTAATTCCACTTAGGATGTTGGTAATCTGACGTGGGATGAATTTTTCGATGTGTTGATAAGGACCGTAGTTATTTGAACAGTTAGAAATCGTTGCCTTAACACCAAACGATCGTACCCAAGCTTTCACAATCAAGTCTGAGGCTGCTTTAGTTGATGAATATGGAGAGCTCGGATTGTACTTGGTTTCAGCAGTAAATTTCTCACCTGGACCTTCACCATGGCCTGGCAAATCTTCGCGTAGAGGGAGATCCCCATAAACTTCGTCTGTAGACACATGGTGGAAGCGGATATCGTACTTGCGAGCCGCCTCTAATAGAGTATAGGTTCCGATGAAGTTAGTATGGATAAATGGCGATGGATCATTGAGTGAATTATCATTATGACTTTCCGCGCATAGTGAACGATAGCATCTGCTTGAGCCGCCAACTTGTCTACCAACTCTGCATCAGCAATGTCACCAACAACCAACTCAACACGATCACCTAAAATTTCCTCAATATTCGCGCGGTTGCCAGCATAAGTCAATTTGTCCAATACTGTCACGTGAACATCTGGAAAGTACTTGTAAATATAGTGGACAAAGTTAGAACCGATAAAACCAGCTCCACCTGTCACGATAATTTTTTTGTATTCAGTCATATTCTTTCCTTTTTACAAATCTTCTTCTTTCAAAGGTTTTACATCCTTAAGTAACGGATGATTTTTATCTGCTTCTGAAACCTCTGCTTCTGCAAGATTTTCCCATTCAATGCCAAGGCTTGGATCAGCGTAGTTTACAAAAGCGTACTTGGGTTTGAGTTCTATAGCCCAATAGTCATTAACCAGATAACTATAAGAAACTGTATCTGATAAGACCTGAAACCATTGGCCACACCTCGAGGGACAAAAAAATTCCTTTGCTTGCATCAATAACTGTCTGATAAGTATTACCAAAGGTTTCTCCCTCACGTAGATCAACCCAAGAACCCAGAACTTTACCACCATCTGCTACAGAGATGTACTTATCCCAAGGCTCTGCGTGGAGGCCACGGAGGACATGTTTTCGTGAGAAAGATACATTGTTTTGCAATTTTCCTTCTGCAAAGAATGACTCTGGAAATCCAAGTGGAATCATTTTTTCCTTCTGGAAATTTTCTTTAAACCAGCCACGGTTATCTCCATGAACTGGGATATCAAACTCCAACATACCTGGAATTGCATCAACCTTACGTGCCACAAGAGTCTTACCGAAAAAATTATCTGTCATCTATGCTTCTCCAATCAAACGGAGCAGATACTGCCCGTATTCATTTTTCTTAAGCGGTTGGGCTAACTTCAACACATCTTCGCGACTGATATAGCCCATGCGGTAAGCAATTTCTTCCAAATTTGCGACCTGGACATTTTGCATCCGTTGTACTGTCTCAATATACTGTGAAGCCTCAAGTAAACTTTCATGAGTTCCAGTATCCAACCAAGCAAATCCACGTCCCATAACCTCAACGGATAAATCTCACGATTTAGATAAAGCTTTGTTAACATCTGTAATTTCCAATTCACCACGAGGGCTTGGTTTAATATTTTTAGCAATTTCTACTACATCATTATCGTAAAAATAAAGGCCTGTAACTGCATAATTTGAACGAGGATATTCTGGCTTTTCTTCGATAGAAATAGCATTCATATCCTTGTCAAACTCAACAACACCAAAACGTTCAGGATCTTTCACATGGTAGCCAAACACAGTTGCCCCTGACTCCTTGCTCGCTGCCTTTTGTAGCATCTTAGAAAGGCCAGGACCGTGATAAATATTGTCACCTAAAATTAGAGCAACGCTATCATCGCCAATAAACTCTTCACCAATGATAAATGCTTGCGCTAAACCATCTGGACTTGGTTGCTCTGCGTAAGATAGTTTAATCCCAAATTCAGAGCCATCTTGAAGAAGCTCTCTGAAGCGAGGTAAATCTTGTGGAGTAGAAATAATTAAAATATCCTTTATTCCAGCTAACATCAGTGTTGAAAGCGGGTAGTAAATCATTGGTTTATCATAAACCGGCATCAGTTGTTTTGATGCAACGCGAGTAAGGGGATATAAACGTGTTCCCGAGCCACCTGCTAAAATAATACCTTTCATTATAGGGTACCTTTCTCTTTTATCCTTTTCACTTTTATATTGTTAGCTTAAAAATGAATCTAACGAGCCTTTTGTTTCCTTATTTTTATACAGTACAGTATGATACTATTAATAAAATGATAACTCTGATGTTTTTTTATCAAAAACTCTATTCTTTTAAAAATATAAAATACGAAAAACCGACTGCTACTCTTACAACACTCTACAAATAACAGTTACAAATCAGTTTTATAAAGTCATTTTAATTTCATTAAAGCGACTTTAAGATAAGCCCCTTCTCGAAGAGCAACTCCAACGTGTCTAGCATTATCTAAAAGTTCATTATAATCTTGTAGCGTCAACTCGTCTAATACCTTTTGAAGGTCGTGTAGAGAATCAACTACTATACCACACTGTTTATCCAACACAAAATGAGCAAGGGCGGATTCTTTCCAAACCACGAGAGGAAAGCCCGATGCCAAATAAAGAGAGGCTTTGTGGGAGTTGTTAAAACGTAGGTAATTCCCGTAAGTGCCCTGACATGTTTCCGAACTATCCCCATCCCACACTAATCCAAAACTACCTTCCAGGGCTGCTGGTAGATCATCAGGCATAAAGGCACCAAAGTAAGTGATGTTATTCAAAGCACGGCTTTCATCATACCCAACTCCATAGAGATTATAGGCAGGACTCTCTGGCAAACTATACAGATAGCCTGATTTTGTTGGGTTTAAATTCCCAGCAACGATGATTGCTTGTTCTTTTTGAGGAAGAGACTTTTCTTGAAAATTTGGAATCAAATAATCAAAAATCTCTAAACTAACCATTTTATCTGCTGGAAATCCTTGATTAGCTAAAACGCTCTTCATGATGTCATTATGAACAATAATCCCATCTACAGACATCAAGGCTTTCTTCTCTTGGAAATAGTTTCTCAATTTATGTCTCAATTTCACTTCAGAGCCTGCTGCATGGCGCAGGGTTTCAATGTCATGAATCAGGAGATAGAATTTGACTCCTCTTTTTTGTGCTTGCTTGATGAGCTGTGATATGAAAAATGTATGATGGATAATTGGAAACTGAATGACCAACTCATCTCCTGAACCTAGCTGATCAAACACAGATTTAGTTGCACTATATTTGTGTTTTTGGGCCTTAAAGAAATTCATCTGATACCAGTTGTCAACCTTGATTTCTAATCCCTTATACCCTTCTGAAATCAGAATGGCTTCCACATCATTTCGCGCCTTATTTCCTGCATTCTTTTCGTGTGCATTATGCAGGAATGAATCTTTCAGATAATATTTCACCTTTTCTCCCCTTTAGCTGTTATATCCTTAGATACTTCCCAATTCTTCTTCTACAACTTCCAAAGCACGTTCTATAACCACGTGCATGTCGTAGTATTTATAGTCAGCTAGGCGCCCACAGAAGATAACCTTGTCATTTTTGGCTGCTTCTTCTTGGTACTTAGAAAACATAGCGTTGTTCTTTTCATCGTTGATTGGGTAATATGGTTCGTCTCCACGTTTCCAATCAGCTGGGTATTCACGAGTGATAACTGTCTTTGGTTGGGTGCCATACTCGAAGTGCTTGTGTTCGATGATACGAGTGTAAGGAATCTCACGTTCTGTGTAATTAACCACGGCATTCCCTTGATAGTTTTCTTCATTCAGAACTTCATGCTCGAATCGAAGGCTACGATATTCCAACTCACCATGTTTGTAGTCAAAGTACTGGTCAATCATCCCCGTGAAGACAACTTTTTCAGCTAAAGCTTCCAGTTCTTCACGATTAGCAAAGAAGTCAACACCAAGTTCTACTTCTACATCGCCCAGCATATTTTCGATGATGACGTTGTATCCACCGATTGGAATTCCTTGGTAACGGTCATTAAAGTAGTTGTTATCAAAGGTCAAACGAACTGGAAGACGTTTGATGATAAATGGAGGAAGGTCTGTGCAGAGCGTCCCCCATTGCTTTTTCTGTATAGCCCTTTAATCAACTTTTTCGTAGATATCTGGACCAATCAACTTGATAGCTTGTTCTTCCAAGTTCTTTCGGCTCAACGTCTTTCATATCAGCCGTTTGCTCTGCAATCTTGTCCTTGACTTCTTGTGGAGTCTTGGTTCCCCACATAGCATAAAAATGTATTCATATTAAAAGGAAGGTTGTAAAGACTACCCTTGTAGTTGGCTACTGGTGAATTGATGTAGTTGTTAAATTCAGCGAACTGGTTGACATAGTCCCAAACTTTTTTGTTTGAAGTATGGAAAATATGGGCACCATACTTGTGAACATTGATATCTTCAATATTTTCACAGTAGATATTTCCACCAATGTGATCACGCTTTGTCAATCACTTTTTACTTTTTTTCCCACGTTTTGTTGCTTCGTGTGCGAAAGATTGCTCCAGACAAACCTGCACCAACGATAAGATAGTCGTACATTTATATTCTCCTTTTTATAATTTGACGATTCGATTGAAATAAGGAATTTTCATTAATAAACTAACTACAATTATACTTATACATAAAGTGAATATTGGAAAAAAAGTAAATACGCACCTGTATAACTAAAACCAAGCAATTTTTTTCTAACACTTTCATAACATAAGTATGTACTATGAAAAACTCCCATTGTTTGATTAGAAAGGGAAACAATCCACTTATATTTGCTTTCTTTCAAAGAGAGTGTCAATATCGTCAAGAAAAACTCCTAAACTTACAATTTTTACAAAAAGAATATCATAAAAATATTCCGCAAAAAGATTATGGTAAATGGTTTTAGCTAAGAAAAAAATAGTATTACTGGGGTAATCAACAGCAACAGTACTGCAACTATTTTCATCCATCTCTTAAAACCATTTTTTTATAAACTCTTTATCAAATTGAGCTATCAAACCTCCCAAAAATGTAGTAGAAAAAAACCACGTCCATAACCTAAAGGTTTGTATAACATAGGACTGTAACGGCGTTTGAATTATAATATTTGTCAACTCAAAAATTAAACCAATAGAGATCAATAAAGATAAAATGTATAAATAGCTTCTTTTTTTGAATTTAGAAATTTTTAAAATCGGTAAACATAAATAGATAAGTATTAGTGCACCAAAAACCAAAACTGAAAGAAATAACCTTTTTGCACCATCGAACCAATAATTTTTGACAGGATTAACTGCAAAAATCTCGTTTAAACAACCAAACAATAGTATTCCATGACGACACTGTAATTAGAATCCATTTTACTTTCTCCAGTATGTAGGAATAGGTTATATTCTCTTTCCTAACAATAAATAACCATTGACCATAAAAAAACAGAGGTATAGAGTAGGTACCTAAGTAATATAAATACGCTAAAAGATTCCAAGAACCTGTGTCTTTAAATCCAATCATTGTTGTATGAAGTAGAACAACTCCAATACATGCAAGCACTTTTTATTAAATCTAAATTAATATTCCGAGTTTTATGCATTCTATTTTTCCCCAATGATTTGTTTTAATTCTTTTTACATCTACCACTTTCAGAGATAGAATTGCAAAAAGATAAATGATTCCGCCGAGCACTGCAAAGGCTAGAACATTCAGAGTTGGCGAAAAATGTATAACTGTTTTTTGAACCTAGCAAAATGCCATACATGATAGCTGATGCTAGAACAATTTTTGTCATAGATCCAATAATAGGAACTTCTTTTAGGTATCTGCGGGTAAAGTACAATTGAATTGCCCACACTAGCGCCTCTGTTAAAACAGAGACAATGGCTGCTCCGATATAACCAAGTTTTAGGAAGAAATATCAAGTTCAAGCCTACACTAATTATTGCAGGAGCCGTTGTTGAAATCATGAATTCTTTATTTCGGTTATGAGGTATCAGTATCTGAATTCCCATTATATTAGTCCAACCGATGAAGAACATACGGAAGATCATGATGGCAATTGCATATCGTGCATCTTGAAAATCTTGTCCAAGGAAAAATTGAACAAAGTCATCATTCACAATTAACATCCCCGCCATAATCGGGAAAATGACCAAATTATAAATAAGGAAAGATATTTCATGCATTTTATTGACCGCCTTTTGTTCACCTGTTGATAGTAGATGAGCAACACGAGGTAACATGACGCTTCTAATGAAGTTACCAAGGTCAAAAGGATGTTGACTAATTTTAGAGCCTGGTCATAGATTCCTACATCTTTAGTAGATGCTAATGCTCCAAGCATGGTACGATCTAGCGTAACATACAAAGAAATAGCCACTTGGGGAAGGAATAATAATATGACAGGTTTCAAATGATGCTTAGCATATTCTATATCAAAATGAGATCTACCGATAAACTCTCGAGCCGGCAACCACATACTTAGCTGTCCCAAGAGTTCAAATATAGTTAGCAAAAAGACATAGAGGTAAAGATCATTTGCAGACTTGACAAAGAGGAAGATGGAGGTGACCCCGACGATTTTAACCGTGATGTTTCGAACGGTAATCTTGCGAAAATCCTCCATCCCTTGAAAGAGCCAAGAGATGTCTAAACCTTTAGAAACTAAACTCAAGCCTAGAATGTAGGCTACTGGATTTTGCATAAAAGAAAAAGACAGACATGCTACAATGTATAAGATAATAGATAAAGTAGTTGCACCAACCTGCAGGGTGTAAATACCCCAGAAATTTCTACGAATTTCTTTACGATGGCCTGAAATAACCTTGGTCCCATAGTTGGCAACTCCTAGCGTCGCTAAGAGGATGAAGTAGGTGACAATTGAATTAAAGTATCCGTACGTCCCTAAATCATCTGAAGAAAAGACACGTGTTACATAGGGAGTTGTAATAATTGGAAGTATAATTACCAACAATTGATAAGAAAGATTGTAGGCGTAGTTTTTAAGCACTTTCATAAATATAGAAAATTTTGCCTTCCTGTTAAATTATCGTTTAATCTTCTTTATTCAATTTCATTATCTGAATTCATGATAAACAAACGACTGATAAATAAGATCAATGGAGAATATCGAAGAACTAACATTTGAGGGTCAAACATGCCATGGATAATCATGACTCCTAAACAGGCAAGTACGATATCTTTTTCGAATGGTTATGAAATATTTCATAACTTTAGTAAGAGTCAACAACATGAAGGCACTGACGATTAAGCCATCAATAACCAACAACTGCACAAACGAGCTATCTATGAAATTATAATTACTAGTAAAATTCCCGAAAAATGTCTAAGAGTGTGAATTTAATATGTTGTCCTAACCAAGATACTCCAAAATTGCGGAATCCCTCTACACTTAACCGTAGCCGATTATGTGTAAATTGATCTACAAAATGGAATAAATTCCCAGATGAATAAAAAACAGAAATATAAGGTAATGATTAAAGCCAAAATAAAACCATATTTTGCGATTGTTTTCATCCAGAAGTGTCCAATAATAAAGTCTTTTTTTATGATTTTCAGACTAAATAACATATAGTAAGTATTAAAATACTTAAATAAAATGGACTGGTTGTCGAAGTTTGTTGGTATATATAAATCGTAGCCGACAATAAGACCAGTAATTCCATGTAAGAAATTTTTCCCTCGAAACATTAGATAACTACACAATGCAAAAATAGTCTTTGTGAAGCAAATGAAACATAATTAAACCCTAGACTAAAAACGATATCCGCTATCTGCACGCATGATCATATTCGAAATCACGCCCTTGTTGCTAGCATAAATCGTCAAAACAAGGACTAGAAATGTGGCAAAAGAGAAAGTTCCTAATAACTTTCTGAAATCTATATCTCTAGCAGAAAAAAACAAGTAAAAGAACATTTAAATCAAGTAACCCCTCTCGATTTTTTTGCAACTATAAACATAGAAATAATGAACAATACTGCTATTAACAGTTGTTCCCAATGAAATCTAAAGTAATACAAGCTTCTTGGAAGATTCACCAACTCTTTTATCAAAATCATTGCAATTGTGAAATAGAGGACGATTCTATACAATGATAAAAAGCCCTCCAATCTAATAAAAATAAGTAGTTGTGACTAATGACGTGACAACAACCCATATAAATAAGGTGATTAAATAAATTTTTCTGATATAGTACGATTGTTCATCACAATAGCCATCCAATCCTTTCAATCATTTAATTAAAAATATTTAAAACTTTTACAACTCTCTATTATCAAATATCAAAGAATTGAACTTACCCATTTGATTAAAAACCTATATTTCTTTAGAAAAATCACCGTACGATACATTCTATAATTAAGTAAGAATCTAACGAAAAAGATTGATAAAAGGAGTATTTTTTTGTCAAAATAACCATCTCTTTGTTTACACACAATTCTTCAAAATATTGCCGTTTCAGAAGAAGAGGTGTTTTTTTGAGCTGAAATATTTTTGAATATTACTCATTAGAATACGAGATTTATTTGATCAACAAATTGTTCATCATAAATGCTCCATATTGACATCAGCTGGTCAACTTTCTCTAATTTTTCCAGTTGATATTTCATTCGAATAGGATTGTACTGTCCCATAGCAGAAGAGCCCTGCCCGAAATATAGACATATTAACAAGTTTGTGAGAATGCGATTTTTATTGAGACATTCGAATACAGTTCGATTGAAACGAACATCTTCTCCCAATTCATAGGTTTCAAAAACAATTTGATGTGTTTACGATAATAAAAAGTATAGAAAAAAATTCCTGTTGTCGCTAAGATGGAGCCAGCATTTAAACGGGCATCACAAAAATAGATAACAAATCCTGCCAAGGTCAATCCTGATAAAGTTCTTAGAAAAATACACTTTTTCTAAAAAGATAAGAAAATAACCCTATAGAGATAGAAACAAGAGAGGTGCAAAAAGGAGAAAAAGTCATAGAATACTCTTTAAATTATGAAGAAAAACGAACTCCTAAGAAAAAACAATCCTAAAAAGAAAGAACATTAGGTATACGAAACAAGAGAGATGCTAACATTGAAGTCTGAATCATATCAATCGATATCACTAATGTTGAACCACTGTCAATAACAGTTTATCGCGTTCTATCTTTAACATTTTCTTTTTCCTTTTCTAATCTCAAGCCTCTCATATTTTACTGAGACTTTTTTAATTTTTTAAAACGATAATAAAGACCGGGAGCCAATGATAACATCACATAAATCGCCTTATTTTTCAAGTTAATCCGCTTATTTTTCAGTACTCTTCCTAGATAAGGTCGAATCTTGCTTTGGATACGAAGGATTTCCTCTTTGGATGAATCTGAGATTAAGATGAAAATGTGGAGACTACCGATGAACAAACGGGCGATGACAGCATCGTCAAGTTCTGTATTGGCAGAATAGTCCTTCTGGACAACTTCTTCCAAATGATCCATAGAATCATAAAAAAATCATAGTGCTTACTATTGAAGTTTGATAAGGTAATACTGTTTGGTCTACGAAAATAATGATAGATCCCTAAATCAATCACACAAACTGATTCCACTTCTTTCAAGTAGTCACTGATAACATATAAATCTTCATAGATTTTCCCTTTTGGATAGGGATGTTTTTCTACGATATCTCTTGGGAAGAGTTTAGCCCAGGCAGAGACCGTAGCAATTGTACCATAGAGCATCTCTACCAAAGTTTCTTCAGAAGAAAGAAGGGTAGCTTTCGCTAGCATTTCTTCATTTATTTGGTAGTTTTGATAAGAATCATGATCGTAGGTATCCTTACCTTTGCCTGCGACAATCCGAGCACCTGTCCGTTCTTGGAGTTCCGTCAAAAGCTCAAGGGCGCAAGGTTCAAAATAATCATCTGGATCTAGGAAAACAATCCAGTCCCCTTTAGCTTTAGTTACACCATAGTTTCTAGCATCAGATAGACCACCATTTACTTTATGATAGGCCGATACCCAATCATACTCACTTGCATATTGATCGCAAAGTTGCCCGGAATCATCCGTGGAACCATCATTAACTAAGATAACTTCAAAATCTTTATAGGTTTGATTGACCAGACTTTCCATAGCATAGCGAAGATAGTCCGCCACATTATAAATAGGTACAATTACCGAAATCATATTTTCTTTTCTTTCTCTTGCTCAGTTAGATATTTAAAGCTCAAATGAACTTTTTTCTGGGAAAAAGTTGATCCATGGCTTTTATAAAGTCCACCATTACTTTCTCTTCGTCTTGAACATTGAAAACCATCATTGATACACATAATTTTATATTTTCCAGAATGTAATAGTTTCCAAAAAAATCAGAATCTGCATGATCTAGAGAAAACAAACCACCCAATTTAGGATTAGCGACTTCATATTTCCCACTGGCAATCTGCCAGTATTTAAAAGAGCCAAACATTTGTATCAGATGGATTTCTAAAACGACTAGCAGATGTTTTTCTCCAAGATAGCAGTTTCTTTCTCCCATACCAACTCCATGGTCGACTTTAAGAGGGGATGCGTCAAATGATTTTCCCAAAAACCACAGATAAATTTACTATTTCTATAAAGTAGGGTTTTAACGATATTTTTTAAGCCTTGCTTAAAAGATAAAAATTTGCCATTTTTAAGAATCTCATCTCTGCTGAAATAGCTAGTCACAATTTCCATATCGTTCACTTGGAAATGCCCTGTACCGTAACGTTCTGGGATAATAGGTGATAAGGCTGTATTATACTTTGGCAAGCCGTCTTCTGAGAAGAAATCTGTCGGCTCAACTGGAGATGTGAGATAAACATCATCATTAAAAAAAACAAAGTGCTCAGAAAGCCCAGGAATGCGATGGATATTGCTCTCGATAGGATTCGCAGAAAAAACAGGTAGGTAGTCCTTACGAAGGATATCTGAATGATCCACTAAAACCAATTTTTCACTAGCAATATTTAACCAAGTCGGTTTTTGTTGGTCAGTAACGAGGTAGACTTTATTGACCCAAGGAGCAAACTTTTCTACCCCTCTAAACCAGTATTTAAAGGTTCCCCAATCACGATAAGCCTTGACCGAGTTCATGCTTTTTTTAGACGTATCCACAGACTTAGAGTATTCAGCCTTCTTAGCCTGCCAAATAGGATCTCCACCGTCTACCCAAATAACAACAAAATCTATTTTATTCATAATCTTAATTTCTATATTTTATACAAATCTGAGAAATTCTTAATATAACTCTCCAACGAAAAATAACTCTTTTTGGCGTTTAACAGAGGCCTTACCAAATTGCTCTCTCTTCTCAGTGTTATCAGCTAATTCTTGGATGGTCTTGAGACAATTCTGCAGGCTGATTTGGTGTGGCGAGAAGGCCGTTTTTCGCCCTCCTTGACCATCTCACAGACACCACCATGACGGTAGCCGGCTACAGGTTTGCCACAAGCCATGGCTTCTAGGACAACTGTTGGCAGTGGATCTGGATTTGTACTTGGCAAGACAAAGATATCAAACATATTATAGAGCTCTGTTGTCTTGCTATAATAGTCAATTCGCTTGATTTGGCTAGCTGCTGGTGAGTCTGAAATAGCTTTTTCCAACTCATCCACGCGCCACTCTTCCCCATCAAATGCACTACCTGCTAAAAAGGCTACTGCTTTTGAATTGACCTGTAAGATTGGCGTCACAGCTTCTAGGAAGTCGCCTTGCCCTTTCCAAGCATTCACTCGACCAACCATACCGATAACCAAGGCATTCTGTGCGATCCCAAATTGGTCACGGACAGAGCTAGCATCGATTTCATGATAGACGGCATTGTCGACCCCATTATAGATAACTTGAACTTGGTCATTTTTGACAAAACGAGACTGCTTGACATGATTAGCAACGGCATTTGAAACTGTCACAATCTTATCCGCATAGCGCCCCATCAAAAAGTTGATGAAATCAGAAATCGCTTTTGGTTTGACGATAATTTCATGGACATGCCAAATCAAAGGAAGTTTCAACTTACGTTTGAGGTAAATCCCTTCCAGTACCGCAGTCGTATTGTTGTGAATAAGGGTAATGCCATTCTCTTTAGCGTATTGAGCAATTTGCTTTGAATAACGATTATAAGAGCCAAAATACTCAAGAATTCCCTTAGGATTAAAATATTTGCGACGCAAGATTGGATAGTCGATGACTTTAACCTTAGCACCGACCTCTTCCAATGCACCAACTAAGACACCATCATTGGGTAAGATAACGTGTGCCTCAAAAGCATCTTTATCCAAACCCTTAATAAGCTCCAACAACACCTTGTCAGCACCATACATTTCGGCACCAGCATGGAGATATAATATTTTCTGCATTTCTAACCTTTAAATACTTTCTCGTAGTCTGTGACAATCTTTTCCCAAGTGAAGGCTTCTGCGATCCGTCGGCTTGATTTCTCATTGAGGTCTGCGATGGCTTGAGCGTCCAATTGTTCAGCCTGATCAATGACATGTGCTAATTGATCTTTCTTCCAATAAAGAGCCCCCCTCTTCACCAACTTCTCGGTTGAAACCAACATCTAACAAGAGGTTGAGTTTAGTAGACTCGAGCGCCTCAAGAAGGGATGGATTGGTCCCGCCTACCTCATGACCATGGAAATAAGCAAAAGCATTCTCACGAATGTATTTAAGCAATTCTTGATCATAGACAGTCCCCACAAACTTCACTCGAGGATCTTGATCAAAACCTGTATCCTTGCGCAACTGTTCATAGAACTTGTTTTGCTCTACATTAGTAATCAGGACAAAATCTTTTTTGGAATTGGACTGCATAAAGCCACGAATCATGGCCTCATAGTTATTTTCAGGTACAAAACGTCCCACAACAAGATAGTAGTCTCCTTCGGAGACTTGCTTACCTGCAAACCAAGTCCGAACTTTCTCGTCCTCTTTGTTCAGGATAGACTTGCTTGTATCCGTTCCATAGGCGATATAGGTCGTCTGTGGCTGATACTTAGCATAGTCCTTTTGAATATAGGCTTCGATATTCTTGCTATCACAAATCAAAAGGTCAGCATGTTTAACCATGAGTTGCTCAGAGAACTTCCAATACTTGCGAACTGGAAGACTCCACTTCGCACGCAACCACTCATGCCCATCCGGATTGACCATAAGGGTTCCACCGATAGCCTCTATTTTCTTCTTAATCCTTGAAATAAAAGGACCTATACGGCAAGCAAGAATGTAAAAAATTGGAGCCTCATCCTTATTAAACTTGGCTAATTCGATAGCCTTATTAACTGCGGCAATATCATAGGCGATTGCCCGAGCAGGTCCAATATTCGGAACATCAATGTTGTAACATTTTGCTCCATTATGCTCGAAATTGTCTGCTGAAATACCAGATTTAGCTGAATTTTCACGCATACAAGCTACATAATATTGAATATTCTTATCTTGTTGAAACTCTGTCAGTTTCTCAACAAAAGTTTCAAACCCCCCATACTTTGCAGGGATTCCTTTCGACCCTACGATATAGACACTTCTTTTCATGCTACTCCTAATATATAGAAAGACAGACTATATTAACAAAAATCACTTTTGCTCCATCTCT
>BNJU01000648.1_pt1 | contig 51915 bp, 56 predicted proteins | sample 8539281 | NCBI WGS metagenome assembly BNJU01 (sample SAMD00202456, study PRJDB9452) | human saliva metagenome | isolation source: human saliva | place: Japan | reverse complement strand
TTAAAGTTACAGGTATAGTCGGTAAGGAAGTCAATGTGGAATTGGAAAAATAATAACGGTAAAAAGGTCGACGTCAAAAGTCGGCCTTTTTAATTTATATATTTTATTTAATATTTACTACAAAAACTTGTATAAAGACAGAGAATTAATTGTTAGTCAAAGGGAGTTTATTCGTCAAATATATTAGTAGAAATAAATTTTGGGTAGTTGTTATAGTAATAAATTTAAAGTAGGAGGATTATGACAATAGAAGAATTACAGCTTGGTTTTGATAGAATCAAGGCGGCGCAGGAATGTAGAAATCTTATGGGTAAATATGCATATCTACATACGGCTATGAGACATAGGGATTTGTTAAATCTTTGGGCAGATCGTGATGATGATATTCTGGCTATGCCATGGGGATATTATCTTGGAAAAGATGGTGTAAAAAATTGCTATTTGATTGACCATGGAGATAGAAGTGATGAAACGGTACAAAACAGCCCGATATTTAAAGGTGGAATGATGATGCATGCTATGGACACTTCAGTTCTGGAAGTGGCCGGTGACGGTAAAAGTGCTAAGGGCATATGGTTAAGTCCGGGGCATGAGAGTTGCTTTATACCTGATTTCAGTGCTATTCCGAATTGGAAAAAAGGGGATCCGCTGCCTAAGGATGTGAAGTTGCTATCTTCCTGTGAGTGGGCATGGAGTAAGTATTATGTGGACTTTATTTGTGAAGACGGAAAATGGAAGTTTTGGAAGATGAGACTTTGGGCAATTTATAAAACGGATTTTTATATGTCTTGGACAAATCATCCGGAGATGGAACCTACGGATTTTCCGTTTCATAATTTCAAACCTTCACCACAAAAGCCGTGGGAGTGGGGAAAAGATAATATCTATCCGATAGACGAACCGGAGATTCCCACACCATATGAGCATTATGAGGATAATATCCCGTCACTTTGGGATAAGTATATTTAGGAGGATTTAGATGGAAGAGCAGAAGAAACTGGAAAATATACTGTATCGTTTGCAGGCACAGGAAAGTTGTAGAAGCTGATAGGAAAGTTATGTTATCTGCAAGCAACACATGAATCCAGTAAGATAATAGACTTGTGGTCCGAAAGGGAGGATACAAAACTTGTAGTATTTGGGCATATATACAATGGAGCGGAAGGAATAAAAAATTATTATTTAAAAGATTTTGGTGACAGAGAAATATTAAACGACAGTCTGAAAGGACAGCTTATTTTATCAGAATATGATACGGAAGTTATAGAAGTTGCAGAGAACCTAAAAACTGCAAAAGCTTCGTTTTTGTCTCAGGGTCATGAGACATTTGTAGATGAGCAAGGCTGTGGAAGAGCTGTATGGTCATGGAATAAGGTCGGAGCAGATTTCATTTTTGAAAATGGGATATGGAAGATATGGCATATAAGATGGTATGCCCTTATGAGGGGAGCCTTTGGAGAAAGTTTTGCAAGTAATGATATCAATATAGGATTTTCATCTGATTTTAAATATTGTACAGACCGAGTTGATGAATGGAAATATACACCTGAGTCATTATACCCTGAAAATGAACCGGAAATTCCCCAAAAATACAAAAGCTATGGAGAGGAATAAAAATAATGGATTTAAATAATTTAAAATTGCAGGCGGAGAGATTGTCGGCATTGCAGGAAATAAGAAATCTTATGGGTAAATACTCATATCTTCATACTGCTTTCAGGAATGTGGAATATGTTAAGCTTTGGGCAAAAAGAGAGATGACAGTCTTTTGATTATGCCGTTTGGGAAATTTCAAGGTTTCGAAGCAATCAGACATTGTTATGTGGATATGCATGGTGATAGAAATGACATAGAAGTAAGAAATCAACTGAAAGGTTTTATGATGGTTCATTTGATGAATACAGAGGTCATTGAAGTAGCGGAGGATGGAAAGAGTGCGAAAGGCTCATGGATTTCTCCGGGAATTGAAGTGGCGCCACAAACCGGAAAAGAAGGCGGAGCTTGGTGTTGGGGTAAGTATGAAGTTGATTTTATAAAGGAAGAGGAATGGAAGTTTTGGCATATGACATTATATCCTGTGTTTCTTACTCCATATTCAAAAAGTTGGGGAAGAAACTTGGATAATAAGATGGATGGACAGATGCTTTTAGAAGATCCGTTATGTCAGCCACCGGACAGTCCGATGTGGGAATATGGTCCAAACAGTGTATATCCCAAGAATCAGCCAAGGATCCCTGAAGCTTATAAAACTTTTCAGTATTCGTGATTATATTTATTAAGGAGGGTTTATGTTTACAAGTGTTCCGGTATCTACCGGTATTTTAGTGTTCAGCATAGTATTGTTTGTGGTTCTTTGTTATCGTGGCTTGCATACCGCTACAGCGGCTCTTCTTTGTTCGGCTATTTTAGCACTTGGGACGAAGGACGGATGGGTAGTATCGATTACAGAAACTTGGACCGGAGGTGTAGGAGAATTTGCAAAGCAGTACGGTCTGCCTTTTATGTCCGCAGGAATCTTTTCTTTTTTGATGAGAGAGACTAGAAGTGGTGAGGCTGTAGGTAAGACATTGACAGGTGCAATAGGTGGTGACAATTCTCCGTTTCTATTGGCTGGAGTTGCGGCGATTTTGCAGTTGGCAGGTATAAATACATATATATTTGTAGTAGCTACTATGGCATTTTCTTTAATGAAGGCGGCTGATCTTCCCATATATATAGGATATGCGGCGGTTGTGGCAGTTCCGCCAATTGTGTCATTTACATTGCCGGGTGTTACAGCTTTACCTAATATTTTGCCGACGGAATTCTTGGGTACGACCACTTGGGCGGCGCCGGTACTTTCTCTTGCAACAGCGGTAGTAGGTATTCTGTTGGCGTATTTGTATTTGAGACATTTGATCAAACAGGCAAGAAAGAAGGGAATTGGATACACCACAGATGCCGCAAATGAATACGGGTTTAATAAGGAGTTTGGTGATGTAGAGACGCCGGCTTTTTGGAAGGCTATATTACCTATAATCTTTGTAATAACAATAACTACGGTTTTTCAGTTGGTGCTGAAAATAGATGCTATGAAATCGTTGATTATAGATATGTGGTTAGCCGCGATACTTATTATTATCTTAAACCCTAAGACGATATTTAAAAATATCGGTATATGGCGTGCACTTTCCGGAGGAACTGCAGAGATGTTTCCTTTTATAATGATGGCAGGGTGCGTATTCGGCTTCGGTATGGTGGCACAGAAATCGGCTTGTTTTGATTTCTGGCTGGATAAGATAATGTCTATCAATGTAAATCCATATATAACAGCCTGGTTATCAGTATGTTTAATTGCAGGATTGTGTGCAGACGGTATTTCCGGAATGGTTATGTGGCTGGGAGTTTTTGGAGGAAAATTCAGTGCGATGCCCGGAGTAAATCCACAGGCGCTTCACAGAATAGTGGTATCCGCTTCAACTACTTTTGATTCTCTACCACACTCACCTATGCTTGCACAAGGAATGGCGGTATTTAGAACGAACTATAAGGAGTCATATAAATACAGTTTTATTTTAACAGTATTATTCCCGTTGATCTTCAGTTTTGTAGCAGTAATAGGAGCAATAATTTTTTTACTAATTATTAAATTAAAAAGTTCTCAGTTGTTTGTGTAACTGAGAACTTTTTAGTATAAAAAGATGTTGAGAACAAAAAAATAGAACTCAACATCCGTATATTATATAAAGTCCAGTGCCGCATGATACCCGTCAAATGTAGCGGATTGAACAGTTCCGACTTTTACACAGTCACCGACCGCTCTGACATAGGGAGCAAAATCCTTTTAGTTGTTCCAAAAGATTATTACATGGCTTCATACCTACAGCATATACTACAGAGGAAGCCGGAATAAAATTTGCTTTCCCGGTTGGATCTTCAACTTGTAGACCGTCTTTTGTAATTTGAATTACTTTACTTTGTGTGAAGCATCGGATAGTGGTTTTTTCAAATGCTTCCATCATGCCCTCTTTATGCATCCAATTAGCTTCAGGAGCTATGGTGTCCTTTGCCTCAACAATTTTCACATTGTGACCTCGTTTAGCCAAAAACAAACCGACTTCACATCCTACAAGACCACCTCCTATAATTGCTACATCATTTGACAGTTTTTCAAGTTGAGTGTAGGCTGTAAGTGCATGACAAACATTTGGAAGGTCAAGTCCGGTATTGGAGGAACTATCGGAGTTGATCCGGTTGCTATAATAATGCCGTCAAACTGAAAAAGACCGATATTATTTTTGTTTATTTCAGTATTATATATGACCTTGATATGCAATGTATCAACCATATGAATTAGATATTCCTTGTATCTGTGTAAATCCTCTTTCAAATAATCAAAATCTGTAAAGCTTAAAAGTCCGCCAAGTGTACTTTCTTTAGTAGCAATCATTACTTTATGTCCTCTTTGAGCTGCGGTAACAGCGGCTACCATACCGGCGACACCTCCTCCTACTATGAGGAGTTTTTTTGATTTGGCAGGTACGGGTGTTAAAGCATTCAATCTGAATTCTCTGCCTGTTCTCGGATTGACACTGCAGGCAAAATGCTGTCCTGTGTGCATACCTGTAAGGCAGTTAAGGCACCTGACACACGGGATGATTTCTTTTTCAAGTCCATTTTTTGCTTTTTCAGGGAAATAAGGATCTGCAATTATTGCTCTTGTCATTGCAATAATATCAGCTTCCTGATTTGCTAAAATGTTTTCAGCCATTTGAGGATTAGAAATTGCACCAACTGTAATTACAGGTGATTTTACATGCTTTTTGATTTCTTTGGCATAGTGAACATTTACGCCATGTGGAAGAAAGATTGTAGGATGTGTGTGTACCGCCTGTCTTTCTACAGTATCAAGTGCAGCGGAAACATGTATAAGATCCACCTTGTCATCAATAAGTTGAGCAAAGGCTATACCTTCTTCTTTTGAGAGTCCACCTTCAATCTCTTCAGAGCCGCTCATGCGATATTCTATTAAAAAATCATTACCGACTGCTTCTCTGACATGGTCAATTACCAATAGAGGAAATCTTGCACGGTTTTCAAGACTTCCACCATAATTATCACTACGGGTATTATAGAGTGGTGAAAGGAACTGGTCTAACAGCCAACCATGACCACCATGTATAACACACATATCAAACCCTGCAGTCTTTAGGAGTTGTGCAGCCTTAGCAAAGTTTTCAGCTACGTGAAAAATCATTTTTTCATCCATAGCTTCTACCAAAACTCCATCTTTACGAATAAATGATACAGGTCCGATAGGATTTTTTCCTGCTATTGCCTGTGGAGGGTTCACGAATCCTCCGTGATTTAATTCAAGTGAAGCTTTTGCATCATGTTCATGAATAGCAGTTGCAATTTCTGAAAGAAATGGCAGTGACTCGTAGCTTAGATTAAAGCTTCTTGGATTGGATGGAGCGTGTTCTTTATCCACAGGAGTATCTCCTACTGTTACAACGGCAGCACCTCCTCTAGCTTTTTCTGCATAGTAGCCAATCATATCTGTAGTTGGAAATCCATTGGCATCCATAGAGCATATCATATTTGATGCAGAAAAATTCGATTTTTAAATCGTATATGTTTTTACAAATAAGGGTTCAAATAAATGAGGAAATGTTTTCATAAAACCTCCTTTCATAAACTTAGTTTATCATTGTTATTGAAAAGAGAATAACAAAAGATATTATTTTTTTACTTTTATAAATAGTTGTAGGCTTTTAAACAATGTTGCATTTTTCTTGCTTTTTTTAGAGGCTTTATAGGATAATAAAATCATACACAGATTTGGTGAATTATTTTAGTCGGTCAAGATTGAAAATAAAGGGAGATATGATGAATGAATTAGATATTACCTGCTTTTTGTCAGTGGCAAGAACAGGTAGCTATGAGCTTACTATGGAAGAATTGTCTATTACTCCATATATACTGGAAGCTAAAATACAAAGGTTAGAAGAGGAACTTGGATGTGAGCTGTTTTATAAGAATTATCACAAAATCCGCCTAACTGTTGCCGGTAGATATTATTATGATTTTTTTTCAAACTTGGAAAGAAAGCTTGGAATTGCTGAGAGTATTCTTGGAAAGGATGGTAATTATCCTGTAAAGATATGTATCAGTACAAGTCCGGGTATTACAGGTGTATGGGTAATAAGCTGCATAAAATAAATAAGAATATGGGAGAGCAGGTTGACTATGCCGTTATTTCAGAAGAGGAAGTAAGGGAGTTGGTTTCAGGTTCAGAAGCGGATATTTTATTGACTACACGATTTTTTTACAAAAAGGCTTCCGATAGTTTCACCTGTTGAATTTTTTTATGGGAAGAACCGATGTATTTAATATATAAAGATAAGATTGATGAAGATGATATGGAAATTTATAAAAATTCAAAAGGAGAGGTTCCCGTATTTAACAGGATTACCTGAGGGGTTTACAGAAGAGAGTATGAGTGAGCATATTTATCTGGAATGTGCAAAACTTGGATTTCGCCCCAATAATATTCATTTTTTACCGAATATGGATACTGTAGGTATCAATATTGCTTATGGAAACGGTTTTACCTTGGCTCCAAAGCCTTGTTTCTCGAAAAAAAGCAATGTTTTCAGATATATATCTACAAAAAGAAGTATATCCGTTATGGCAGTATTACCAAGGGGTAATAAAAGCCCGAAGATACAAAAGGTTTTGGAATATTTGAGGGAGGAAGAGATATGAATACTGTGCAGATACAATGTTTTTTGGAAGTGGTAAGAACAGGATCAACTACAGAAGCTGCCAAAACCCTACATCTTTCGCAGCAGGCTATCAGCAAGAATCTCATAGAGCTTGAAAAAGAACTGGACAATAAGCTTTTTGACAGAACCACAAGAGGGCTTGCCATCACTGTAGCAGGTGAATATTATGAAAGATTGTTCAGACAGACAGCACAGGATATGTCGGAGATTGGAGAGCTGGTTAATAAAAGGCATGCAAGTCTTAGTATGAAGTTGGAAATTGGATATTCTATATGGGTGATCCTTATTCTGAGATACAGGAAAGTATAGAAAGTTTTAGTAAAAGACATCCGGAAACAATGATTTTAGGTAGTCAGTTGGATAATAAAAGTTTGATTGAGGAGGTAAAGGCTCAAAAAATAGACGTGGCTTTTATTTCAGGCGGTCAGTTTTTTGCAGACAGAGATATATCTACTATGTCGGTTGGTAAGGAAGATATATGTCTTTGTGTGCCGGATAATATAGAAAGTGATAAAGTTGATATAAAATGCTTCGGATTGCCGTTCATTCATACAGCTTCATTACAATGGTCATATTTGGAATGGCGTAGTATAGGTTCAAAGGAGGCTAAGGCACTGGGGCTTGAGCCTGAAATAATAAAAAGAGCTCCTAATCTGGATTCTGTTATGCTTGACTTATTTTTGCATAAGGGAGTATTTGTAACGGACAGACGATTTGGTAAATGTCGCAATGTGAAAGGTGTCAAAGATATTTCGATTTCTTTAGATTCAGATTTGCTATGTATATGGGAGAAATGCAATGAAAATCCCTTGATAAAGGAATTTGTAAATTTTGTAAAGGATTATTTGATGTGAGTAAAATACCTTAGATATTTCATGTAGGAATATCTAGGGTATTTTGTTTTATAAATGGTTAGAAAAATAATACTACCTTTTTTTATAAAAAAATAAAAAAATATTATTGTTAGATTATTGTAAATTCTTTTGTTAGGATGAAATCAGGAATTTGAAAAGGCAATCAATATGAATGCCTTTAACATTGCAGATATTTTAGGAGGAGAAATGAGAAAATATGGAAAGCTATGCTCTCCTTTACAAATAGGTGGAGTGGTTTTAAAAAATCGTATGTTGTCAGCCCCTACTTCATTGGCTGAACTTGGACCTGATGAACATTATTCACCTGCCAATATTGCATATTATAGGCTTAAGGCTATGGGCGGATGCTCTTTGGTTACAGTAGGAGATGTGATTGTTGATTTAAATACAGGACGTTCACATCCACAACAGGTTGGAATAAATGAGGAGTCATCAATACCATATTTAATAGAGGTAGCTGATGTAATTCACAAAGGTGGAGCAAAGGCCTCTATTGAGCTTGACCACGGCGGGGCGCTTTGCAGTCCGGAATTTTTGGAAGGGAAGCAGCCGATAGGGCCTTCAAGCTATATTGATTCGTACGGTGTATCTGTCAGAGCTATGACAAAAGATGAGATAGAAAAAATTGCTGAAGATTTTGGGAAAGCTGCCTTAGCGGCTAAGAAATGTGGTTTTGATATGGTCATGATTCATGCCGGACATGGATGGTTAATACATCAATTTCTTTCACCTGTTACAAACCATAGAACGGATGAATGGGGTGGTAGTATTGAGAATCGCATGCGTTTTATGTTACTTGTAGTAGAAAAGGTAAGGGCGGCGGTAGGTAAAAATTTTCCTATAGAGATTAGAATATCAGGAGCGGAAAGATTTGAGGGAGGTTATAGTATAGATACAGGAATAGAGATTGCAAAGGCTCTGGACGGTAAGGTGGATTTAATACATGTATCGGCAGGAAGTCAGCAAAACCCCTATTCAGCAGTACTTATGCATCCGGGAATTTTTCAGAGTGAAGGTGAGAACAGTAAATTAGCAAAAAAAATAAAGGCAAATGTAAATACCCCGGTGTGTTCAGTGGGAGCATTCAGTGATCCGGATTTTATGGAGAGTTTTTTAGAGGAAGACGGTGCCGACTGCATCGCTATGGGGCGTGCATTGATTGCAGATCCGTTTTTCCCAAAGAAAATTACCGGAGGTAAGGAGAGGGAGATTTTACCTTGTATCAGATGTGGAGAATGTCAAAGCTCTATGATTGAAAAGCATGTTATGAGATGTAGTGTGAATCCGTTTGTCGGAAGAGAAGAGGAAGCTATAAACAGGTTTATTTATAAACAGATTCAACAAGTTAAGAGAGGTATATGTATTGTAGGGGGAGGCCCGGCAGGTCTTTGGGCGGCTATAGGTTTGGCAGAGTTAGGATATAGAGTGGATTTGTATGAAGAAAAAGACATACTTGGAGGTGCCCTAAATCATAGTGATTTTGAAAAATTCAAATATGGAATTATGAGATATAGAGATTTTTATTGGACAGGGTAAAAAAAATTCCGGTTAAACTTCATATGGGAGAGAAAGTGGATTTGTATAAGATAAATGAACTTCATCCTGATGTGTTGATATGGGCAGCTGGAGGAACAGCAAATACCTTGATTTACCCGGTATAAATAAGGCGATTTTTAGCAACAGATTATAAAAAAATTGAGGACCTTGCGAAAGAATTACATACTTTTATCATTGTTGGTGGAGGACTTGTGGGTACGGAAATGGGATTGGATTTGGCAAGAAAGGGATGTAAGGTTTTTATTTTAGAGATGGGAACATCTATAGTAAGAGATGCCGGATGGATGCATAAAAATAAACATTTTGCATCAGGTAGAAGTACAGGAAAATATGTTTATATAAAAAAATGCTTGTTGTAAGGAAATAAAGGATAATGGGGTTATATATTCAGTAGACGGAGAAGATAAATTTCTTTCATGTGATCATGTTATTCTTGCGACCGGCTTCCATGCCGATATTGATCTTCATATAGATTTATATAATAGTTGTGATGAGGTATATATTATTGGAGATGCCAAAAGTCCGGGGAATATTATGACGAGTATTTCGGATGCACAAAATGCTATAGAGCAGATTGATTTGGGGATTTGAGGAGGGTATTTATTGTGGAAAAATAAATTAGAGATATTGACAGAACGCTGGGAGTTCCAAAGAAGTATAAAAAAATCTTATGGGAAAAATATTCAAATATGATTATACTCAATAGAGAAGGAGAAATTTTTCAAAAATTTTTGGTCAAACAGAGGTGATAATTGTCTTGCATTCAATGATGGATATTATAAGGGTAAAGCTGTAGAAAAGTATTATAAAAGCGTTGAAAAAAGAAATGCTTTGGTGGCTGTGCTTTTACAAAAGAAATTTCCGGATAAGATTGGTAAAATGAGTACTGAAGAAATATATGGAATAGGACCTTTCAAGGTAAAACCGTTGTCGAGCCCGGTTATAGAGATAGCAGAGGATGGAGAGACTGCAAAGGGACTGTGGTATTGTCAGGGAGCTTGTAATGAGATAGAAGAGAGCGGGCCTGTAGCTCGTTGGACTTGGGGATATTTTGCTGTGGATTTTATGAGAGAAGAGGATGAGTTTAAAATTTGGCATCTTTGCTACTTTAATGATGTTGATTGTATAAGTGGAACGAGTTGGGGTAAACCTGAGAAAAAACTTCCGATACTTGAGGAGTTTGCTGTTTTGAAGGATTTCTCGTATGAAAATTTCAGTAAGGAAGTATGTCTGTATGAGAAATATCATGTGAATAGAAAAATTAGCCAAGATACCGAAAAATTCCGGAACCTTATAATACATTTAAAAAAATACTTTCAGTTATGGATATTAGGAGATGAAAAAAATGAGGAATTTTAGTGATGAAGAGTTAATAAGTAGAATTTGGGATATAGAAGAAATTAAGAAGTTGATTCATAGGGAGAGTATATTACCAGGCAGAAGATAGAAGGGAGGATGAACTTAGTGATCTGTAGGGTACGTGAGCCACAAAACAGAGAAAGCGCTTCCTTTGAAGGAACTGGGGATATTATACCGGCATGGATAATATTTATAATTATTATGTAAAGGAGCATTATAAAAAGTTGGATGAACAAAAATGAAAAATCACGCAAGTAATATAAATCAAGGAAATATTTATGCACATCCGGTATCTACAGGCTTGGTAGAGTTGGCAGGTGACGGTAAAACTGCAAAGGGAATGTGGTATTCTATTGCGCAGGAGACAAAAGCGGTTTCTGAAACAGAAGCTTATGCAGGGTGGATATTGGAGAAAATTGCGGTAGATTTTATTAGAGAACAAGAGGGATTTCGTATTTGGCATATGGTTATTGCAATGGATCTGAACTGTGAAGCAGGTACTGATTATTCCCAAACACCTGTATACGTGGACTTAAAGACAGATCCACAGTACATAGAATTTGGACAGCCGACAATAGCTAAAATCTTACATGACCCTGTATTTAACTGGTGGGATGATTACCCGGCGGTACCAAAATCATATGAAACCTTCTCAGATGATATAAGTTATGGACCTGAAGGATTTAGGAAACCTGAGAATAAAGGATTGGAAGCCGGGGAAGGAGGAGGTTATTTATGGAAAATGATTTAAGCCTTCATCAAAGAATTTTGAATGCGGCTGCATCATTGGAAGTGGAGAATTTAAAGGCAAGACATGCTTATTTTCATGGTAGAGCTGATGCAAGTGGTGAGTGGAGCCAAATATGGTCAAGATCAAGAGAGGCTTCGTGGGCACATGTTTTTGGAAGAATGAGAGGATTTGATCAGATATGGTATGGCTCGGTTACTTGTTATGACAGAATGGCTATGGAAAACTGGATGCAAGTGGTAGAGCATTATCCTGAAGTCGGCGGAAAGGATCCGAGACCTTTGATGGAAGCATCTATACACACGCTGGTTACAGATATTATTGAGGTTGCAAAAGACGGCAAAAGTGCCAGAGGTTCGTTCATTACACCCGGTGTAATACATTCTGTATTGACTGCAGAAAAAAAGAAGTATTGTAATATTTTATGGGAGAGATACGGTTCTGATTTTGTACTTGAAAACGGGAGATGGGTGTACTTACATGAGCAGGTGTGTCCTGATATTTTAACAAGAATGGATGCGAATAATTGGGCGATGGAAGATTATAACAGGTTGACAGATCCATTGTCCGCCCCACCGCCACCACCTACTTTGGGAACGCCTCCTGTGAGTGATCCCGGACCTTTACATCTACCTTATAGCATACTTTTAAAGCCGCAAGACACTGTACCATGGCCAAATCCTTATGAAACCTTGGATGATAATAACAGTTATACTCCTTTATTAGGTGAAAAGTAGATGTATAGAAAATTTGCTGTAGATATAGTCACGTCTTTTGACAGTTTTGAAATATCAAACACCCTTCAAACCCCGTGTTTTAGCGGCTTTGGAGGGTATTTACATTTCGTTCTGAAACTAAAAAAATAGTATTTTTATTTTCCCTTACTTTGTTTTTTTAATTGTTCTCATTTTACTCTTTTGTTATAAATTCAAAAATCTGTATTAAAATGACAAATCTCATGTAGCTTATCTGTAAGCTCCGTTCTTTTATATAACGGTATAAAACCTTGCTCTTTCACATATCCAAAATTAAAAATCCTTTAATGTTTTTAGAATCTCTTCACATGTATATTTGTGTTCTAAAAGCTTTCTCAAGATATCTGTAAATAATCAATGCTAAAAACAAGTTAAGAAGTGAGCCGTAATTCTGTCAACTCTTTGTAAGTACACATGATCCTTGCATCAAACTCGGTTTTCATAATTCTAAAGCACTCTTCGATTTGCCATCGCTTTTCACTTATACTTAGTATTTCACTTACATTATCGTCAAGTAGGTCTGTTGAGACAGCATACATACTGTCATACTTAGTTTCTTCATCTATTTGATTACAAGAACTTTTGCAATCTATGGAATTGAGCATATTAAACCAACATTGGTGTGGATTATAACTACGATTGTTGTAAGTTTAGTGTTAGTAGTTACTATTTATCCATTAGGTATTTTGTTTACAACAGGATTAAATCCCATACTTTTTTGAAAAAGACGGCAAAAATAGGTCTATTTGCAGCAGCTACAAATTCTTCTGCGGCCACTCTTCCGCTAAATACTAAGGTTTGCATTGAAGAGCTTGGATGTACTGAGGAAATAAGTAGTTTTATTTTACCTACAGGTATGACAATAAATATGAATGGAACAACTGCAATGCATATGATAGCCATTACATTCATTGCTACTGCAGCCGGTATTGATATAAAACCTTCTATGTTGGTGTTAGCAGCATTTTTATCAATATGTACAGCAATGGGGAACTCCTGCTATCCCTGTAGCCGGAACTACTATGGTATACTTAGTTATGACAGGAATAGGGTTAAGTTCACAACTGTGTATGATAGGTTACTCACTTGTTCTTGCAATGAATTATCTTCCGGGGATGGCGGTAATTACGTTGAATGTTATTGGAGATGCTGCAACAAATGTAATAGTAAACTTTAAAGAAGGAGTGTTAAACAGAGAGACTTATAATAAGTTTAATTATTAAAAGTGGTTGTGAAAGATTTTGTGGTAGAATAGATGTTAAATAAATCAAAGGTGGTGTTTTTGGATATTTGTTTAAGTCCATTATATCATTTGTGATATATTTCTTCTTAACCGGATAAATAATGCATATTAAGTCTAAATATATTTTGACGTTAGGAGGATTTTAAACGATTAACTTACGGAGGTCTTATGAATTACAAATTTAACTACAAGAATACAGCTTTTGAACTTTTTAAGCTGTCTTTCTTTTTCTATATTCTTCACTTGCTGGGATTGTGAATATTATTTTTACAGTTGCGATGATTGCACTGATATATGCAAGGTGGGATGATGCTACAGACTTACTTAGGGTGGTGCTTGTAATAGCGGTACTTTTCTTTGTGTTGTTTCAGCCTGTAATTATGTATAGCAGGGCAAGGAGGAATGCAAAGACACTAAAGGAGCTTAGCCTTGAGTTTGGTGACAGAGGTATTGCAATAGAGGTAGAGGGCAAGCGTGAGTATATAGATTGGAAGAAGATAAAGGCCTTTAAGAGATTCCCGCAGATGCTTATCATTTTTACCGACAATACAAACGGTTATATTCTTACAAAGAGGTTTGTAGGAGATAATTATAAGAAGGTGTTTGGAGATATATCGGAGAAAATAAAGCTATGAGGGTTAGGGTTTGGCTTCTTATTTTACTTTGTTTTGTCATATTTAATACATCATGTGTAAGAAAGGGAATGTCGGCGGAGTATGTATTTACCTATGCCGAAAATCATCCGAAGGATTACCCTACCACGCTTGGAGCTTTCGAATTTGCCGGGTTGGTCAAAGAAAAAAGTAAGGGCAGGATAATCATAAATGTGGTGTATGACGGAAAGCTTGGGGATGAGCTTAGTGTTATAAAGCAGATAAAATTTGGAGGAATAGATTTTGCAAGAGCTTCCATATCACCGCTTTCAAATGAGATTCCTATACTCAATGTTTTGCAGATGCCGTATCTTTATAGAGATGATGAGCATATGTGGAATGTTTTGTCAGGTGATGTCGGAAAGGAAATTTTTGAGGATTTTGAAGGTTCAGGTATTGAGCCGCTGTCATTTTATACTGCAGGTGCCAGAAGCTTTTATAACAGTAAAAGACCTATAGAGGATATCTCGGATTTGTCGGGACTTAAGATAAGAGTACAGCAGTCTGAACTTATGAAAGATATGGTGAGAATGCTTGGGGCTGAGCCTGTTGCCATGGAGTACGGGCAAGTATACGGTGCGCTTCAAAGAGGTGTAATAGACGGTGCGGAGAATAATACTCCGTCTTATATTTCGGCACTTCACTTTCAATATGCCGGGTATTATACTAAGGATGAGCATACCAGAGTTCCTGAAATGCAACTTTGCTCTGATGTGACATGGAGTAAACTTTCAGAAGAAGACAGAGCAATTATAAAGGAGGCTGCCATAGAAAGCAGCATTTATGAGAGGAAAATCTGGGATGAAAAGGAGAGGCTTTATGAAGATGAGCTGCTTAAAAAAGGTGTTAAGATAAATACACTTTCAGCGAGTGAAAGAGAACATTTTAAAGAAGTCTTAAAGCCGCTTTATGAGAAGTATTCTAGTGACTATATGGGATTTAATAAATAAAATAAATGAAAAGTGAGGTAGCATATGCAAAAAGTTTAATTATTATTCACCCTACAAGAATTGTTTTCGGAGCAGGAACAAGGAATGATATCGGTACTTTAATAAAAGAGTTCGGAGTAGAAAAGGTTGCTGTTATCTTCGGCGGAAACAGTGCAAAGAAAAGCGGTCTGCTTGACTTGGTTGAAGAGAAGTTAAAGTCTGAGGGCATGGATGTACTCTTACTTGGCGGTGTTGTACCTAATCCTCTTTTAAGTAAGGCAAAGGAGATGACAAAGGAGGCTCTCAAGTTCGGAGCTGAGTTTATACTGGCTGTAGGCGGCGGAAGTGTAATAGATACCGCAAAGTTTGTTGCAATCGGTGTGGCAAATCCGGATACAGATATAGAAGAGTTTTTCTTTCAAAGAAAGAAGGTGGAAAAGTCCACTCCTATCGGCACTGTTTTGACTATTGCGGCGGCAGGCTCTGAAACCAGTGATTCCGCAGTGCTTACAGATGATGTTACAGGAACTCATATAAAGAAAGGTATTACCACAGATTATAACAGATGCAGGTTTGCTATAATGGATCCCGAGCTTACTTATACTTTGCCTAAGTATCAGATAGGTGCCGGCGTAGCCGATATCTTTATGCACACATCTGAGAGGTATTTTACAAATATTCTTGGAAATCATTTGACTGATGAGATGGCTGAGGGACTCTTTAGGGATATTATTAAGTATGGCCCTGTGGGGGTGGAAAATTCCACCGACTATGAGGCGATGAGTGAGATAATGTGGTGCGGCAGTGTCTCTCATATAGGTCTTACAGGACTGGGCGCTAAAGGTGATACACCAAGAGACGGTGACTGGTCATGCCATCAGCTTGGGATGGCTATATCGGCACTCTTTGATTCCACACATGGTGCAACTCTAAGTGCCGTTTGGGCTTCTTGGGCAAACTATGTAAAGAATGAAAATATATCAAGATTTGCAAGCTTTGCAAGAAAAGTATACGGAGTAGTTGAGACCGATGATAAAAAGGCGGCGGATATAGGTATTGAAAAGACTGTAGAGTTTTTCAAATCTGTCGGAATGCCTGTAAGTTTACACGAACTTCTTAACAGAGAGGTAAGCGAAAAAGACTGTGAAGACTTGGCAGTAAACTGTTCCTATAATAAATCAAGAAGTATAGGAAGTTTCAAATCACTTGACTATAATGATATGTACAATATCTATATGGCGGCAAGATAATGTAAAAGAAGGCTTTAGGAGGTGTATAAAGCCTTCTTTTCCTTTTTTTTAGTATCTCCACTTAAGTAATCCGTACTTAGATATATATGAATTATGATACCTGCCGTCTGTTGTCACATCCTCTCCGAACCATTCAGGCGGAGTAAAATTATCGGCTTCTTCTACCGAGCCAAACTCTACCTCTACCAGTTTGAGACTGTCAATATCACCTTTGAAAATATCAAGTTCAGCTGTAAGATTATTTTCAATCGGGATTTTATATCTGCTCTTTGAGATAATGATACCGTCACATTTTTTTAGCAAATGATCAAATGCTTCTTTATTCAGCGGCAGATTGTATTCGCTGTGTGAGAGCAGACCGCTGCCCTTATAGGTCAGTACGTAGTCGTCGTTTTCTTTTCGCACTCTGACTACAGGGGCGGTATTTAAGTAGCCTTGAGTCATATCTATCCTCTCATATGTATCAAGATTATCCGGTATTTTTTTTACAAGAAACTTTCTTTCTATTTCTATATTTTCCATAATACTCCTTCATAGTATAAGTTGATTCTGTTTCAAAAAAGTGTCTTACAGCTAAAGTATAAGACTGTTTCACCTGATTTTTCCGGTTCAAAAATCAGTATACATAATTTTTTTCGCAAACAAATTAAAGGAAATATTTGTATATAACAGGTATAGGAATATTGTACATTTGACTTATATTTGTTATAATATTCGTGCTTTTTAATATATAAAGTGTAGAAAAAAATATCTTGGAGAAATTATGAATAACACGATTTTGATTGTTGCGGTAGTAGTGGTAATTTGGGCGGTACTCTTTGTTATTATGATGAGCTTTAATAAAAAGAGACAGGCTAAGGCTAATGAATTTAATAATAATAATAAAGACAGAGCCATTGTGCATTTATATGGAAAGAATTTAAAGATTGACGGAAATGATATTTCGCAGTTTGATACAACTACAGGTGAGAGTCTGGAAAAGGTTGTGGCTCTTGATGCAGGTAAACATAGCTTTGAGGGTGTTTTTGAAACTACTGCGGTAGGTGCTGCAGGTAAAAATATAAATATAAAGACGGAGAATTTGCAGTTTGAAGTAGATTTGCAGGGCGGACACACCTACTCGGCAGGTATATATGATTATTCACCTGAAGATAGAGAACGCTATATAAAGGAGTATGGCAGCAGGGTGCAGGATATTCTTGTGATGCCTTTAAGCCTTTACAAAGAGAGTGATTATGTCGCAGGTTGTTTAGCAGTCACATGCGATAAATAATTTTTACATAAATAATCTTGAAACTTTTTAATCACAGTTGTATGAGGGCTATGTTTATGGTATAATAGCATACCAGATGTGCCTCTTGAAGGCATTTATGAAACAAGGAGAAACTTTAATGAGTGTAGAAGTACAAAAATTAGAAAAAAATATGGCAAAGCTTACAGTCACAGTAGATGCAAAAGAATTTGACAAGGCTATAGCTGATTCCTTTAAGAAAAAAATAAAAATAGATTCAATGTTTCCGGGCTTTAGAAAAGGACATGTTACACAGGATGTTTTTGAGAAGATGTACGGTGCAGACAGCCTGATTCCGGATGCTATAGACTTCGTACTTGATGCATCATATCCAAGTGCTGCAAGAGAGAGTGAGCTTGAGATAGTTTCAAGACCTCAGATAGAAATCAAGAACGCTAAAAAGGGCGAGGATTTTGTATATGAGGCATTGATTGCAGTAAGACCTGAGGTGGAGCTTGGCGAGTACAGGGGTATCGAAGTAAAGAAGGCTGATGAAGTTGTAAACGACGACGATATTGCAAGTGCACTTAAGAGCGAGCAGGAGAAGAATGCAAGACTTATCACAGTTGAAGGCAGACCTGTAGAAAACGGTGACAATATCACACTTGACTTTGAAGGAAAAATTGACGGAGTAGCATTTGACGGCGGTAAGGGCGAGGATTATCCGCTTGTTATCGGTTCAGGTACATTTATTCCGGGATTTGAGGATCAGATAATCGGACATAATGCAGGTGAGGACTTCGATGTAAATATCACATTCCCTGAGAACTATCAGATGAAGGATCTTGCAGGCAAGGCAGCAGTATTTGCTTGTAAGGTAAAGGAAATCCAGAAGAAAGAGCTTCCTGAGCTTGATGATGATTTTGCAAGCGAGATCAGCGAGTTTGATACAATGGATGAGTACAAGGAAGACTTGAGAAAGCAGCTTTCAGAGGCTAAGGCAAAGAGAGCGGCAACAGAGAATGAGAATGCTATAGTTGATAAGCTTATCGAGACTTCAACTATGGATATTCCGGATCCTATGGTAGATGCACAGGTTGAAGGACTTGTAGCGGACTACGGCAGAAGAATGCAGAGTCAGGGTATCACACTTGATCAGTATCTTCAGATAACAGGTATGTCAAAAGCGGACCTTAATAATCAGTTCAAACCACAGGCTTTAAAGCAGATTAAGACAAGACTTGTGCTTGAAGAAGTAGCTAAGAAAGAAAACATTCAGGTTAGCGAAGATGAGATAAATGCGGAGCTTCAGAAGATTGCGGATTCTTACAAGATGGAACTTGAGAAGATTAAGGGATTCTTCGGTGAGAATGAGAGAAAGCAGATGGCTGACGATCTCGCAGTTCAAAAAGCAATTGACTTTTTGGTAGAAAATGCTAAATTAGTATAATGTATTAGTGAAGATAAGTCAGCCTTAGGCTGGCTTATTGGAGTATTAAAGGATTACAATTTAGATAGGAGTTTTATGAGTTTAGTACCTACAGTCATTGAGTCTACAAGCAGAGGCGAGAGAGCTTTTGATATATACTCAAGACTATTAAAAGATAGAATAATATTCCTTGGAGAAGAGGTAAATGATGTTACTGCAAGTCTTGTAGTGGCACAGATTCTTTTCCTTGAGTCTGAAGACCCTACAAAGGATATAAATCTTTATATAAACAGCCCGGGAGGAAGTGTTGTAGCCGGTATGGCGATATATGATACAATGCAGTATGTAAAATGTGATGTATCCACCATCTGTATGGGTATGGCGGCAAGTATGGGAGCTTTCTTACTTGCAGGCGGAACAAAGGGCAAGAGATATGCGCTTCCGAATGCAGAGATTATGATACATCAGCCTTCAGGCGGTGCACAGGGACAGGCTACAGAGATTAAGATTGTCGCAGAACAGATTTTAAAGACAAAAGAAAAATTGAATAAAATTTTGGCTGAGAATACAAATCAGCCGATTGAGGTCATAGAAAGAGATACTGAGAGAGACAATTATATGTCTGCCGAGGAGGCTCTTGCCTATGGTATTATAGATAAGGTTATAGAACACCACTAAGGAGGTATTATGGCCAACAAGGACAAAATATGTTGCTCATTTTGTGGAAAAACATCAGATCAGGTCAGACGACTTCTTTCAGGTCCGAACGGAGTGTATATTTGTGATGAATGTATAGAATTATGTTCTGAAATACTTGAAGAGGAGCTTGACGGAGTATCCGATTACTATGATGCTTCAAACGATATAAATCTCTTAAAACCTAAGGAAATCAAGAAGTTTTTGGATGATTATGTTATCGGACAGGATGATGCGAAGAAGGTATTGTCCGTAGCGGTATACAATCATTATAAGAGAATTAAATCAAAGAAAAGCTCAGAGGTGGAAATCCAAAAGAGTAATATCTTGATGCTTGGACCTACAGGTTCAGGTAAGACATATTTGGCACAGACTCTTGCAAAGATTTTGAATGTTCCGTTTGCGATTGCGGACGCTACCACACTTACAGAGGCCGGTTATGTAGGAGAAGATGTCGAGAATATTCTTCTTAAGCTTATTCAGGCTGCTGACGGTGATGTAAAGAGAGCTGAATACGGCATTATTTATATAGATGAGATTGATAAGATAACAAAGAAGTCTGAAAATGTATCCATTACCAGAGATGTATCCGGGTGAAGGTGTACAGCAGGCACTGCTTAAGATACTTGAAGGAAGCATTGCTTCAGTACCGCCACAGGGCGGCAGAAAGCATCCGCAGCAGGAGCTTATACAGATAGATACCACAAATATATTGTTTATCTGTGGCGGAGCTTTTGACGGACTTGAAAAGATAGTTGAGAACAGACTCTCAAAGGGAAGTATCGGATTCAATTCGGATGTGGTTGAGAAGAACTCAAAGTCGATAGACGAGCTTTTCAAGATGGTACTTCCGGGAGATTTGACCAAGTTCGGACTTATACCTGAGTTTATCGGTCGTGTACCTGTTACAGTATCACTTGATATGCTTGACAAGGAAGCACTTATACAGATAATGACAAAGCCTAAGAATGCCATCACAAAGCAGTATCAAAAGCTTTTTGAGCTTGATGACGTTAAGCTTGAGTTTGATCAATCTGCGGTTGAAGAAGTGGCCAACCTTGCACTTGAAAGAAAGATCGGTGCAAGAGGTTTAAGGTCCATACTTGAAGACGTTATGACCGAGATGATGTATGAGATACCTTCAGACCCGAATATCGGTATCTGTACCATCACAAAAGAGACAATAGACGGCGGCGAGCCTGATATTGTATACAGAGATAAATCTGTAAGAGCAAAAAAGATAAAAGCAACTAATGAAAACAGCGAAAGCGCTTAGAATTTTACTTACCCTCGGCTATACCGGGGGTATTGTGTATATAGGGAGTAAATGAACAGATTAAAAACAATATTGATAAAGGGGCAGGTAATTTTTCCGGGAGAAGTGATAGGGTTTTCAGCTGACGACAGAGAAAAACTGAAGGTACAGCTTGAAGCCTATGACAATGATGAAGAGTTGTTTCTTTTAAGATTCAAATCGGATGACGACACTGAAAGAAAAGACAGCGCATACACTGAGACCAACGGTGTTATTGCAAAGGTAGAGAGTGTAAATGAAAAGGACAACGGTGTAACGGAGGTTTTGGTAAGGGCAGTCAGACGAGGAAAATTAAAATCAATGGATTGCATCGCCCCTAATGAGTATGAAGCCGATGTAGAGGAGTATGTGGAATCGGAAGAAGGTTTTGAGAGGATGATAAGAAGCCTCCACCTTACAATGAGGGGATACAGTGATGTAAATGAGAGGTTCAGAAAGAATTTCCTTAACAACTTACTGGCTGTAAAGTCTTTGCCGGAGCTCTTGGACGGACTCAGACTTGCACTTAATTTAAACTATGAGAAGAGAAAGATAATCAATGCCGCAAAGACTCCTGTAGAAGAATCAATGCTTCTTATGGAGATAATGAGCGAGGCCATAGACAGAAAAGAGATTTCGGACAGAATCAAGTCTGAAGTTGATAAGGATATTTCAAAAAATCAAAGGGATTATATTCTCAGAGAACATCTTAAGGTAATTCAAAATGAAATGGCAAAAAACAGCGGCTATGAGAATGTTACCGATGAGTACGAAGAGAAGCTTGAGAATATAAAATTACCTGAGGAGTACAAGGAAAAACTTAAAAAAGATATTTTAAGACTAAATACTTCAGCCAACAACGGCCCTGAAGGAAATGTTATCAGAACATATCTGGACACTGTATTTGAAATGCCTTTCGGAAAAGATAGTGAAGATATCAATGATATACTTCGTGCAAAGAAAATCCTTGATGAGGACCACTACGGACTTGAAAAGGTTAAGGACAGAATTTTAGAATATCTGTCTGTAAGGATATTAAATCCTGACGGAAATTCACCTATACTCTGCCTTGTGGGACCTCCGGGAACAGGTAAGACTTCCATTGCAAAGAGTGTTGCAAAGGCGCTTGGAAGAAAGTATGTGAGAATAAGCCTTGGCGGTGTAGGAGATGAGGCTGAAATCAGAGGACACAGAAGAACCTATGTAGGAGCTATGCCCGGCAGAATAGTGGAAGCCATAAAGAATGCAAAGGTGGAAAATCCTCTGCTTTTATTGGATGAGATAGACAAGACATCAAGAGATTATAAAGGAGATGTATCATCGGCGTTGCTTGAAGTACTGGACGGAGAGCAAAACAAGACCTTTAGAGACAGATACCTTGAGATACCTCTGGATTTGTCAAAGGTTTTATTTATAGCCACGGCAAACACTCTGGATACCATACCGAGACCTCTCCTTGACAGAATGGATATCATAGAGATAAGTTCTTATACTGAGAATGAGAAGTTTCATATTGCAAAGAAGTATCTTGTACCGAAGGAAATAGAAGCAAACGGTCTTAAGGATGTGCAGATAAGCTTCAGCGACAAGGCTATAAGAAAGATAATACATAACTACACCAGAGAGGCCGGAGTAAGAAACCTCTCAAGGCGAATCGGTGATATTTGCAGAAAATGTGCCAGAGAGTCGCTTGAGGGCAAAGAAAGCTTCAAAATCAGCGAAAAGAGTGTATTTAAGTACCTAGGAAAAGAAAAAGTAAGATATGATGAGGTGGAAAAAGAGCCTAAGGTCGGAGTTGTTACAGGACTTGCGTGGACAAGCGTGGGCGGAGATACTCTAAGTATTGAAGTGAATATAATGTCCGGCAAGGGAACTCTTACACTTACCGGAAATATGGGCGATGTCATGAAGGAAAGTGCAGGTATTGCAAAGAGTCTTGTAAGAAGTATGGCAAAGGAATATGCTATAGAAGATGATTTCTTTGAGAAAAACGACATTCATCTGCATATACCTGAAGGTGCCGTTCCTAAGGACGGACCGAGTGCCGGTGTGACCATGACTACCGCCATAATATCCGCAATCACAGGTAAGAAGGTGAGGGCGGATGTGGCAATGACAGGTGAGATAACACTTCGAGGCAGGGTACTCCCTATAGGAGGTCTGAAAGAAAAACTTTTGGCTGCGAAGCTTGCAGGTGTAAAGACTGTATGTGTGCCTAAGGAGAATGAAGCCGATATTGCGGAACTTTCAAATGAGATTACAGACGGACTTAAGATAGTATATGTAAGCGATATAAGAGAAGTATTGGATGTAGCACTGGTTAAGTGAGGTGTTTATGATAATAAAAAAAGCGGAGCTTGAGACTGTATGCGGTATAACAAGTAAGTTTCCTGAAAATACAGACCCGGAAATAGTCTTTGCAGGCAAGTCAAATGTAGGAAAATCATCATTGATAAATTCTCTCATGAACAGGAAATCTTTGGCAAGGACATCAAGTCAACCGGGAAAGACGCAGACAATAAATTATTATAAAGTGAATGATGATCTATATTTCGTTGACCTTCCGGGATACGGCTATGCCAATGCAAATCTTGCCACGAAGGAAAAATGGGGTAAGATGATAGAAAAGTACCTACATACTTCAAAGCAAATCAGATGTATATTTTTGCTTATCGATATAAGGCATGAGCCCGGTAAGAACGACAAGCAGATGTATGATTGGATTTGCATAACGGTTATCAGCCTGTAATTATAGCTACAAAACTTGATAAGCTTAAAAGAAGTCAGGTGGCTAAATGTGTGAAGATTGTGAGAGAAGGGCTTGGACTGCCTAAGGAGGGTGTACTTATACCTTTCTCATCACAGACCAAGCAGGGAAAAGAAGAGATATATGATTTTATAGAGAATCTTTTGGCAGGAGAACAGGTTTAATTAAATGAAGATATTTATTGTGGAAGATGATGAAAATATAGTGGAGCTTTTGGGGGATGAACTCAGAGCGTGGGGATATGAAACAATGTCTGTGAAAGACTTTAATAATGTGGCAGGTGAGATAGAAGAGTTTAAGTCGGACCTTGTACTTATGGATATCACTTTGCCGTATTATAACGGTTTTTATTGGACTCAAAAAATCAGACAAAACTCAAATATACCGATTATTTTCATCTCTTCACACAATAATTCACCGGATATGGTATCCGCAATGCAATTCGGAGCGGACGACTATATTACAAAGCCTATTGATATCAATCTGACCAGAGTAAAGATACAGGCGATCCTAAGAAGGACTTATGAATATACGATGCAAAGTGATAAAATGACATTTGAAGGAATAAGTCTTGATACTTCAAGGGCAAAGCTTAGCGGCGAAGGTTTTGAGATAGACCTTACAAAGACTGAGCTTCTTATACTTGAAGCATTATTTTCTATAAAGGGCCAAATTGCAAGGAGAGAGGATATAATGAATCACTGCTGGCAGGGAGATGATTTTATTGATGACAACACCCTTGCGGTGAATATTGCGAGGCTCAGGAAAAAGCTTGATGCCATAGGTTATAAGGAGCTTATACAGACGAAAAAAGGTATCGGATATTATCTTATGAGGTAGATATGAACAGATTGTGGTCTTTTTTAAAAAGTGAATACCGTATTTTTATCACCCTTCTATGCACATGCCTTGTATTCGGAGGGGTATTTTTATTTGCAAATCTTGATATGCAATATTTTCATCTTGAGTCTTGAAATTATATTATTTTGTATGCTTATCTTTCTTATCAAAGAGTGGATGAACTATGTAAAAGAAGAGAATATCTTACAGGAAATGGAAAAATATACAAATAGAAAAATAAAAGCTCTCAGAAATAAGATGATTGAAGAAAGAAATGATTTGGAAGAATATTTTCTGCTTTGGATACATCAGATAAAGACACCTATCACGGTGTGCAATCTGATACTTGGAAAAGCCTGATGCCGATTACAGACTTAAGGAACAAATCTTTTATATAGAAGATTATACAAATATGGCTATGAATTATTTGAAGCTGAGAACAAGAACTTCGGATATGGACATCTGTGAAGCGGACTTGGACAGTATAATAAGCGGTGTAATAAAAAAATACTCAATTATCTTTATTGAAAAGAAGATAAAGTTAAACTATAAAAAAACGGAAGCTAAAGTAGTGAGTGATACGAAATGGCTTTCCATACTTTTGGAACAGGTGATTTCAAATGCACTGAAGTATACAAAGTCGGGTGAAATCACTATACTCTATGATAATAAAACCAATAAGCTTACAGTAAAGGATACAGGAATAGGAATTCCGTCAAGTGATATAAAGAAAATCTTTGACAGGGGCTACTCGGGCTTTAACGGCAGGTTAAATGAAAAGTCAAGCGGTCTTGGACTTTACATGGTAGGAAAGATTGCACTGCTTCTGGGTGTTACAATTGAGGTGGAATCAGAGGTAAATATCGGAAGTGAGTTCTCGTTTATATTTAAAAACAGATAAAATTATTTAAAATCCGGTCTAAACTTACAAGATTGTAAGATTAAACCGGATTTTGTCATATTAGATAAATGCAGGCAAGGAAAATTGAATGTAAAATAGTCGATATAAAGGAGGTAAACATGGCAATATTGGAATGTAAGAATATTAAAAAAATATATAAAACAAAGGATATAACAACGGAGGCGCTTAAGGGAGTGAACTTTTCGGTAGAAAAGGGTGAGTTCATCTCTATAATGGGTGAGTCGGGAGCCGGTAAGACAACTCTTTTAAATATAATAGCTACACTTGATAAGGCTACATCAGGTGTCTTAAGTTTAAACGGCAAAGACATTGCCACTTTAAAAAGTAATGAGATTGCAAGATTTCGCAGAAAAGAGCTCGGATTTGTATTTCAGGATTTTAACCTATTGGATCAGTTTTGTAATAAGGACAATATTTATCTGCCGCTTGTACTGTCTGAGGAGAATTTGTCATTGATGGAGGACAGGCTTAATGAAATCAAAGACAGGCTCGGTATAGGGGAGCTGCTTGATAAATATCCTTATGAAGTATCGGGAGGTCAAAAGCAGAGGATAGCTATTGCAAGGGCCGTTATTACAAAGCCTGCGCTTTTGTTGGCGGATGAGCCTACAGGAGCACTGGATTCGACATCTTCCGAGATGATTTTGAATCTGTTCCGTCAGGTCAACGAACACGGTCAAACCGTTTTGATTGTGACTCATTCACTTCGTGCGGCATCCTATGCAAAGAGAGTTTTGTTTATAAAAGACGGAGTTGTATTTCATGAGATATACAGAGGTGAAAATGAATCTCAGAGTGATTTTATGGAAAGAATAAATCAGAGTGAGTTTATGCTTGGCAGAGGTGAGAAAGTATGAGTTTTTCAATGGCAAAAAAGTTTGCGCTACAAAACTTAAGAGCAAATAAATTACTTGAAATTCCTTTTGTGCTGTCATCAGGTATAATGCTGATACTTTTTAATGTAATGTCAAGCTTGGTAAACAACAATTATGTAAGAACAAGACATGTGGTTTTTCCGACGCTTATAAAGTTCGGAATAGTTATTATGGCAATATTTACATTTATATTTGTACAGTATGCTATAAATTTTTGGTTAAAGAGGAGGAATAAGGAGTTTGCACTGTACGGTATCTTGGGACTTGAGAAAAAACATGTAGGTAAGATTATCAGCATTGAATTTTTTATACTTTTTTCAATCATATGGATAATAGGAGTAGTCGGAGGATATATATTCGGTCAGCTTTGCTTTTTATTTTTAAACTTTTTAATGAGAGATGTGTCGGGAAGGCTGATGGACTATACTTTCAGTATTACGGCGCTTATAAATACTACAGTTTTGGTAGTGATTCTCTACCTGATTGTTATTATCGTAAGCGGATTCAGAATATATATGTCCACACCTATGGAACTTTTACAAAGAACTCACAAAGGTGAGGGAGAACCTAAGTCAAGAATTATAATAATGCTTGCAGGATTTATACTGCTCTTTGTGGGTTACGGTATTGCACTGTTTGTAGGCGGATTGCTTTCCTCTATAAACTATTTCTTTGTAGCGGTGCTTGCCACCATATTTGCGACTTACCTTTTGTACGCAACTTTTACGGTATTTATTTTGAAAGCGCAAAGAAATAATAAGAGCTTTTATACACCTAAGAAGTTTTTGAGTATAAGCGGACTTCTATACAGAATGAAGGGCAATGCGATATCACTTGCAAGTATCTCTATTCTGAGTGCCGGAGTTATAATCAGTCTTTCCACTACGGTAGCGATATACTCAAACTATGTAAAGCTTGGAGACAGTATAATGCCAAGAGAATATAAGATTGAAGCCGGCAGTGAGAATATAAGCAATGAGGATATGGCAAAGAGACTGCAAAGCCTTGTGGAGTCAAGTGTACCTGATGCGTCAATGATAAAAGATGAGTACACTACATTTGATACAGTTATAACTGCCGTAAAGAAAGGTGATGCAATAGCTGAGTATCAAAGAGACAGCAAAGCGGATCCTATATTTGTAATTGCAAGTGACCTTGACGGATACAATGGGAGAACGCATCAAAATATTAAGCTTGATGACGGAGAAATCTTAGTTGGAGAGAATAAAAATAATAAAATCGGTAATACATTAAAAATAGGAGACAGAAACTTTAAGGTAATAAAAATAGACAGTATATTTCCTGCTGAATATACTGTGGTAGACGGATACAGTATTGTCGTTAAGGATATGGCTACTCTGGAATTTTTAAGAGAGGCTTTGGACGGTTCGGATATAAATTGCAGTGTATATTGGGATGTAGACGGAGCGAATGATAAGGAATATGAGGATACATTGGTAAAGCTTAAAGACGGCATAAAGAATCAGCTTACAGGTGATGGTAGAAGTATGTATGGTGTAAGCAGTCGTAGTGAGATGATAAGTAATCAGTATGAGATAAACGGAGGATTTTTATTCCTTGGGGTACTGATAGGCATTATATTCCTTACAGGAACCGTTTTGATTACTTACTATAAGCAGATCAGTGAAGGCTATGAGGATAGAGAAAAGTATCAGATTATGAAAAAACTGGGGCTTTCAGATGATTTGATAAGAAAGACAACCGCGTCACAGATCGGGTGGATGTTTTATGCACCGCTTATTGTAGCAACGATTCATTGCATTGTGGCATCAAAGATAATATTCAGGCTTTTGGGTCTGTTCGGAGTAGGAGATGTTTCACTGTATGTGATATGTCTGGTATCTGTGATTGCAATATTTGCGTTTATATATTTTATTATCTTCGGGCTTACATCAAGAGTTTATGAAAAGATAGTTGAGTAAATTTAATCTTTCTATGGTATAATGTAAGCTTAAGGTCAAAGGGATTTGACCAAATATTACCATAGAAAGAGGCTGTATGGAGATTTTAAAGGATTTGATGAATTTTTTGGATTCATCAGTGACAATGTTTCATGCAATAAATGAATGTGAAAAAGTTTTAAAAGACAGCGGGTATATATATTTACCTGAAAATGAAAAGTGGAATATAAGAGCGGGAAAGTACTATACAAAGAGGAATTCGTCCAGTCTTATCGCCTTTGATATAGCAAACGGAGATTATCACTTTCAAATAAGTGCGGCACATTCGGATTCGCCTACATTTAAGTTAAAGGACAGACCGATAATAGAGTCAAACGGATACCTTAAGTTAAATGTTGAAGCCTATGGCGGGATGATTGATGCCACATGGCTTGATAAGCCTCTTACACTAGCCGGAAGAGTGATGGTGGATACCGAGTACGGCATAGAGACGAGACTGCTTTTTATAGATAAAGACCTGTTAATTATTCCGAATGTACCTATACATTTTAATAGAGAAATCAATAAGGGATTTGCTTTCAATAATCAGGTGGATATGTTGCCTGTATTCAGTGCAGGTAATCTAAGTGAAGCCGATTTTGACAAGATGCTTGCAAAGGAGCTGGGTGTTAAGCCTGAGGCCATACTTGCAAAGGATTTGTACCTTGTAAACAGGCAAAAAGCTACAGTTATAGGCTATGACAATGAACTTATATCAAGCGGAAGACTGGATGACCTTGAGTGTGTATACACATCACTTCTTGGATTTATTGAAGCAAATAACAATAATCATATCAATGTCTTTGCGGTATTTGACAATGAGGAGGTTGGCTCCGTGACAAAGCAGGGCGCAATGTCCACATTCCTTGTGAGTACACTTAACAGGATAAACAAAGCACTTGGGAAATCGGATGAGGACTACTACAGAGCTATAGCAAAGAGTATGCTTATCAGCTGTGACAATGCACATGCCCTTCATCCGAATCACCCCGAGCTTTTTGATGTAAAGAACAGACCGGTTTTAAACAAAGGAATTGCAATCAAAGAGAGTGCAAATCAGAAATATACTACAGATGCGTTCAGCAGAGCAATATTAAAAAAGATACTTGATAAGAACAGTATTCCGTATCAGACTTTTGCAAACAGAAGTGACATAATAGGAGGTTCAACTCTTGGCAATCTTTCAAATACGGCTGTAAGTATGAATGCCGTAGATATAGGTTTGCCGCAACTTGCTATGCACTCGGCATATGAAACGGCAGGAGCCAAGGATGTGGAGTATGCGATAGAAGCGCTTAGAGCATTCTTTGAGACAAATATTGATATAAAAGATGATAAGGTATCTTTAGAGGTATAGATGAAGGATAAGAACGAAATATACTTTAAATGGGGTATTACTGCAGTTGCAGTAATTGTATAGCACTTGTAATATCTTTGATTTTCAGTAAGCTTGGAATTATCGCCTCGGCTCTAAAGACTATAGTATCCACAGTTTCATCAGTGCTTTACGGCGTGGTTATGGCATTTTTGATGGCGCCTGTATATGACAGGATAAGCGCATGGGTGGAGGAGATACTCATCATTTTTTCCTAAGTGGAAGAAGTCGGGCAAATGGGCAAAGTTTATAGCTACTTTTGCTTGTCTTATAATACTTATATTTGTAATATTTGCACTTATAATGATGATAATACCGGAGCTTGTAAACAGTATCACAAATGTTGTCGGCTATGCACCTGACGGAATGAGCAATTTGGAAAATTGGTTAAAGGACATACTCAATAAAAACCCTGACCTTGAAAAGCTTGTGATAGGCAACTATCAGGATATAAGTGAGAGGATAAGCGATATTGCAACCACTACCGTACTGCCGAATGTAAATACATATATTAAGAACTTATCAAGCGGTGTAATGAATGCACTTGGTGTGGTGGTAAATATCATTATCGGTATGATGGTAATGATGTATCTTCTTAATATGAAGACCACACTTTCATCACAGGCCAAAAAGATTGTGTATTCACTTGCAGGTGTAAAGATAGGCAATGAGATAGTCACGGAAGCCAGATATATCAAGAATATGTTTGAAAAGTTTATTGTAGGTAAGATAATAGACTCTATTATAATAGGAATAATAAACTATTTCTTTATGGTGATAATACATATGCCTTATGCTCTGCTTATAAGCGTGGTTGTAGGAGTAACCAATGTTATACCTTTCTTCGGACCTTTTATAGGTGCGATTCCAAGTATAGTATTGTTGTTGCTTGTTTCACCTTTTACGGCACTTCAGTTTGCCGTATGGATTTTGGTTTTGCAGCAGGTGGACGGAAATATTATCGGACCTAAGATACTTGGACAGACTACAGGTCTTCCAAGCTTTTGGGTACTGTTTTCAATATTACTCTTTGGCGGACTTTTCGGTATTGTCGGTATGATAATAGCTGTGCCTACATGGGCCATTATATACAGGACAATAAGCAGGGGTTTCAGAACATTTCTTAAGGAAAAGAGGACTTGAACCTGACAGCGGCAGCTATGTGAATCTTGATTATATAGATGAAGAAAGCAAAAATATATAAAATTGAATAATTTATTTACCCTTTATTTGATAAAGACAATGAGGGGTGATTTTTTTAGGAGGAAAAATGACAAAGAAAAACTTACAGTATATAGAAAATGTAAAAAGCCGGGGATATACCTTGGCACAGGCTTACCACTGCTTATAAAAAGAGCTACGGATTTTGATAAGTATTTTGATGTGCTTTTTTTAAGATGAAAAGCAAAAGAAGATGTAAAAGAGGCAGGAAATGAGATTGCTGTAAATATAGAACATCAGGATACACTTTGGCAAGCAACACCTTTTGCCTGTATATTCCTATATAGAATATTTAAAAAGGCTTTAGAGGACAGAGATAAAAAAACCCTGTAGCGGCTCTATCTTGTACCGGAGCTTGCGGAATTGTTCGGATATATATTTGAAGCGGTAAATATTGTCGAAGATATGGAACATCCGGATCCTTTACCTCACTTTAAAGATATGCTTTCTGAAGAGTATCTGTGGTCTGAAGTTTTGATGATGAGGAAAGAGGATGAAATGAGATGGGATCAGAGATGATGTATTTCTGGATTTGTTAACAGCTTTTACTACATTGACAGGTGTTGGCTGCTTTTAAAACCCTTTATACATCCGGATGATGAATAGTCTAGAGAATTATGACTGAGAATAAGGAGACAGGATATGGAGACATTAAAGAACATTACTTGGATTTTGTAATTATATATAGCGCAGTACCGACCTGTGGTTTGGCAGATTTAAGGTCGAAAGATATATGCTCATAAAAATAGCGATATAAATGCATATAAGAGACTGATGGATGATACAAGTATCGGATAGTATAATGTAGTTGCGATAGGAGAGGCGAGCTCACGGCTGTGGGACTTTCGAGACTTGGCTCTCAGTCCTAAAGAAAATGGTGAAAAGATTATGACTGGAGCGTTTGCGCTTGAGGCTGACTATGGTGAGTGTATGCCACAATAAACAGATATATTCAAGGCGGTAGCGGAGATATAGAAAAGTATGTAAAGACATTTCATTTCCTATATATCGTACAAAACAGATGGAAGAACTTATTTCATGGATGAGAGAGCCTGTAGCACGTAGTGAAGGTGAGAGCTTAGATTACGACTGATGATGTAAAATCCGCAGAGCAAGTTATGCAGATTTTTAAAAGTTACTGCATCAAAAGGACTTACGAAGTGCAAGAAGAATGATTAGTTTGGACTGCATATGAAAAGAGTAGAGGTAAAGCGTAGAGAGTGCAGCCACTTATGTGATTTTATCAGCAGCCTGAAAGATCGGCGATAGATGTATGTGTCTCAAGTCGACCGATGGCGGGGATGCGGTATTTGGAGTTAAAATACTGTACACGGGCAGATCTGATGGAGACTTTTACTCAAAGTGATGAGATCAATTTATACTCTCGAGGACAGTGATACTGGCGTACAATATAGAGTTACCGTTTTGAGTGCTAGAAAGATAAATGGGTAGCGGAAAGCTTATTATAGCGGCACACGAGCGGACATATAAGCAAGATCAGCAGCGAGATTATACATCTATGGAACGTTTATCGTGATCTTAAAGACGCTTACTACAGGCTGCGGCACTGGCAGATGCAGAGGAGTTACGGACAATATAAAGAATTTTCAAGGAAAGAAAACAGAAAGTATACAAGTTTTATTTCAGCCGATCATACCGCTAGCAACTTCATAAGATTGCGCAAAGATAAAGCAGTAGCTTACTGGACTCCACGATATAAAGGAGAGACGAGTCTATGCAGTCAGATAAACTCTCCGATTAGATGGACACCCTTGGAAGGATATACGTGGATGATGAGGATGGTACAAGAGCAGTTTACAGGCTAAGGCGAGTTCGAAAAGCTCTTATGCAGTGCAATGATGTAATACGAAGGTGAGTCCAAATAGAGATAGTGCGATTAAAAATGGCTGCTCAGTGATACCAGGTTCTATATTAACTGGCACTTTTGAAAGCAAAGTGATGTATACTCCTGGATTAGCAAATTCTAAACTGGGAGGTATACTCAGTCGATAATAATAAATATAGTTTATAATAGGTGTCATTGCGCATTGGTGGTTTGCAGAATCTGCAAAACTATCTCCTCAGCTGAAAAAGGGTGGAGTGATTTGCCTGAACATGGAAAGAAACTGCAAAGTCGATAAAGGTTAAGGACAGGGCAGATCACATTATCCATATGAGGCCAAACTTGCAATAGGCGGTATGACTGCGGTAACTGGCCGCGAGAAATATTGAAGATACTTCAACGAGCTTGACGGTACATGGGTAACTGTAAGTCACAGGAGACTAATACGACAGTCCTTTTAGTAGTGATATTTATTAAGCTTTCAAGGCTGTATATCGGATGCAGGATATTTAGTAGTAAAGAGAGAAGAAAAATCTATGCAGAGGTGCTAAAATAAGGACTAAAATTGAAAGATTATTTAAAATCAAATAAATTGGCATAATATAGCGTTAATAATATAAATATCGTATAATGGATAATTACAATATATTTGTTACAATGCATAATAGATATCACAATGTAAAGATTATCTTATAATTTAATTCATATTTTGCGTGAGAGAACATATCCAAAAGAAGATTAAATGCTATGATTCCATACCCTTTTTTTGTTACAAAGGAATAGGAGGCTTCAAAGTGTTTACGGGATTATAAGAGTGTGGAGGTGGAGTGGTCTCAATGTAGAGGCATGGGGCAGACCTGCAAAGTGCATTCGGATTTGGCAGCACAGAGTGAGTTTTATATTGCAGAGAGCAGCATACAATATAAAAAGTACAATAACAGTGTTTGAGGCACATTTTTTGAAAAACAGCAAAATTGATGATAAGGGCTTTGTGGACCTTGCCGAGCAGGCGGGTGAGAAGATATTTGAACTTTTAAACACTGGCCGAACACCGAAGATTGAAGTTTAATGTGAGGTTTGGGATACATTAGGTATTCCTGCGAGTCCTTTCTTATGGCGTTGATACAGTTGCAGCATCGGAGGCCGGATTATTGGTTCCTATCAATAAAGTTCAAACTTTAGAAACTTGCACAAACGACAAGTAAAGTCATTTAAAAGTTTTCTGAATTGTAGAAAATATTCAACAAAGTTTTCTTGTAAAATTTAAACCATATTATAATACTCTCAAGAATTATGTTATAACAAACTTTCCTATAATAGCCTAAAAACAAGACTAAAAAGCTCCAATTACCGCTTTGCAAAAAAATTTTAACATTTTCTTATTGACATTTAACATTTATATATTCTCTTCAGTATCCCAACGAACAAAAGATTCGTTCACAGAAAGTAAATAGAAAAACAACACAAGAAGATAATTTTGAATTTGCATCTGTTTTTCCTTCTGGTAACGGAAGTGCATGTGCAGCTACAGGCGATATAGTTATAGCCTGGTCCTGCATTCGGTCTTAATGCGGATCAGTACGGTAACGCCAGCTCTTGCAAACAACAGCAGGAAGCAGACGCTAAAGTTGAGATGGCTACAGCAAAATAACAGAGGCAGAATCTGTAGTGAAATTTAAAGCGTATACTTTCATGATACAGACAGCCATTACCACTGCAGGTACAGACCTGCTATGGAAGAACTGTTTCTGGAACTGATGGGGTGCTTCCGGAGGAACCTGAGTTAAATATCAGAGCAAGTGATACTATCTATCAGTGGAGGCACAGGTGCTTAATATTAAAGGAGAACCATCATCTTCATGAACAATGACAGTGAAATGGGCACATGGGTAGGAATACCTGAAACTTTGCTGCAGAGACCATTCAGGAGTAACCAACAAAATTGATGCGATTTTGGCAAGGAAGGCCAAAGGAGACAAACAGTCAGAATAAATAATTTAAGACCAAGAGATAACTAAATAAGTTAATATCATGAATAGGTTGATTACAAACCCAGGTAACAGAATACCGGATTATTGTCTTGATGAGAATATAGTTAATACACATTTACAAAGGATGGCTAGAGAGAAAATCAATTTCAGTTTCTCTTTTATATTAATAAAAATTTACATATAAAACTCTGATTTCCTCACAGGAGTCTTATTTATTTGCAAGCTATCTTGCTTGGGTGTATTTTTGTTCAGGCTCAAAACTGTCAATCATGTAAGTCTCTCCACGTAAATGGGAGGCATCATGTGCAGATGCAGTACTCAACATATCGTGCATGGCAAAACAGAATGATATTCATTACTAGCGTCCTGGTGGTAGTTTCCTGTTGCTCTTGCCCTCGTCGCATCAATGAGTTTCCAGTCAAAGTATACGCCTCATCTCTGATAGCCTGTAAAGCTGAGGTCTGATAGCTTTGTTGTGGCACGCTGCTTCCTTGAAACAGAAGCCTTGCACGGCGCCACTGTAGCTTTAAAATAAGATCGTCCATGGCGTCATGAGTCACTCCATAGCTCTACAGAAGCATATATCTTCTTGTAGTTATGTGTCCAAACTGTGAATGGCTACATTAACGTATCTATTAACAGTCTGTAGCATATTTATCAGAGTTCCGTATCCATATACTGTGCTGTAACAAGAAACAAGCCTTGATATTGTACTGGTCCAATATATCTAAAGTCTTGAATTACCTGTCCGGGACCGTCGTCAAGTGTGAGTAAACACTTTCATCCGGACCGGGTTTCTAAGGTGCGGTTGTAAGTCTCTTCAAGCACTCTGAGAAGTCTCGGCTCTCTCAGTTACCGCTGAAATCTCACACACACACCTTCACTTGAGTCTCACTGTTGGCCCTTCTACAGTTATCTCCTGTAGTGTCCTTTAATGCGTCCACTGTAACATTTTCTTTCTTGCATTTCAACCATGGCAACCATGCTGTAAAAATACAAAAAAATCAATATAATCAGCTAACAAAATTATTTTCTTCCTACTTCTTCTTTTCATTTCTACCTTCCTTAGATAAATTAGATACCCTAGTCTTGTGAATCTACAAGAAGATATATAAATTTGGATAATGAGCAAATGTTAAAGAGCTTGTATTAATATAACAGATAACAGGCGGTTTGGTAATCAACTCTTAAATACTTTTAAGGAATGATAGCGTGAAATTATGATATTGAATATTAGTGCATATGTGATTTTGTTGACTTTAATATATGCATATATGATGTGACAAAAACAAAATGAAAAGGAAAATATTATGAAACATATTTGGCTGATTATAGGCTGTATGTCTTGTGACGGAGCGAATTTCTTTGATGAGGAGCTTCGCAGGTGGCATCAGCTGTACCTTCTGTTTATGGAGTCTTACAATAGTGGCATTCGGAACAAACTCCCGAGGCTGCAGTGCGTATTGATGCTATCTAAAAGGGTAAGCATTGCGATAGCGCTTAACAATATAGGTTCAAACATATTCAATCTTTTGGCGGTAGTGGTGGCATGCGGAATATTACATGCAATGCCTGTGGATAAGTCGCTTTTGAAATTTGACTGTGTAGTGGGTCAATACGATTACGCGCCATATTTCTTACAGGAAGAATGAGGTGCGATGCTTATATAATTTTTGCATAGTGTATATAGAGGTTATACTGTAAGGTCTGCATAGGAAGCGAGCAATAAGGATGAAACAGAAAAAGCACTTCTTATTTGGCAATTGGCATATATAGTCAGGAGGTCTTGGCTAGCATAGTATTAGAGCTGGTGACAAGTTGTGGGTCCATAGAGATAACTGACGTTCGGAATGAGTGAGACATTGGGTGAACTACAATAGTGGCAGTGGTGCTAAACCTGTGACATGACAAGTAACATAACCAAGCAAGGTGAACGGTCTTGCATGATAATTTATAGGTTCAAGTATCTTTAATATTATGGTTTATACTGGCATTCTGTCATTATTAAATCCCGCAAATTGCGGACAAATTATATATGATACATTCTTTTGTGTAATGACCTTGATGGTTATACATATGTTATTAAAATAATAGAATATCAAAAGAAGGGGTCTTGCCATGGATTTGTAACCTGTAACATACACTGTATTTATTATGGTACAGGATATAAAAATAAAAACAAATTCTTTTGAGATAACTCATAGAATCGGTTTTATTTATAATAAGCAAGTTTATGCTAAAGAAAGGCACAAAGGAATAGAATCACACTGTAAATTGATTCCTGTCACTATAAGTACTAACGCTGGCCCGCCATATCTCTGTACTAAGTCTGTGGCCCAGGCGGCAAAGCCCAGAAAGGTTGAAACATATTTGTCCAGCGTCACCCATGCAATAGCCACCATAGCGGATGCTGCGGAGAAACCTAGATTAGATTGCCTGAGGCATTACTATGGAGCACTGCAGCCACTGTCCATACTGAAGGAACCGAAGAAGTTTACAATGCCTGCAGGAGATGTAAACAGCCGGGGTGTGGTCTGGTTGATATATTTACAGAAATCGCTTATAGCACCTGCAAAGTGAGATGTATCCGTTAGGACTACGGCAGTCATAATACCTGTGATACCATAGAACAGGAACTGTAAGATGATACCGCCTGCACTCTTTGGAAGCGTCTGTAATAAGCTCTTACACGCAAGCCTTATAGGGGTTCACGTGGAATATAATTCCAGAGTGTAAGGAAGATACAGGTTTACAACATCAAGTGATAAGTTCCAGCTTGCTTATTGACAATTACAAAGTGTATAATGTAAAGTAATAGCAATTAAAGCTGTTATTATTGAAAGGAAAGGGCTGTTCTCCAAGATGCTCAGCCGGTGTGAGTGGCTTGGTCATCAGCCTTTTCTTCTACAAGCAGCTTAGGGATCCACAGTTACGGTATCCTCAGGCAGCGGATGCATCTTCGCATTGACAAAGTTCTTCTATAATGTACCTACAATGATAAGATTCCATGCTGAAATATAGTCTGTGATGTGAGATAGACTCTGATTACGGCGCCTGCGAATAACGTTTATCTCATCGGTATATAAGGGCAAGCTGTGGCAGTATTGAACCTGAAAAACCTGCGTGCTTAGTTACAAAGCCTGAATAATACTGATGCGATGGCGAGTCTGTAATTAACACCTTTACCTTCTTTGCAATTTCCTTTGCAGGTATTGCGCCTACTGAAGTCAGATCTGATTAAGTAGCGAGCAATCATAGATACACTGTAATAAACACGATTGCGGATGTAGGACTTTTCGGAACTCCGCCGCGCATTTATCGCTCTTTTACCGGCGGAGCAGTAGCAAGTGCGGTACCAAGTACCAGTACAAGGCCATCTGCATAGAGAATTTCAAAGACTCCAGATACCCCTTACTGAGCATCGGCTTCATCCCAAAGCTTCATGCCAGGTAATGCAGCCAGAAAACTACAATAGTAAGGATAGTGAAGATATAGACCATCAAATAATCTTCTGAACAACATTTACACATGCGTTTGTAAATTTCTTAAACATTTATCTGCCTCCTTTTACGGATGTTAATTAATAATTATATCAAAATAATCAAAAACCACTATATATTGCAAAAATTAAATGAAAATGCCTCAAAAGAAAATTCATAAAAGCATTCCCAACTTTAAAGGACATGACTATAAGCATATCCTAATGTGTAAAACATTATATAAGTCTCTTAAGTAAAAGAAACTTTTATAAATTACTTATTTAAATTAGAATGTTTTCAAATCATCTGCAACTTTCAAGGTGCTTCAGTCTTCTGTCTTCATGCGCTTACGCCTCAGCAGCTTCTTTAAATAAATAATCATCTCTTATCATCAAGATAGCGTCATCTAAATGAAATGTAATATGGCAATGACAACCTTTTAGACCTGTAACAAGATCACTTCCATATACCGAACCATCTTGCCCGAACTATATGGCTTGCAAGGTTTCCTTTTCATCTACCTGCAATGCACAAAGAACTGTCATATCCACGTGTCCTCCACGGATAATTGCAAATGAATGCACTGTCAGTATGAGCTGCCACGTAAAACAGTTGCGTTTTGTCATACAATTGATAAGATATTTATTGGCGATCCTTCTGCAAGGTCCATGCAAAGGAATACCGTTCTCGGACTGAAGTGTAATCTCCTATTCCTTCAGGAACATGATCCGCTTACTGCATAGTAGGAAGTCGATACTAAATTCACCACATCACCATCCACGTAAATCACGAGCAACTCGTCTGTGAATTTTCTCTTTTGACATTATGATTCCTCTACAAGATAATCTACAAATGGCAGATTACGGCATTCTCAGGCTGAATATCGCCTACAGGAACTATCAGGTCTGCACCTGCGATAACAACATCGGCGAGCTGTAGCCGCAACGTGTTGAAGTTCTTTGATGTGGCTGTAGCGAAGTATAGATGCCCTTTTCATCGCTCATGCTGGCTTTGCCTATGAGACGCGAAGTCGGCTCTGAGAGGCTTCTCAAGGAGGTGATCCTTGCCGTCAATATTGATGACCTGCTTACCATCTACCTGCACGATGCCGACGCCTGTGGGTGTAGAGTACGCCGCCAGTCCTGCGCACGCCTGAACCGGATTCTCTGCAAGGAGTACCCGCATGGAGAAGCTCAACTTCGCATGGTGCCGTCATGCATTTTCTGTCCGGTAATGGGGTTTGTACACCTGTATATTATTTTGCAATAACTTTCTTTACCTGATTATTGACAACCAGTTTACCGATACCGGTTGTAGGAGTAGCGGTATCGTTACATATAAGTATTAAATCCTTTACTCCCTTCTCAGCCAATGCATCAATGATCGGTTCAGGTGTACACCCGGCTAAAAAGCCGCCTACCATGATAGTTGCACCGTCATGGATGTTTTGCAATAGCGTCTTTGATTGAAACTATCTTCATTTTATTCCCTTTTCTACAACAATTGCTGTACCCATACCGCCACCGATACATAGTGTGGCAAGGCCGCATTAAGTCTTTTGCATCTCGCAGAGTACGAGTTATGAAAGTATTCTTGCCTGATGCGCCGATAGGATGTCCAGTGCTATAAAGCACCCGCCATACATTGGTGATTTCTCTCTTAAAAGCCAGTTCGTTACATACTACAGATAGCCTGTGCCCGCAAAAGCCTCGTTAGCTTCAACAAGTTCAAGGTCGTCTGTAACACCTGCCTTTTCCATAGCCTTTTCTGGATGCAGGAATTACCGCGGTCCCGTACGCTCGGATCTACACCGCCTGAAGCGACAGCCCTTAATAGTAGCCATGATGGGAGCTTAGCTCAAGGAGCCTTCTCTTGGAGGCGATAATGAACATTGCAGCTGCGTCGTTGATACCTGATGCATTACCTGCAGTTACAGTACCGTCTTTCTTGAGATGCAGGTTTAAGCTTTCTGAAGGTTCTCTGTTAGTATTGGATCTTGGAATTCATCTGTATCAAATATAGGATCTCCCTTTTCTCTGTGGGATAACTACAGGAACTGTATCATCTTTGAATCTTCCGTCTCAATAGCTACCTGAGCTCTTCTAGCTCTCAACAGAAAACATCTGATCTTCTCTTGTAGTACCCTTTTTGCTCAGCGATAGTCTCGCTGTGACTCATATGATAGTTGTTGAGAGGCATCCCAAAGACCGTCTGTAATCATCTCGAGTCTACAAGTGTCGATTGCGTCTTCACGCCGAATCTGCGCCTCTTAAGATGCAAGGTGCGTTTGACATACTCTCTGTGCCGCCTGCCAATGCAGTATCAGCATCGCCGCGTGATAATCGAGCTGCAGAAACAGCCAGGTCCTAGGCCTGGACCGCAAGCCTTGTTTACTGAAAAAGCCAGGAGTGGTATTCGGAAGACCTACTTCAAGTAGTATCTGGCGAGCCAATGTTCACAGCGAGGACCTGCACGCAGAGTACGTTTCCGACTGTTAGCTTCATCAGCCGAGAGAAGCGTCAATACCGGCACATCAATGGCTCCACTTTGCCGCGCTGTGATGCCGGATCTACCGCGCGCCCGCCTGCCAGTGAGACCTCCAGGAAACTACCCACAGCATGTTCTTGCCAGCACTAACTATAACCACCTCTTTCGTGTTTTACCTCGTCGTTCTATAAAATGAACAATGCAAAGAGTGATTATCGCCCTGTATTTGATAGATATACACGTCCTCATCCATAGCATACCATAACTGTAAGTTTATCTACCCCTTACTGTGAAAATGGCTATAAAATATTGCATATTATTATATATATATTTTTAAACAATGTGATATAATATGTAAAAGGGAGTGCAGTATGTATAAAAATACTATGAACCAGGTCAGGGTTTATTCTATAGCTAAGTAATAAAGAACAGCAAAAATAATTTTAGCTCAATTAAAGATAAAAATTCATACTTTTAATCAATGATGTATTTTGTATGCAATGAATCGCTTATGCATATATATATAATAACTAGATCACTGATTGAATGTCAGATACATATATGTTATATTTTTATCAGAGATTTTTATCATGTCAATATGATTACTGACATGCAATATTTACAAGGAGGTGTTTTATGGGTTTTGTAAGATTTGACGCGGAAGGTGCGGTCGGTATTGTTACTATTGACAGACCTAAGGCACTTAACGCTTTGAATTCCGAAGTGTTAGCAGATCTTGAGGCGTGCTTTGACGGCATTGATACAAATGTTATAAGAGCGGTTGTATTGACAGGTTCAGGCGATAAGTCCTTTATGGCGGTGCGGATATAGGTGAGATGAGCAAACTGAGCGTGGCTGAAGGTGAAGCATTCGGTAAGAAGAAATGATGTATTCAGAAAGATAGAGACTTTCCCTATACCTGTAATAGCGGCAGTGAACGGATTTGCACTGGGCGGCGGATGTGAGCTTGCTATGAGCTGTGATATAAGAATATGCTCGGAGAATGCGGTATTCGGACAGCCTGAGGTGGGACTCGGCATTACACCGGGATTTGGCGGTACTCAAAGACTTGCCAGAATAATCGGAATAGGTATGGCTAAGCAGCTTATATTTACAGCAAGAAATATAAAGGCCGACGATGCGCTAAGACTCGGACTTGTAAACGCTGTTTATACAAGTGAAAAGCTTATGGTTCAGGCTAAGAAAATGGCGGCTACAATAGCTGCAAATGCTCCTATAGCTGTAAGAGCCGCAAAGAAAGCTATAAATGACGGACTTCAGGTAGATATTGATAAAGCCATTGTTATAGAAGAAAAACTGTTCGGCAGCTGCTTTGGAAACTCATGACCAGAAGGAAGGCATGGGCGCATTTATGGAGAGAGAAAAAGAAAAATTTTACTAATTCATAAGATTTTGACTTAGTATCAAATATAGTTTTCTATAAAATTTGGTTTTTGAGAAGGAAGTAAAAAGATGATAGTTAGGTGTTATTGGTGCAGGTACAATGGGTTCAGGAATTGCTCAGGCTTTTTGCTATGACGGAAGGTTATGAGGTTGAGACTTTGTGATATCAAAGAAGAGTTTGCATAGGCGGGTTTGCAAAGATTCAAAGAATATCAATTTCCTTGTAGGTAAAGAAAAGATTACAAAAGAAGCCGGAGATAAAATTATTTCAAAGATAAAAGTCGGACTCAGCAATATTTGTACAGACTGTGACCTTGTTGAGATTGCACTTGAAGATGGAAATTAAGAAAGAGATCTTTAAAGAACTTGAGTATTGTACCTAAGGATTGTATCTTTGCTTCAAATACTTCATCACTTTCTATTACAAGAATCAGCGAAGGACTTGACAGACCTGTAGTAGAGATGCATTTCTTCAATCCGGCTGACAGAATGAAACATTGTTAGGGTAATCGGCGGAAAGAATACCTGCAGAGCTTGTTAAGAAGATAGAAGAGAGTGCCGTTGAGATCGGTAAGACACCTGTACGAGGTTAAGAAGCTCAGGATTTTGTAGTAAACCGTATCCTTATCCTATGATCAATGAAACAATCAATGTATGGGATGCAGGAACAGCAGATGCAGAGGGCGTTGATACGGCTATGGTTTTAGGATGTGCACATCCATGGGACCTCTTCATTTGGCAGAACCTTATCGGACTTGATATTTGCCTTGCTATTATGGAAGATTATTCACAATGAGACAGGTGACGACAAGTACATACCGGCTCCTAAGTTAAAAGACTTGAGCTGCAATAAGCTCGGTAAGAAGACAGGAGAAGGAATTTTCTCCTATAAGTGAAATAAGGCCCCCTTTTACAGAGGTAAGAAGGGGCATAAATCAGTGTATATACAAGGCGGGTTTGTATTTACTATATATAAGGTGACTGAGAGGATAATGCAAAGCAAAGACTTTCACTTTTATGTTTGCGCTGGATTTATTCAAGTAGAATTATTATTCATGGTTTGCTTTGAGACAAGAAACATGGATAGCGAGAACCCTCTTTAGGGGTTTGCCGAAAGGAGTAAAACCTCTTGCAATAGAGGTAGATGAAACAATATTTCCAAGAGACTGTAACTAAGATGGCTAAATACGGTTTCCTTAGTATTCCTGTTACAAAAGGAGTACGGTGGTCAGGAGCGGATCCGTTGGCATATGTTATGTGTTGAAAGATTGCAAAAAGTGCGCTACTACAGCCGTTATTGTTTCAGCCATACATCTCTTTGCTGTGATCCTGTGCCACATACGGTACCCGGCTCAGAAGAAAGTATCTTATTCCTCTTGCAAAGGGAGAAAAGCTTGGAGCATTCGGTCTTACAGAGCCTAACGCAGAATACCGATGCACAGGGTGTTGTTACAACTGCCGTTCTTGACGGTGACGAGTATGTACTCAACGGTTCAAAGATTTTCATTACCAACGGTAAGGAAGCTGATATCTATGTAATTATTGCATGTACAGATGTGAAGGTGGATGCAAGGAAGGATCTTCTCAGCATTCCTTGTGAAAGGGAACACCGGATTCTCATTCGGTACAAGAGAAGAAGATGGGTATCAGAGGTTCATCACATACGAACTTGTAACGATTGCAGAAATTCGAAGAAAATATGCTCAGACCTGAAGGTAAAGGATTCGGTATTGCAATGCATACTCTTGACGGCGGTCGATATGGTGTTGCCTGAGCAGTCTAGGTGTGCAGAGGGCGCACTTGAGAGAACTATCAACTATGTAAAAGAGAGAAAGCAGTTCGGAAGAACTATCGGTGCATTCCAGAATACACAGTTTGAGCTTGCAAATATGGCAACCAAAGTAAAAGCGGCACAGATGCTTGTATACAGAGCTGCAATGGCTAAGGCTACACAGAAGACATATTCTGAAGAAGCCGCAATGGCTAAGCTTTTTGCTGCTGAGGTAGCTATGGAAGTAACTACCAAGGCTGTTCAGCTGCACGGCGGATACGGCTATACAAGAGAATACGAGATTGAAAGAATGATGCGTGATGCAAAGATTACAGTTTACGAAGGTACAAGTGAAGTGCAGAGATGGTAATCGCCGGTGCATTGGCTTAAAATAAAGTTGCTATACGAATGGAGGATGTCATGAAGATAGTTGTTTGTATTAAACAAGTGCCGGATACAAAGGGTGGCGTTGTTTCAACCCTGACGTGCACATAACAGAGGACTATGCTTTCAATCATGAACCCTGATGATAAAGCGGGTCTTGAGGCGGCTCTTAGAATAAAGGATAAATACGGTGCGGAAGTTACAGTAGTTACTATGGGACTTCCAAAGGCTGATGAGGTACTTAGAGAAGCTCTTGCAATGGGAGCCGACAATGCAATCCTTATAACGGACAGAGTACTTGGCGGTGCAGATACTTGGGCTACATCACAGACTATAGCCGGTGCACTCAAGCTTGAATATGATATTATTATTACAGGTCGTCAGGCTATCGACGGTGATACGGCACAGGTCGGACCGCAGATTTCAGAGCACCTCGGCATACCTGTTATCAGCTATGCACAAAAGATTGAAGTTGAAGGTGACAGCGTAGTGGTAGAGCGTCAGTTTGATGACAGATATCATGTTTTGAAAGCAAAGATGCCTGTACTTATTACAGCACTCTCAGAGTTGAATGAGCCTAGATATATGACTCCGGGCGGTATCTTTGATGCTTATGACAAGGAAGTAACAGTATTCTCAAGAGCGGACCTTGTAGGCGTGGACGACTCAAATATAGGTCTTAAGGGTTCACCTACACAGATCGCAAAAGCATCCGATAAGGTGAAAGGGTGCAGGAGAGCAGGTAAACTAAAGTGCATCAGAGTCTGTTGACTATATCTTGAGGCAAATTAAAAGAAACCATATCATCTAAAAAGAGTCGTTTATGAGACAAAATACAGAAGAATACAGGGGAGTGTTTACATTTGCCCAGCAGGTAGACAGCAGAATTAAGCGGTATTTCCCTTGAGCTTATAGGAAAAAGGTAAGGATTTGGCTGCCGACCTTAATACAGAGGTAACGGCGGTTCTTCTAGGATCTGATATAAAGGGATTGGCACAGGAGCTTGCCGAGTACGGTGCCGACAGAGTGATTGTGGTTGACGATCCTAAACTTAAAGAGTATCGTACAGAGCCTTATACACGGGCACTCTCAGCAGTTATAAATGAGTTTAAACCTGAGATATTCATTATCGGTGCTACAGCTATAGGTAGAGATTTGGGACCTAGGGTATCCGCAAGAGTCGGAACGGGTCTTACAGCAGACTGTACACAGCTTGAAATCGGTGATTATCCGCTTGTAGCGGTTGCAGGAAGAAGAGCAAAAGCATAATCAGCTTCTTATGACCAAGACTGCATTCGGCGGAAACACCATAGCAACTATTGCCTGCCCTGAGAACAGACCTCAGATGGCTACAGTTCGTCCGGGTGTTATGCAAAAGAAGGAAAGAGTTGCAGGAGCAAAGGCTGAGATTGTTGACTTTGATGCAAAGCTTGAAGAGAACAACAAGTATGTTGAGATCTTGGAAATCGTAAAGAACACAAAGACTACAGAAGATATCATGGCTGCAAAGATCTTGGTATCAGGCGGTAGAGGTGTCGGTTCAGCTGAGAACTTTAAGATACTTAAGGATCTTGCAGATGCGCTTCACGGCACTGTAAGCTGTTCAAGAGCTGTAGTGGATGCCAGGTTGGATGTCTAGGGATCTTCCAGGTGGGACAGACAGGTAAGAACAGTTCGTCCGCATCTATACTTTGCAATAGGTATTTCAGGCGCTATACAGCATCTTGCAGGTATGGAAGAGAGTGATATTATCATCGCTATCAATAAAGATGAGAATGCACCTATTTTCAGCGTTGCAGACTACGGTATTGTAGGAGATTTGAATAAGATCGTTCCTGCACTTACAGAAAGATTAAGGCTGAGCTTGCTAAGGAAAATTGATATACTATAAACAGTTTCGCTATAACCTCAAAAGGGTTATAGCGATTTTTCTATCTTTAAGATGTTGACATGAGGTAAACTTTCGATATAATCAGATCACCTTATAAACATACTAATTTTATAGAGTAAATAGGTTGTTTTAACAGATGTACGAGTAGGAAGGAAAAGCTCATGGAAAGAAAGAATTCAATCGCGGACATAAACATGAACAATCATAAGCATGAACATATGACAACAACCATGGCGTAGACCATATTCACAGTACAGAAATCTTATAAGTTTGACGAAACAGTATCAGACAATTACTGAGTCGGACCATGAGAGAAGACGGAGATGAAAAGGCGTTTATCAGAGATATATGAATGCGGTTTCAGAGTACGAAAGACTTTCCCTTCAAAGGATGAGGTTTTGGAAAACACTCCGGATCCGACGGTAAGAGAGATGATCTTGCGCCAGAATCGGCTTGGATTTGATACCATTTGACAGATTCGACAAGCAGCAGCCGCGGTGCGGTTTCGAGTATGTGAGGAATCTGCTATAAGATCTATAATATGGGTCCATGTAAGATAACTAAAGGGTCCTAAGGTCTGCGGTGCGGATACCGACCTTATAGTGGCAAGAAACTTGCTGCGTTCAGCCGCTGCCGGTGTAGCTCAACACGGTATGCACGGTCGTGAAGTTATTTTATCTTTGAAGTGGGCAGCTGAAGGAAAACTTGATTTACCTATTTTGGGACAGCAAAAGATAAAGGATACCGCAAAGGCATTCGGAATAAAGACGGAGAGAAGAAGTATAAAAAGATTGCATCGGAACTCTGAGATGTTCTTTTGGATGATATGAGCCGTACGATTCGGGGAGATTATAAGATAATAAGCACTTGGATCGAGAGAGTTTGGAAAGAACTGGATATTCTTCCTATCAGTGCTTACCATGAGGTATTTGAGTCTTACCATAAAACAGGTGTCGGTACCGACGGCGACTGGAAGAGTATTATGCAGCAGTTTTTACGCTGCGGACTTGCATTTACATACTCAGGTGTAGTAAGTACTTCTATAGCAACGGACGGTCTTTTCGGAGTTGGAGACAGAGTTACATCAAAGGTCAATATCGGCGCTTTGAAAAAAGGATATGTAAATATTGCGGTACGGTCATCTGCCTACCCTTGTAAGTGAGATTGTAAAGTAGGTCAGGAAGAAGTTTATAAACCTTGCACAAAGAGGCGGGAACAAAGGAATAAGATTCTACGGAATCTGCTGCTCAGGACTTTCAGCAATGTATAGATATGCGGAGTTATTCCTCTTTCAAATGCGGTATCTACAGAGCTTGTACTTGGGAACAGGTGCACTTGACCTTTGGATTGCGGATGTGCAGGATGTTCCATCTATAATGGAGTTTAGCAAAAGTGCTTCAGAACCACAGTCGTTACAACCAGTGAGTCTGCAAGACTTCCGGGTGCGGAGAGATTTGAATACGACCATCACCACTCAAATATGGGAGGACAAGAGCACTTGCAGAAAGATAGTGTCAGAGGTGTGAAAGTTTAAAGACAGACAGGAATCCTGTGTATACGCCTCCATATGAGGTGGACATGAAATGAGTTTCTCACCTGAGTATGTACATAAGCATTACGGCTCTATGAAGCCTTTATGTGAGGCGTTAAAAGAGGATGAGATACTCGGTATCGTAAATATAGTGAGATGTAACAATCCTAAAAAGTAGTGTATGAAAAATGTGTTATTGATGTGGCCAATGCACTGCTTGAAAACAATATTTTGATACTCACAAACGGATAGCTTCATTCCCTTATGAAGATGGGATATTTGCCAATGTTTCAGGACAGGAACATGCAGGTGAGAGCTTAAGTAATTCATGGAGATTTACCTCCGGTATGGCATGTGGGTGAGTGTATAGATAATACAAAGTCAAGCGATAACTTTGCGGGTGTTGCCGGGTGAGGCGAGCAAGCCTTTGCCATGAGATGCCTTTTGCATTTACATCTCCTGAATGGAGCAATGAAAAGGGAATAGATGCAGCACTTGGATTCAGACAGATGGGAATCCAATTCATATCATTGTGTTGAGGCACAGATACGCAGTTCAAAAGAACGTTATAGGTTTTAAAGGAAGGAATTACAAAGAGCTTACTTGGTTCCGTGATGGTGGTAAAGCCTAATCCAGGATGCGCTTGAGTGATAGTTTGGATAGTATTGAAAGAAAAGGCTCTCCGGTTGGGCTGTTCCTGATGAAATAGTACATAAGAATGAAGAACTTGCACTTGTGTAAGTTTGAGGGACAAAAGAGCCTTATGCTTTGCCTAATGAAATTTGAATTTAAAGTATAAGGAAAATGCATTTTGAGAAGAAAATTAGTATGAGATATAGATATTTATATTTTATATTTTATTGTCAGATGCTTATAATTAAAATAAATGGATAGAGTACTGCATGTTGATTGTAGAATAATATTTTATCTGAAGATTTGATAAAAGTAGATAACTTTTATTTTGTGTACTGTGTGTTAATATGAGGTACATCAGAGGGATGAGGCAGAGTGAGCACCGCAAGACGCAGGGTTTGTTTGCCTTTTTCGTTATCTGAAGAAATATTTCTTTATGGAGCTCCTTGGTGCCAAATTCTTTAGGTGGGAACAATGTTGAGTTATTTTACACTGTATGTCGGTATGGTCCTTATGAGTGACCGGATTTTATCGACTTGAAAAAGATAAATGACAAAGTCAAATGTGGTAATGAATATATTTACAGGCGGACTTGGACTTATCTTGAGATTTAATCTCGCCATGGGTTACGGTGCGGTGACAGGTTGCAGATGCAAGCTGGTTTATGCAAGATGCAACAGGACTTTTAGTTTGCAGTTTACATCACCAGCACACACAGCTATCAATACCATATGGGATTTGGATCCAGCGTCTATATGCGTTGGGTTTAAGCCTTTTGTTGCACTATAAATTCTATTCCTGCAGGTCTGCTTTTAGCAGCTACGACGGAAATATGCTTTACGGAATTATGGTGACTATAGAAGGTATAGGGTGGCTTACAGCCTTTATGAAATCAATTTGAAGATCTTGGAACTGTTCCAGACCTATATTTGAAGGAATTGACGGCTTGGATTCGAGGTTTCTTATGTTGGTAGATAAGTGGCCAAAGTAGAAAGAGGAAGATGTTATGCAGTTGACTGAACGTGAGCAGGAAAAGATGATTGTTAGTCTTGCCGCTATGATTGCCAAAAGAAGAAAAGATAAAGGGTTTGAGTTAAATCACCCTGAGGTGTCGCAATTATTACAGATTATATTTTGGAAGAGTGCAAGAAAGCAAAGAAGATGTGGATCTTATGAATGAGGGTGCAAAAGGTGCTTACCAGAGCGATGTAATGGAGGAATTGTACCTGAGATGATTCATATGATTCAAGTAGAAGCTAACATGTTGTGGACGGTACAGCTTGTTACCATCCATGATCCCGATCAGATAGGGAGTAGATGTGATTCCGGGAGGTATATTTTAAAAAGATTTCTGTTGATTACAATGCAGGTTATGGGGCAATTAAAAATAAAAAGTATGTGGGTGACAGAGCCGGTTTCAGGTGGGTTCACATTTCCATTTCTATGAGGCAAATGAGGAAGGATTACAGTTCGACCGTGAAAAGGCATATGGCAAGGAGGCTTGATGTTGCAGCAGGTACGGCAATTCGTTTTGAGCCGGGTGAGGAAAGAAGTATCTTTGATTGACTTCGGCGAAGAAGGAAGAATCTTCGGATTTGTATCAATAGAATTGAACAGTTGTTAGATGAGAATAGTAGATACATCATGAGTTTTAAAATGGATCAGAAAAAGCCTATGCTTCACTATACGGACCTACTGTAGGAGACAGTGTAAGACTGGGCGATACCAATCTTTTTGCCTGTATTGAAAAAGACTATACGGTATACGGACAGGAGAGCATCTTCGGAGGCGGTAAGGTACTTAGAGACGGAATGGGTATCAATGCGACAGAGACAGAAAGATAATCCGAAGGTAGCTGATACCATTATCTCGGCATCACAATTGATTGATGCCACCGGAGTTTATAAGGCTGATATCGGTATACGTGACGGAAAGATTTTTAGCCATAGAGTGAGGCGGAAACCCTGACAATATGGATGATATAGATTTTGTTGTGGGTGCTTCTACAGAGGCTATTGCAGGTGAGGGACTTATAGTAACAGCAGGAGGTATTGACCTTCATGTTCATTTCCTTTCACCGGGACTTGCTCATGCGGCACTTGATAACGGTATAACCACGCTGTTCGGTGGAGGTACAGGACCTGCCGACGGTTCAAACTCCGCTACTACAACACCGGGTGCATTCCATATAGCAAGAATGTTACAGGCAACAGATGATGAGCCGCTAAACTTCGGCTTCCTTGCCAAAGGAAACGGTGCGTTAGTTGATACTGTAGGTGAGCAGATAGAGGCAGGTGCTGCAGGGTATAAAGACTCATGAGGGACTGGGGTGCTAGCAGCGGCTATGAGACAATGCGCTGAAGGCTGCAGACAAATATGATGTACAACTTGCGGTACATACAGACTCTTTAAATGAGGGTGGATTTGTAAATAATACAATCAACGCTTTTGCAGGTCGTACAGTACATGCATTCCACTCCGAGGGTGCCGGCGGCGGTCATGCTCCTGATATCATGGTTTGTAACAGGTAAGGACAATGTACTTTCATCTTCAACAAATCCTACAGACCATATACTACAAATGTTGTGGATGAGCTTTTGATATGACAATGGTTTGTCACCATCTGGACCCTAAGGTTCTGAGGGACGTTGCATTTGCAGAGTCACGTGTAAGAAAAGCAGACTATTGCGGCTGAGGATGTACTTCCAGGATATGGGTGCAATCAGTGTAATGACAAGTGATGCTATGGCAATGGGACGTGTAGGCGAGGTTGCTATGAGATGCTGGCAGCTTGCAGACAAGATGAAGATGCAAAGAGGACCTCTTAAGGGAGACAGCGAGTACAATGATACAACCGTATCAAGAGATATGTTGCAAAGTACACAATCAACCCTGCTATTGTAAAACGGTATTTCAGAGTATATCGAGTTCTGTAGAAAGTCGGAAAGTATGCCGACCTTGTTATCTAGGGAGCCTTCAAGATTCGGTACAAAGCCTAAGATGGTTTTAAGGCAGGAGTTATCAGCTACGGTATAATGGGTGACGCATCATCATCGCTTCCTACTCCTGAACCGAGACTTATGAAGGATCTTTACGGTTCTTTGGGTAAATCTTGCGGAAAGTCAAATATCGCCTTTGTATCGGCTATATGCATATGAGCACGGTATTAAGGAGACTTGGACTGATAAGATCGTACTTCCTGTAAAGAACACAAGAAATCTTACAAAGAGACATGAAATGGAATGATTATACTCCTAAGACTATCAAGATCGATCCACCAGGCTTCGTGGTTACTAATGACGGTGAGGAGATTGCTTTGTGAGCCTGTAGAAGAATTTCGTTTGGCTCGAGATATTATTTATTCTAAAATAAATTATTACTTTTGGAGGTAGACAGCATTCCACTTTTATCTACTCTCTGTCATCAGGGTATATATGATTTTTACAAAGATGAGACGGAAATATAGGAAAGAAGACCTTGGCCCACTCGTACATGTACTGAGAGTGCCAATGTAAAAGCGAGCGACGACCTTGCAAGTATTCTTCGTGTAAAGTGACCACCACAATAAATACAGTATCAGACTTGAAGAGGAAAACTTGAAAACGGATCGATCTTACATAGACGATCACCATGTAATGGTATGGAATGTTATCCCTGAGGAGATGATAGTCATTACTCCCTAAGGATATGGATGACTGCGGTGTCATTGCACATATGCTTGAAATATGCAAACCTGTTAAGCAATACGTAACTG
>BNJU01000650.1_pt1 | contig 51966 bp, 66 predicted proteins | sample 8539281 | NCBI WGS metagenome assembly BNJU01 (sample SAMD00202456, study PRJDB9452) | human saliva metagenome | isolation source: human saliva | place: Japan | reverse complement strand
AAACCACCCTGATGTGACTATCATTGCAGATGCTGAAGCGCTCAGCTTGTTAGAAAAAAATAAAAAAATGAACTCTTTCAGTTTCTCTATTTAATTGATGCTTTCAAGACTTGAATAAATGGCAAAAAAATCAAAATTAAACCGGATTTTTTCTTGACAATTATTCCTTTTACGTGTAAAATAGAATAGATCTTGAACTTGAAGGGAGTGAAAAAAATGTCTAAAACAGTAGTACGTAAGAATGAATCTCTTGACGACGCACTTCGTCGTTTCAAACGTGCGGTTACTAAAGCTGGTACTCTTCAAGAAACACGCAAACGTGAATTCTATGAAAAACCTTCTGTAAAACGTAAACGTAAATCAGAAGCAGCTCGTAAACGTAAAAAATTCTAATTAGAAATGAAAGGCTGGAGAAATCTAGTCCTTTTTCTTTTAATACTCTTCGAAAATCAAATTCAAACCACGTCAACGTCGCCTTGGATTATATATGTGACTGACTTCGTCAGTCTTATCTACAACCTCAAAACGGTGTTTTGAGCAACCTGCGACTAGTTTCCTAGTTTGCTCTTTGATTTTCATTGAGTATAAATAAATACTTCAAAACCTGCAAAAATCTGAAATATCCTCCTACAATTTGATATAATAGAGAGAGAAGAACTCATTTGAAGGAGGAAATGATGTCGGTTTTAGTAAAAGAAGTGATTGAAAAGCTTAGACTAGACATTGTCTATGGCGAACCAGAATTACTTGAAAAGGAAATTAATACCGCGGACATTACGCGACCTGGTCTTGAAATGACGGGCTATTTTGACTATTATACGCCTGAGCGAATCCAGCTCTTGGGAATGAAGGAGTGGTCCTACCTCGTTTCGATGTCCTCTCACAACCGTTACCAAGTCTTGAAAAAAATGTTTCTACCTGAGACACCTGCGGTTATTGTTGCCCGTGGTTTGGTGGTTCCGGAGGAAATGTTAAGGCAGCCAGAGAATGTAAGATTGCCATTTTAACCAGTCGTACAGCAACCAGTCGTTTATCTGGAGAGTTATCTAGTTATCTGGATTCACGTTTAGCAGAACGGACCAGTGTGCACGGTGTCTTGATGGATATCTATGGTATGGGTGTCTTGATTCAGGGCGATAGTGGCATCGGTAAGAGTGAGACAGGTCTAGAGCTTGTCAAACGTGGTCACCGCTTGGTAGCTGATGACCGGGTCGATATCTTTGCCAAGGACGAGATTACTCTTTGGGGTGAACCTGCTGAAATCTTGAGACACCTGATTGAAATTCGTGGGGTTGGGATTATCGATGTCATGAGCCTCTACGGTGCCAGTGCTGTCAAGGACTCTTCACAAGTTCAGTTGGCTGTTTACTTGGAAAATTACGATACACATAAGACTTTTGATCGTCTTGGAAACAATGCAGAGGAAATAGAAATTTCTGGCGTAGCCATTCCTCGTATTCGTATTCCAGTTAAAACAGGTCGTAATATCTCTGTTGTGATTGAGGCAGCTGCCATGAATTATCGTGCCAAGGAAATGGGCTTTGATGCGACGCGTTTGTTCGAAGAACGCTTGACTAATCTCATTGCTCAAACGAGGTGCCTAATGCTTGATCCAATTGCTATTCATCTAGGCCCTCTAGCCATTCGTTGGTATGCCTTGTGTATTGTGACAGGCTTGATTCTTGCGGTTTATTTGACCATGAAAGAAGCACCTAGAAAGAAGATCATACCAGACGATATTTTAGATTTCATCCTGATAGCTTTTCCTTTGGCTATTTTAGGAGCACGTCTCTATTATGTTATTTTCCGTTTTGATTACTATAGTCAGAACTTGGGAGAAATTTTTGCCATTTGGAATGGTGGTTTGGCTATTTACGGTGGTTTGATAACTGGGGCTATTGTACTCTATATCTTTGCTGATCGTAAACTCATCAATACTTGGGATTTCCTAGATATTGCGGCGCCTAGCGTCATGATTGCCCAAAGTTTGGGTCGCTGGGGCAATTTCTTTAACCAAGAAGCCTATGGTGCAGCAGTGGATAATCTGGATTATCTACCTGGCTTTATTCGTGACCAGATGTATATTGAGGGGAGCTATCGTCAGCCAACCTTCCTTTATGAGTCTCTATGGAATCTTCTTGGATTTGCCTTGATTCTGATTTTTAGACGAAAATGGAAGAGCCTTAGACGAGGTCATATCACTGCTTTCTATTTGATTTGGTATGGTTTCGGTCGTATGGTCATCGAAGGTATGCGGACAGATAGTCTCATGTTCTTTGGTCTTCGAGTGTCTCAATGGCTATCAGTTGTCCTTATCGGTCTTGGTATTTTTATCATTCTATATCAAAATCGAAAGAAGGCCCCTTACTATATTTCAGAGGAGGAAAACTAAATGTTAGAAGTTGCATATATTCTTGTCGCCCTAGCTTTGATTGTCTTTTTGGTCTATCTGATTATTACTGTACAAAAACTTGGCCGTGTTATCGATGAAACAGAGAAGACGATTAAAACTTTGACTTCAGATGTGGATGTGACCTTGCATCATACTAATGAATTGTTGGCTAAGGTCAATGTCTTGGCAGATGATATCAATGTCAAGGTAGCAACGATCGATCCACTCTTTAGTGCTGTTGCTGATTTATCTTTATCTGTTTCAGACCTCAATGACCATGCGCGTGTCTTGAGCAAGAAAGCTTCATCAGCTGGTTCAAAAATACTCAAGACTGGTGCAAGTTTGTCAGCTCTTCGTCTTGCAAGTAAATTTTTCAAAAAATAAAAAAGGAGAATCCTTATGGGTAAACTATCCTCAATCCTTTTTAGGAACTGTTTCAGGTGCAGCTCTTGCCTTGTTTTTTTAACAAGCGATAAGGGCAAACAAGTTTGCAGTCAGGCTCAAGATTTTCTAGATGATTTGAGAGAAGATCCGGAGTATGCCAAGGAGCAGGTCTGTGAAAAACTGACAGAAGTTAAGGAGCAGGCTACAGATTTTGTTCTGAAAACCAAAGAACAGGTTGAGTCAGGGGAAATCACTGTGGACAGTGTACTTAACCAAGCTAAATCATATGCTTTTCAAGCGACAGAAGCATCAAAAGATCGATTCAATAATCTCAAGGAGCAATGGCAAGAAAAGGCCGAAACTCTTGATGAATCAGAAGAGATTGTTATTGACATAACAGAAGAATAAACCATCACCATCTCTGGACGGACTATGTATCTGGGGATGGTGATTTTTTTCTCCTAGCCTGTCTTTGTGGTATAATAATTACTATGCAGAAAAAACCAACGTCAGCTTATGTGCACATCCCGTTTTGTACCCAGATTTGTTATTATTGTGACTTTTCAAAAGTTTTTATCAAGAATCAGCCGGTAGATAGTTATTTGGAACATCTGTTAGAAGAGTTTCAATCTTATGATATTCAAAAGTTGTCAACCCTCTATATCGGTGGTGGCACACCGACAGCTTTGTCAGCTTCTCAGCTGGAGGTGTTATTGAAGGGCTTGACTAAAAACTTGGACTTGTCTGTCTTAGAAGAGTTGACCATTGAAGCCAATCCAGGCGACTTGGATGCGGATAAGATAGCCGTTTTGAAAAACTCGCCTGTCAATCGTGTTTCGTTAGGCGTGCAGACCTTTGACGACAAGATGTTGAAAAAGATTGGGCGCAGTCATTTGGAGAAGGATATTTATGAAAATATCGACCGTCTGAAGCTGGCTGGTTTTGACAATATCTCTATCGATTTAATTTATGCGTTGCCAGGTCAGACCATGGAGCAAGTTAAGGACAATGTGGCTAAGGCCATTGGACTAGATATTCCCCATATGAGTTTGTATAGCTTAATTTTGGAAAATCATACGGTCTTTATGAACCGCATGCGACGAGGGAAATTGCCTCTACCTAAGGAGGAGCTGGAAGCGGAGATGTTTGAGTACATCATTGCAGAGCTGGAGCGAGCTGGTTTTGAGCATTATGAGATTTCCAATTTCTCAAAGCCTGGTTTTGAAAGTCGCCACAATCTCATGTACTGGGACAATGCTGAATACTATGGCATCGGTGCTGGGGCATCTGGTTATGTCAATGGAGTTCGCTATAAGAATCATGGTCCCATTCGTCATTATCTTAATGCGGTTGAAAAAGGCAATGCGCGCATCACAGAAGAGCACCTGAGTCAAAAGGAGCAAATGGAAGAAGAAATGTTCCTAGGTCTCCGCAAGAAATCAGGGGTTTCCATGGCGCGATTTGAGGAAATTTGGTCGGTCTTTTGATGGACTTTATGGAGAAATTGTCAGAGACTTGGTTCAACAAGGTCTCATGCAAATAGAGGGTGACCGCGTGCGCATGACAAAAAGAGGTCTCTTTTTGGGAGACACCGTAGCAGAACGATTTATTTTGGAGTAGGAAGATGGGCTTAACTTATCAAATGAAAATGAAAATTCCTTTTGATATGGCTGATATGAATGGTCATGTTAAACTTCCAGATGTGATTTTGTTATCCCTGCAAGTTTCAGGGATGCAGTCGATTGAGTTGGGAGTTAGTGATAAGGCCATTTTGGAAGACTATAATCTGGTCTGGATTATCACAGACTATGATATTGAGGTGGTTCGTTTGCCTCGCTTTGCGGAAGAAATTACCATCGAAACGGAAGCTTTGAGCTACAATCGACTATTTTGCTATCGTCGCTTTACCATTTATGATCAAGCAGGTCAGGACCTTATCCACATGATGGCGACCTTTGTTCTCATGGATCGAGATAGTCGAAAAGTCCATGCTGTTGAACCTGAGATTGTAGCTCCTTACCAGTCTGATTTTGATAAAAAGCTCATCCGTGGGCCAAAGTATGAGTCCTTGAACGAACCAATCAGCAAGGATTACCATGTCCGTTTTTACGATTTGGATATGAATGGTCATGTCAATAACAGTAAATACCTGGACTGGATTTTTGAGGTCATGGGAGCGAACTTTTTGACTCACTACATTCCCAAGAAAATCAACCTCAAGTATGTCAAGGAAGTCCGACCAGGTGGGGTGATTACATCGGCTGTTGAACGGTCTGAACTGGAAAGCAAACATGAGATTACAAGCGACGGGGCTACCAATGCACAAGCTATCATCACTTGGCAAGAAATAAAAAAGGATTAGGGAGAAATAGATGAAATATAAAGGCTATTTAATTGATTTAGACGGAACCATTTATAAGGGGAAGAATCGAATTCCGGCAGGAGAAGCTTTTGTCCATGAATTGCAAAAGCGGGATATCCCCTATCTCTTTGTAACCAACAATACAACCCGCACTCCAGAGAGTGTTCAGGAGATGTTGGCTCAGAATTTTAATATCGATACGCCCCTATCGACTGTCTACACAGCGACTTTGGCAACGATCGACTATATGAACGACTTGGGGCTTGAAAAGACGGTCTATGTCATCGGAGAAGCAGGGCTCAAGGAAGCCATCAAGGCGGCTGGTTATGTGGAAGACAAGGATAATCCTGCCTATGTGGTAGTAGGTCTGGACTGGCAAGTCGACTATGAAAAATTTGCCACAGCAACTCTTGCCATTCAAAAGGGTGCTCACTTTATCGGAACCAACCCTGACCTCAACATCCCGACAGAGCGTGGTCTTTTGCCAGGTGCTGGTTCACTGATTACCCTTCTTGAAGTGGCAACACGAGTGAAGCCTGTTTATATCGGAAAACCAAATGCCATCATTATGGACAAGGCGGTTGAGCACTTAGGTTTGGAACGTGAAGAATTAATCATGGTCGGGGATAACTACCTAACTGATATTCGAGCTGGGATTGACAATGGCATTCCAACGCTCTTGGTGACGACAGGTTTTACCAAGGCAGAAGAAGTAGCAGACCTACCAATCGCACCGACTCATGTAGTTTCTAGCCTTGCGGAGTGGGATTTTGATGAAAACTAAACTGATCTTTTGGGGCTCTATGCTCTTTCTCCTCTCCCTCTCAATCCTTCTGACCATCTATCTGGCTTGGATTTTCTATCCGCTGGAAATTCAGTGGCTGAACTTAACGGATCGAGTCTATCTAAAACCAGAAACTATTCAGTACAACTTTCATATCTTGATGAATTACCTGACCAATCCTTTTAGTCAGGTCTTGCAGATGCCAGATTTTCGTTCGTCAGCGGATGGTTTGCACCATTTTGCAGTGGTTAAGGACCTCTTTCACCTAGTTCAGCTGGTTGCTCTAGTGACTTTACCAAGTTTCTATGTCTTTGTCAAAGGGATTGTGAAAAAGGGATTTTTATCTTTATTTAGTAAGGAGCTTCTGACTTTAGTAGTTTTGCCTTTGGTGATTGGTCTTGGGGGAGTTTTGATTGGTTTTGACCAATTCTTTACCCTTTTCCATCAAATTCTCTTTGTGGGAGATGATACCTGGCTTTTTGACCCAGCCAAGGATCCTGTTATTCTGATTTTGCCAGAGACCTTTTTTTCCTACATGCCTTCCTCCTCTTTTTCGCCCTCTATGAAAGCTTCTTTGGCTATCTTTATCTGAAAAAGTCGTAGGAAATAATACTAAAGATATTCTTATTTTGCATAAATCAATTAGGTATGTGATTCGAAACTATTGTCAAGAATGAATTAATCAAATCCAAAAAAAGTTAATCGTTCGCAAACAGTCTATTTTTTTCTTGAAAAAAATAGGCTTTTTCTAAAAATCTCTAGTCAAGCGCTTTATTTTTTTGTATAATAGAATTAGCAAAGTATAGATAAGAAGAGAAAAGCATGATTACACTATTTCTATCACCGAGCTGTACTTCATGTCGTAAGGCAAAGGCCTGGTTAGAAAAACATAAGGTGCCCTTTGAGGAGCATAATATTATGACCAGTCCCTTAACAAGAAAGGAATTGCAACACATCCTTTCCTTGACCGAAAATGGTACTGATGACATTATTTCAACTCGTTCAAAAATTTTTCAAAAATTAGATATTGATGTAGAAAGTATTTCGGTATCAGAATTGCTTCATTTGATTGAGCAGTATCCTAGTCTTTTGCGTCGTCCCATTATTATTGATGCCAAACGTATGCAAATCGGTTTTAATGAAGATGAGATTCGTGCTTTTCTCCCTCGTAGTTACCGTAAGCAAGAACTAAAAGAAGCAAGAATGAGAGCTGGTATTAGTTAATGAACAAACAGTATAGTTACCCACTAGATTTGTCGTGGAGCACTGAAGAACTTGCTTCAGTGCTTTCTTTTTTTAATGATGTTGAAGCTGCCTATGAAGGCAAGGTAGAGGCTAAAAAGTTACTGGACTCCTATAAGGGATTCAAAGCGGTCGTGCCAAGCAAGAGCGAAGAAACGTTTGGGACGAGAATTTGAAACAGTTAGTGGCTATTCGCTTTATCGAGCAGTTCAGACTGCCAAGGAAAAAGGGGAAGGGAAGATTTCTCTTGGAAAGTAAATTTGAATTTGCTAAAGAGCTTGTCAATAAGGCGGGTCAGTACATTCTTGACCATATGCAGGAAGACTTGTGTGTTGAAACCAAGTCCTCTCCAACAGATTTGGTGACCAGACTGGACAAGGAAGTTCAGGAACTCTTGGTTAGTGAGATTTTGTCTCGTTATCCTGAGGATAAGATTTGTGCTGAAGAAGGGTGTCTGCGAGCCTCGGTTAAAGAGGGTAAGGTTTGGGTCATTGATCCCATCGATGGGACCAATAATTTTGTGGCCCAGCAGGAAGATTTTGCTGTCATGATGGCTTATTTTGAAAATGGTCAGGGACAGTTTGGTCTGATTTATGATGTGGTCAAAGGGGATTGTTACCACGGTGGTGGGGAATTTCCAGTTTGTCTAAATGATAGGCCCCTAGCTCCCTTTAAAGCAAAACCACTTGGAGATTTCCTTATTGCAGGGAATAGTGGTATGCTGGAAACCAATGAATGGGGTCTGGCTGATTTGGGTCGAGCGGTCCTCGGTGTACGTGTCTATGGGAGTGCGGCCATTAGTTTTGCCAAGATTTTGTCAGGGCGTTTGTTGACCTATGTCACCTATCTGCAACCATGGGATTATGCCGCTGCAAGTATTTTAGGGGAAAGTCTGGGCTATCGGGTTGTGACTCTATCTGGTCAACCACTTGATTTTCAAACCAGACAACCGGTCATGATGCTACCTCTTGAGATGCAGGAGGAAATTCAGTCCTATATTTACGAAAGGAAAAGAACTTAAATGCAATTTCCAGAAGGATTTGTTGAAAAATATGAAGAGATACTAGGAGATGAGGCAAGAGATTTTCTTGCCTCTTTTGAGGAGGAAGCGGTTTCGGCCTTTCGGGTCAATCCTTTAAAAGAAGCGCCAGTTTCCTTTCCTGATGCTATTCCTCAGACTCTTTGGGGCCACTATGGAAAGGTATCAGGAAAATCGCCTGAGCATGCTACAGGATTGGTTTATTCGCAAGAACCCGCTGCTCAGATGGTTGCTCAGGTTGCCCAGCCCAGTCCTGGTATGAAAGTCTTGGATTTGGCTGCTGCACCGGGTGGAAAATCAACTCAGCTGGCAGCCTATCTAGCAGGGGAGGGTCTCCTTGTTTCCAATGAAATTTCAAGCAAACGGGCTAAGATTTTAGTAGAAAATATGGAGCGATTTGGAGCGACAAATGTTGTGGTGACCAATGAATCTGCTGACCGTTTGGCCAAGGTCTTTAAAGGCTATTTTGACCTCATTGTCCTTGATGCACCTTGCTCAGGAGAAGGAATGTTCCGTAAGCAACCAGATGCTATGGACTATTGGAGCTTAGATTATCCGAGTCAATGTGCTAGCTTGCAAAGAGAAATTCTAGTAGATGCAGTAACCATGCTAGCTGAAGGTGGTCGCTTGGTTTATTCAACCTGTACCTGGGCCCCCGAGGAAAACGAAGAGATTGTCAATTGGCTACTGGAGGAGTATGATTTTTATTTGTTGCCAGTAGAGCATATCAATGGAATGGTAGCTGGTATTGACCTGCCAGAAACGGCTCGTATGTACCCTCATCATTTTAAGGGAGAGGGTCAGTTTGTCGCCCATCTACAGTTTAAGGGTGAAAATCCCGCCCCTAAATGTAAGGCAAGTAAGAGCAATCTCAGCAGAGAACAAGTTACTTTGTGGCAGGAATTTGCCCAAAAACATTTGAAAATCAATCTAAGGGGTATCTTGCAGACTTTTGGGGACCAACTCTATCTCCTGCCAGAACTTTTGCCAGATTTAGGGAAGCTCAAGATTGCTCGGAATGGCCTGCATCTGGGAACTTTTAAGAAGAAACGCTTTGAGCCTAGTTTTGCTCTTGGTCTAGCCTTGAAACCGAGTCAGGTCAAGCAGTCGGTTGAAATTGACCAAGAAGCGTTTGTAAAGTATGCCGCTGGAGAAACCGTTCAGCTGGCGGAAAGTCTGCCAAATGGTTGGTACCAAGTTTTGGTTCAAGGCAATGGCTTGGGCTTTGCTAAGGTGACTGGAAATGTTTTGAAAAATTATTTTCCAAAAGGCCTCAGATTCAAGTGAAAATGCTAGTCAAAGTAGCTTGTCTATGTTATAGTGGAAGTATGGATTTTTTTCAAATTGTCTTTCATTTTAAGTCAAAATTGGTGGGAAAGGTAATTGAGCAAATTGCTAGTAAAACCAAGCTAACAACTTCAGTTGGCTCCCAATTTTCAAAAGAAAAACATAAATAAATAGTTGAAAAAATTCACAGCATTCACCATTATTTTCAAGGAGAAAAACAGTGAAAAAAAGGAAAAAACTCGCTCTATCCCTTGCGGCTCTCTTGCTGGCAGGTTCTTTGGCGGGATGTGCTAGCTGGATTGATCGTGGGGAATCCATGACAGCTGTTGGCTCAACGGCTCTTCAGCCCTTGGTTGAAGCAGCAGCAGATGAATTTGGCTCTCTGCACGTTGGAAAAACAGTCAACGTCCAAGGTGGAGGATCTGGTACAGGTCTGTCTCAGGTTCAGTCTGGAGCTGTTGATGTAGGAAATTCAGACGTATTTGCCGAGGAAAAAGACGGTATCAACGCATCCGCTCTAGTGGACCATAAGGTAGCTGTAGCGGGCTTGGCAGTCATTGTAAATAAGGAAGTTGACGTTGAAAATCTGACAACTGAACAACTCCGTAGCATCTTCACAGGTCAAGTGACCAACTGGAAAGAAGTCGGTGGGAAAGACCTAGCCATTTCCATTATCAACCGCGCGGCAAGTTCTGGTTCACGTGCAACTTTTGATAGTGTTATCATGGATGGTCAATCTGCCGTGCAGAGTCAAGAACAGGATTCAAATGGGATGGTCAAAAACATTGTTTCCCAGACACCAGGAGCCATTTCTTACCTAGCCTTTGCCTATGTGGATGACTCAGTTAAACGTATGAAGTTGAATGGCTATGAGCCGATTGCAGAAAATGTTACAAGTAATAACTGGCCTTTGTGGTCTTATGAACACATGTACACCCTAGGTCAACCAAATGAATTGGTGGCAGAGTTTCTCAACTTTGTCCTCTCCGATGAAGCGCAAAGCGGAATCGTTAAGGGAATGGGCTATATTTCTGTTAAGGAAATGAAGGTTGAAAAAGATGCTGTAGGAACGGTGACAGCACTAGAAGGGGGGCAATAATGAATCAAGAAGAATTAGCTAAAAAATTACTTTCTCCCTCAAAGAACTCTCGTCTAGAGAAATTAGGAAAAGGCTTGACCTTTGCCTGTCTGTCTTTGATTGTCATCATTGTGGCCATGATTTTGATTTTCGTAGCCCAAAAAGGTTTGTCGACCTTCTTTGTAAATGGGGTTAATATCTTTGATTTCCTCTTTGGCCAAACTTGGAATCCTTCAGGTAAACAATTTGGTGCCCTTCCTATGATTTTGGGTTCCTTTATTGTCACAATCCTATCAGCCCTTATCGCAACTCCTTTTGCCATTGGTGCGGCAGTCTTTATGACGGAGGTCTCACCAAAAGGTGCTAGAATCTTGCAACCAGCCATTGAATTGCTGGTCGGGATTCCTTCAGTCGTATATGGATTTATCGGTTTGCAGGTTGTAGTTCCCTTTGTCCGCAGTGTATTTGGTGGAACTGGTTTTGGAATCTTGTCAGGGATTTTCGTTCTCTTTGTCATGATTTTACCGACGGTAACCTTTATGACAACCGATAGTTTGCGTGCGGTGCCTCGTCACTACCGCGAAGCTAGTTTGGCTATGGGGGCCACTCGTTGGCAAACCATTTGGCGTGTGACCTTGAAGGCGGCGCGTTCAGGGATTTTTACAGCAGTGGTCTTTGGGATGGCGCGTGCCTTTGGTGAGGCCTTGGCCATTCAGATGGTCGTCGGAAACTCAGCCGTTGTCCCAACTTCATTGACAACACCTGCTGCAACCTTGACCTCTGTCTTGACCATGGGTATCGGAAATACTGTTATGGGAACTGTTGACAATAACGTTCTCTGGTCACTAGCCTTAGTCTTGCTTTTGATGAGTTTGGCCTTCAACAGTGTGATTAAATTGATTACGAAAGAAAGAGGAAAGAAAAACTATGCACGCTAAGAAATTAGATAAAATTGCAACAGCTGTCCTCTACTCAATTGCAGGAATTATCGTTGCCATCTTGGCATCCTTGATTCTTTATATCTTGGTTCGTGGTTTGCCCCACATCTCTTGGTCTTTCTTGACTGGCAAATCATCTTCTTACCAAGCAGGCGGAGGGATTGGAATTCAGCTCTATAATTCCTTTTTCCTTCTGGTTATTACCTTGATTATTTCTGTGCCCTTGTCTATGGGAGCTGGGATTTTCCTAGCTGAATATGCTAAAAAAGGTCCTGTGACCAATTTTGTCAGAACCTGTATTGAAATCTTGTCTTCACTCCCATCTGTGGTTGTAGGTCTCTTTGGTTACTTGATCTTTGTAGTTCAGTTTGAGTATGGATTTTCAATCATTTCAGGTGCCTTGGCCTTGACGGTCTTTAATCTGCCTCAGATGACTCGTAATGTTGAGGACAGTTTGAAGCACGTTCACCATACGCAGCGTGAAGCTGGTCTGGCCCTTGGGATTTCTCGTTGGGAGACTGTGGCCCATGTGGTCATTCCAGAAGCCCTTCCAGGTATTGTGACTGGGGTCGTCTTAGCTTCTGGTCGTATCTTTGGTGAGGCTGCTGCCCTTATCTATACAGCAGGACAATCCGCTCCAGCCCTTGACTGGTCTAACTGGAATATTCTCAGTGTGACCAGTCCAATCTCTATCTTCCGTCAAGCAGAAACCTTGGCTGTCCACATCTGGAAAGTTAATAGTGAAGGAACCATTCCAGATGGCACCATCGTATCAGCAGGTTCTGCCGCCGTGCTCCTCATCTTTATCCTTATCTTTAACTTTGGAGCCCGTAAACTCGGAAGCTACCTACATAAGAAATTAACTGCTGCCTAAAGGAGAAGCCATGTCAAAATATAATTGGGATGAAAAGCATATCATCACCTTTCCTGAAGAGAAAGTGGCCCTCTCTACTAAGGGTTTACATGTTTATTACGGTAAAAAAGAATCCATCAAGGGCATCGATATGCAATTTGAAAAAAATAAAATTACAGCCTTAATTGGCCCATCTGGATCAGGAAAATCAACCTACCTCCGCAGTCTCAATCGTATGAATGATACTATTGATATTGCTAAGGTCACAGGTCAAATTCTCTATCAAGGGATTGATGTCAACCGTCCAGAAATCAATGTTTACGAGATGCGTAAGCACATCAGGGATGGTCTTCCAACGACCAAATCCCTTTGCCAAGTCTATCTACCGCAACATCACTTTTGCCCATGAACGTGCAGGGGTTAAGGACAAGCAAGTCTTGGATGAAATTGTGGAAACCTCTCTTCGTCAAGCTGCCCTTTGGGATCAGGTCAAAGACGATTTGCACAAGTCAGCCTTGACCCTGTCAGGTGGTCAGCAGCAACGTCTCTGTATCGCTCGTGCTATCTCTGTTAAACCAGATATCCTCTTGATGGATGAACCAGCGTCTGCCTTGGATCCGATTGCGACAGCCCAGCTGGAAGAAACCATGTTGGAATTGAAGAAAGACTTCACCATCATCATAGTGACCCACAGCATGCAGCAGGCTGCGCGTGCTAGTGACTACACAGGATTCTTCTACTTGGGTGACTTGATCGAGTACGATAAGACCTCTAATATTTTCCAAAATGCCAAACTACAGTCAACCAATGACTACGTAACAGGACACTTTGGATAGAAAGGAAACAGTATGACAGAAGCGATTTTACAGGTATCAGACCTGTCCGTTTACTACAATCAAAAAAAGGCCTTGAATAGTGTTTCCCTATCTTTCCAACCTAAGGAAATTACAGCCTTAATTGGTCCATCTGGATCAGGGAAGTCAACCCTTCTCAAGGCTATCAACCGCATGGGGGATCTTAATCCAGAGGTGACCACAACTGGTTCGGTGGTTTATAATGGCCACAACATCTACAGTCCGCGTACAGATACAGTTGAATTGCGCAAGGAAATCGGTATGGTTTTCCAACAACCAAACCCCTTCCCGATGTCTATCTACGAAAATGTTGTTTACGGGCTTCGTATTAATGGAGTTAAGGATAAGCAGATTCTGGATGAAGCAGTAGAAAAAGCCTTGCAACGAGCATCTATCTGGGATGAGGTCAAGGATCGCCTGCATGATTCAGCTATCGGGCTTTCAGGTGGACAACAGCAACGTGTTTGCGTTGCCCGTGTTTTGGCAACTAGTCCTAAAATCATTCTCTTGGATGAACCGACTTCAGCCTTGGACCCTATCTCGGCTGGTAAGATTGAAGAAACCTTGTATGGTCTAAAAGATAAATATACCATGCTCTTGGTTACGCGTTCTATGCAACAAGCCTCTCGTATTTCTGACAAGACAGGATTTTTCCTAGATGGAGATTTAATCGAGTTTAACGATACCAAGAAGATGTTCCTCAGCCCACAACACAAGGAAACAGAAGACTATATTTCAGGAAAATTTGGATAAGGAGATAAATGATGTTACGTTCTCAATTTGAAGAAGATTTAGAGAAATTGCATAACCAGTTCTATGCCATGGGACAGGAAGTGCTATCCCAAATCAATCGTACAGTGCGTGCCTTTGTTACGCATGACCGTGATTTGGCCAAAGAAGTCATCGAAGACGATGCAGAAGTAAACGAATACGAAGTAAAATTGGAGAAGAAATCATTTGAAATGATTGCCCTTCAACAACCTGTTTCTCAAGACTTGCGTACTGTTTTGACAGTCTTAAAAGCCGTATCTGACTTGGAACGTATGGGAGACCATGCTGTTTCCATCGCCAAAGCAGCCATTCGTATGAAGGGGGAACAACGTATCCCAGCTGTTGAAGAAGAAATCAAGAGAATGGGTCGCGATGTCAAGAATTTCGTCGAAGCAGCCCTTGAACTCTATCTGAATGGTTCAGTGGACCAGGCCTATGAAGTAGCAGCTATGGATGAAAAAATCAACCATTACTTTGATAGCATTCGTGACTTGGCTACGGAAGAAATCAAGAAAAATCCAGATGCTATCGTTACAGGACGTGATTACTTCCAAGTGATTGCCTTCTTGGAACGTATTGGAGACTATGCAAAAAATATCTGTGAATGGGTTGTTTACTTTGAAACAGGTAAGATTGTCGAACTATAAAAATAGATTCATTCTGTATAAAAAGGAGCTTGAAATCAATAGATAGCTCCTTTTATTGAATGAAAAAATTTTTTTAAGATAAAAAAATTCAAAAAAATACTTGACAAGCATCTTGAATGGCGTTATAATTATACAAAAATTAACAGAGAGGTTGTTTATTTATGAAATCAAAAAAATGGATATTTGTTTTATGTAGTTTTTCTTGCAAGTTTCTTCTTAGTAGCTTGCCAGTCGGGTTCTAATGAGTCTCAATCAGCTGTTGAGGCCATTAAGCAAAAGGGAAAATTAGTTGTGGCGACCAGTCCTGACTATGCACCCTTTGAATTTCAATCCTTGGTTGACGGAAAAAACCAGGTAGTCGGTGCGGATATTGATATGGCACAGGCTATTGCTGATGAACTTGGAGTTAAGTTGGAAATCTCAAGCATGAGTTTTGACAATGTCTTGACTAGTCTTCAGACAGGTAAGGCTGATCTAGCAGTTGCGGGAATTAGCGCTACTGAGGAGAGAAAAGAAGTCTTTGATTTTTCAATTCCTTATTATGAAAACAAGATTAGTTTCTTGGTTCGTAAGACTGATGTAGAAAAATACAAGGATTTAACTAGCCTAGAAAGTGCTAATATTGCAGCCCAAAAAGGGACTGTTCCAGAGTCGATGGTCAAGGAACAATTGCCAAAAGCTCAATTGACTTCCCTAACCAATATGGGTGAAGCAGTCAATGAATTACAGGCTGGAAAAGTAGATGCTGTTCACATGGATGAGCCTGTTGCTCTTAGCTATGCTGCTAAAAATGCGGACCTAGCTGTCGCAACTGTCAGCTTGAAGATGAAGGACGGCGAAGCCAATGCCGTTGCCCTTAGAAAAAATAGTGCTGATTTGAAAGAAGTGGTGGACAAGGTCATCCAAAAACTCAAGGATGACGGTACCTACCAAAAATATCTTGAAAAAGCAGCAAGCCTAACAGAAGTTGAACAATAAGAAAAAAGCAGAGTTGGAAGTCATTCCAATTCTGCTTTTAAATAGTTTAAAACCTTTTCTAGATTTTCTAAGGATACCTTGGCAAATTGATAAGGGCAGGCATCCAAGTAAGCTTCTTCAAAGAAGTCCAAGCCCAGTTGGCTGTATTTGAGACTGGCGATTTTAGGGTACTGTCTCAGATCTAGTAATAAACCATCATGTAGGGGAAAATGAGGGAGGGGACAAGGTGTTTTGGTTAAACTTTTCTCGAGTTGTTTTTGGTAGTCTTCCTGATTGCACAAGCGAGCCAGACGATTTTTCTCAAATAATTGACTGTCAATATAGAGTGACAGAGCCTTTTGCATGATGAGGTTGCTGTCGTAGTCTAGGATATTTTTGTAGGCCACAAAGGCTTCCTTGATAGCATTTGGCAGAATGAGTGCCGTAATCCGCAGGGCTGGAAAGAGGCTGGTTGAGAAGGACTTGATATAAATGACGCGCTCCTCTGTATCTAGATAGTGGAAGGTCTGGCCCTTTTTAGAGTTCAAATCCCCCAAATAGTCGTCCTCTACGATATAAACACCGTACTTGGCAGCTAAGTCAAGAATAGCTCGTTTGTCCTGCTCAGAATAGGAATGGCCTAGAGGATAGTGAAAACGAGGAATAGTGTAGAAAAACTTGATCTTTCCCGTTTGGAAATGCCGTTCAAGTTCCATTAAGTCAATCCCATCAATGCCTCGTTCAATCGTTTGATAGTCTAATCCTTGAGCAATCAAGAGGCGATTCATCCGATGGTAGGTCGGCTGTTCCACCAAGATTTCCTTTGCTTGGCTTGGAAAGGATATTTGAGAGAGGATAAACAAGGCTTGTTGGGTCCCAGAAGTCAATACCAGTTGGTCAGCCTTGCAGTAGAGGGCTTGGTCAAAGAGAAGTTTATGAATAGACTGTCTTAGGTCTTCTAAACCTTCTTGATTGTCATAATAGTTGAAGAGGTAGTTTTCCCGGCCAATCAAGGTTTCATTGACACAGAGTCGGAAATCATCATAGGCACTAGCATGTTCGTCGGTAACCTCGATTTCTAGGTCTTGGTGTTGCCCTTGTTCTAAGACATAGTAGCCACTCTGGGGCTTGGCATAGAGGTATTGTTCGTGCCGTAATTCCAGCAAGGCACGTTGAATGGTGTCCTTGCTACAGTGAAAGTCAAGGCTCAGTTGACGGATAGAAGGCAGGCGGCTACCCGTCGGAAAGCGTCCAGACTCGATACCATTTTTCAGATAGGAAACGACCTCTTGGTACTTGCTTTGTTTCTTCATTCCAGACCTCCCTTGATTTTGTTACATTGTACCCTTTTTTTTTCTTCTTGGCAATATCTAGGGTGTTTCTCTCGTTCACATCTAGTGGCAAATGTGGTATACTTAGGAAGTATGATTTACATATTAAAATCCAAGAAAGAGAAAAGATAAAAAGTGCAAGAACCAGTGAAATTATTTCAATACAATACCCTTGGAGCCTTGATGGCTGGCCTTTATGGTGGGACCATGACGGTAGGAGAATTGCTAGAGCATGGTGACCTTGGTTGGGAACCTTGGATTCCATTGATGGGGAATTGATTGTCTTGGATGGCAAGGCTTATCAGGCCAAAGGATCAGGCGACCAGCCAGAGATTGTGGAGGTGTCACCAGATGCTCTTATTCCTTATGCAGCAGTAGTACCGCATCAAGCAGAGGTTATTTTCCGCCAGCGCTTTGAGATGACGGACAAGGAATTGGAGGAGCGAATTGAGTCTTATTATGACGGGGAAAATCTTTTCCGCTCTATCAAGATTCGTGGGGAATTTTCACATATGCATGTGCGCATGATTCCCAAGTCGACACCAGAGACCAAGTTTGCTGATGTTGCAACCCATCAGCCTGAATATCGTCGTGACAATGTCGCAGGAACCATCGTTGGTTTCTGGACGCCAGAGATTTTTCATGGAGTTAGTGTGGCAGGTTACCATCTGCACTTCATCTCAGATGACTTGACATTCGGTGGGCATGTCATGGACTTTGTCATCAAGGAAGGCATTATTGAGGTGGGAGCTGTTGATCAGTTGGACCAACGTTTTCCAGTTCAAGACCGTCAATACTTGTTTGCTAAGTTCAATGTTGACGAGATGAAAAAAGATATTGAAAAGGCAGAATAGGAGAAGAAAATGACCATTCATATCATTATTACCATGGTGCTGTTGCTGACTCTCTTGATAGGGAGCATTTGGTATGCTAAAAAGAAATATCAAATTAATTTAGCTGTCTTGGGCTTGGGGGCTGTTGCCTTCTTTGTCTCTTCACAGATTTTAGAAAAACTGGTGCATATCTTGGTTTTGCATCCTCAAAAAGACGGCAGTATTGCCCTCTTGCAGGATCATCCACTTGTCTATATCATCTATGGCTTAGCCATGGCAGCTCTTTTTGAGGAAACGGCTCGTCTTGTTTTTTTCAAATGGTTGGAGAAAAAGAGAAATTTGGAAAAGGCAGATGCCTTGGCTTATGGATTGGGGCATGGTGGCTTGGAGTTGATTTTCCTAGGTCTTACTAGTTTGATCAATCTCTACATTGTTCTTTCGGCAGTTCAAACGCAAAATCCACAGGTTATGCAATTACTGTCTGAAAATATGTTGAAAACCATTCAGTCACTTTCTGTCTGGCAGATTTATTTGCTTGGTTTTGAGCGAATTTTGGCTCTAGGTTTCCAATTGCTTTTGACTGTTTGGGTTTACCAAGCTGTTCGCCAGAAGAAATGGATTTATCTCCTAGCGGCCTATGGACTACATGCCTTCTTTGACCTGGCACCATCTCTAGCCCAAGTTGGCTGGCTGACAAGTCCAGTCTTGGTTGAAGTCATTCTACTAGTTGAACTGTTCCTAGTTACCTATGGAACTAAGGCAATCTTTTGCAAAAAATCATAAGAAAAGGGGGAAACCTCTTTTTTTATTTAAAATAAGCTCAAGATTTTTTTAGGGTCGTCAAATGGTCTTAAAAATGGTATAATGGAATGAATTTTGTAAAAGGAAGAGTGTCATGTCAGTAAAAGAAAAAATGCTTGAAATCTTAGAAGGGATTGATATCCGTTTCAAGGAACCCTTGCATAGCTATAGTTATACAAAAGTAGGTGGAGAGGCCGATTATTTGGTCTTTCCACGAAATCGTTTTGAGTTGGCTCGCGTTGTAAAATTTGCCAATCAAGAAAATATCCCTTGGATGGTTCTTGGAAATGCCAGTAATATTATCGTCCGTGATGGTGGAATTCGTGGATTTGTCATCTTATGTGACAAGCTCAATAACGTTTCCGTTGATGGCTATACCATCGAAGCAGAAGCTGGTGCTAACTTGATTGAAACAACTCACATTGCCCTTCGTCATAGTTTGACTGGCTTTGAGTTTGCTTGCGGCATTCCAGGGAGCGTCGGCGGTGCTGTCTTTATGAATGCGGGTGCATACGGAGGGGAGATTGCACACATCTTGCAGTCTTGTAAGGTCTTGACCAAGGATGGAGAAATCGAAACTCTTTCTGCCAAGGACTTGGCTTTTGGTTACCGCCATTCAGCTATTCAGGAGTCTGGTGCAGTTGTCTTGTCAGCTAAATTTGCCCTAGCCCCAGGAACCCATCAGGTTATCAAGCAGGAAATGGATCGCTTGACGCACCTACGTGAACTCAAGCAACCTTTAGAATATCCATCTTGTGGTTCGGTCTTTAAGCGTCCAGCCGGGCATTTTGCAGGTCAATTGATTGCAGAAGCAGGCTTGAAAGGTCATCGTATCGGTGGCGTAGAAGTGTCAGAAAAGCACGCCGGCTTTATGATTAATGTTGCTGATGGAACGGCCAAAGACTACGAGGACTTGATTGAGTCTGTGATTGAAAAAGTGAAGGAACACTCTGGCGTCACTCTTGAGAGAGAAGTCCGTATTTTAGGTGAAAGCAAGTAGGAAGCGGTATTTGAAAAGCTGCTACTATGTCATGGAAAGGGGGTGAAAGCCTATCGTTAGTGCAGAAGAATGTAGGCAGTTCAATCTCCTACACGAGGTAGTAGCGGCCTGACAGAGCCTTGATCTGTTAATCTATGAAAAAGAAGGAATAAATGACAATTGAAAAAACCAATTATTGAATTCAAAAACGTTTCTAAAGTTTTTGAAGACAGCAACACCAAGGTTCTCAAAGATATCAACTTTGAGTTGGAAGAAGGGAAATTCTATACTCTTCTAGGCGCATCTGGTTCAGGGAAATCAACCATCCTAAACATCATTGCAGGGTTACTAGATGCGACGACAGGAGATATTTACTGGACGGAGTCCGCATCAATGACATCCCAACCAACAAGCGAGACGTCCATACGGTCTTCCAATCCTATGCCTTGTTTCCACATATGAATGTGTTTGAAAATGTTGCCTTTCCACTACGCTTGCGTAAGATTGATAAGAAAGAAATCGAGAAACGTGTGGCGGAAGTTCTCAAGATGGTTCAGTTGGAAGGTTATGACAAACGTTCTATCCGTAAACTTTCTGGGGGACAACGTCAGCGTGTGGCTATTGCCCGTGCCATTATCAACCAACCCCGTGTGGTTTTGTTGGACGAGCCTTTGTCAGCGCTGGACTTGAAATTAAGAACAGACATGCAGTACGAACTGCGTGAACTGCAACAACGATTGGGCATTACCTTTGTCTTTGTCACTCACGATCAGGAAGAAGCTCTAGCTATGAGTGACTGGATTTTTGTTATGAATGATGGCGAGATTGTCCAGTCTGGAACGCCTGTGGACATCTACGATGAGCCAATCAACCACTTTGTTGCCACCTTTATCGGTGAGTCAAATATCTTGCCAGGAACCATGATTGAGGACTACTTGGTTGAGTTTAACGGCAAACGCTTCGAAGCGGTCGACGGTGGGATGAAGCCAAATGAGCCAGTCGAAGTCGTGATTCGTCCAGAGGACTTGCGGATTACCCTTCCGGAAGAAGGCAAGCTCCAAGTTAAGGTAGATACCCAGCTCTTCCGTGGGGTTCACTACGAAATTATCGCCTATGACGAACTTGGAAACGAATGGATGATCCACTCAACTCGTAAGGCCATCGTGGGTGAGGAAATCGGTTTGGACTTTGAGCCAGAAGACATCCATATCATGCGTCTCAATGAAACCGAGGAAGAGTTTGATGCCCGTATCGAAGAATACGTGGAAATCGAAGAGCAAGAAGCAGGTCTGATCAATGCAATCGAGGAGGAAAGAGATGAAGAAAACAAGCTCTAAACTCTTTGTAGTGCCCTACATGCTTTGGATTGCCCTCTTTGTTTTAGCACCCTTGGTATTGATTTTCGGTCAATCCTTTTTCAACATTGAAGGCCATTTTAGTTTAGAAAACTATAAATCCTACTTTGCGTCACAAAACTTAACCTATCTCAAAATGAGTTTCAACTCTGTACTCTATGCAGGAATTGTGACCTTTGTGACCTTGCTTATCAGTTATCCAACAGCCCTCTTTTTGACCCGTCTCAAGCACCGTCAACTCTGGCTCATGCTGATTATCCTGCCTACCTGGATCAATTTGCTCCTAAAGGCCTATGCCTTTATCGGGATTTTTGGTCAGAATGGCTCTATTAACCAATTCTTGGAATTTATCGGAATCGGTTCGCAACAGTTGCTCTTTACCGATTTCTCCTTTATCTTTGTCGCAAGCTACATTGAGCTTCCCTTTATGATTTTGCCCATTTTCAATGTCTTGGATGATATGGATAACAATCTTATCAATGCCAGCTATGACTTGGGTGCGACCAAGTGGGAGACCTTCCGTCATGTCATCTTTCCTCTATCGATGAACGGTGTGAGAAGTGGGGTTCAGTCTGTCTTTATTCCAAGTTTGAGTCTCTTCATGCTGACCCGTTTGATTGGTGGGAACCGCGTTATCACCTTGGGGACAGCCATTGAGCAGAACTTCCTGACCAATGACAACTACGGTATGGGTTCTACCATCGGTGTGATTCTCATCCTGACCATGTTCATCACCATGTGGGTGACCAAGGAAAGGAGAGAACGATGAAAAAATTTGCCAACCTTTATCTGGGACTGGTCTTTCTTGTCCTCTATCTGCCAATCCTTTACCTGATTGGCTATGCCTTTAACGCAGGCAATGACATGAATAGCTTTACAGGCTTTAGCTTGAGCCATTTTAAAACTATGTTTAACGATAGTCGCCTTATGTTGATTGTGACTCAGACCTTTTTCTTAGCATTTTTATCAGCCTTGATAGCGACCATTATCGGGACTTTTGGTGCTATTTACATTTACCAGTCTCGTAAGAAATACCAAGAAGCCTTTCTATCGCTCAATAATATCCTTATGGTTGCACCTGACGTTATGATTGGTGCCAGCTTCTTGATTCTATTTACTCAACTCAAGTTTTCACTTGGCTTTTTGACCGTTCTATCTAGTCACGTGGCCTTCTCGATTCCTATCGTGGTTTTGATGGTCTTGCCACGTCTCAAGGAAATGAACGGTGATATGATTCATGCGGCTTATGATTTGGGAGCCAGTCAATTTCAGATGTTCAAGGAAATCATGCTTCCTTACCTGACTCCGTCTATCATTGCAGGTTATTTCATGGCCTTCACCTATTCGCTAGATGACTTTGCCGTGACCTTCTTTGTAACGGGAAATGGTTTTTCAACCCTGTCGGTCGAGATTTATTCTCGTGCTCGCAAGGGGATTTCGCTAGAAATCAATGCCCTGTCTGCCCTTGTCTTTCTCTTTAGTATTATCCTAGTTGTTGGTTATTACTTTATCTCACGCGAGAAGGAGGAGCAAGCATGAAAAAACTCTATTCATTTTTAGCAGGAATTGTAGCCATTATCCTCGTCTTGTGGGGTATTGCGACGCATCTAGATAGTAAAATCAATAGCCGAGATAGTCAAAAACTGGTTATCTACAACTGGGGAGACTATATCGATCCTGAACTCTTGACTCAGTTTACAGAAGAAACAGGCATCCAAGTCCAGTATGAGACCTTTGATTCCAACGAAGCCATGTATACCAAGATCAAGCAGGGTGGAACGACCTACGATATCGCCATTCCTAGTGAATACATGATTAACAAGATGAAGGACGAAGACCTCTTGGTACCGCTTGATTATTCAAAACTTGAAGGTCTTGAAAATATCGGACCAGAGTTTCTCAACCAGTCCTTTGACCCAGGCAATAAATTCTCCATCCCTTACTTCTGGGGAACTTTGGAATTGTCTACAATGAAACCATGGTAGAGGAAGCGCCAGAGCATTGGGATGACCTCTGGAAGCCAGAGTATAAGAACTCTATCATGCTCTTTGATGGGGCGCGTGAGGTATTGGGACTGGGGCTCAATTCCCTCGGCTATAGCCTCAACTCCAAGGATACCCAGCAGTTGGAAGAGACAGTGGACAAGCTTTATAAACTGACTCCAAATATCAAGGCCATTGTTGCCGACGAGATGAAGGGCTACATGATTCAGAACAATGCTGCTATCGGCGTGACCTTCTCTGGTGAAGCTAGCCAAATGCTAGAAAAAAATGAAAATCTCCGCTATGTGGTACCGACAGAAGCCAGCAACCTTTGGTTTGATAATATGGTCATTCCCAAAACAGTCAAAAACCAAGATGCAGCCTATGCCTTTATCAACTTTATGTTGAAACCTGAAAAGGCTCTCAAAAATGCGGAGTATGTCGGCTATTCAACACCAAACCTACCAGCTAAGGAATTACTCCCAGAGGAGAAAAAAGAAGATAAAGCCTTCTATCCAGATGCTGAAACCATGAAACACCTAGAAGTTTATGAAAAATTTGACCATAAATGGACAGGAAAATATAGCGACCTCTTCCTACAGTTTAAAATGTATCGGAAGTAGGAGTTAGCAGTCACGAAACGAATCAGTCAAGCTGGTTCGTTTTTTAAAAAATAAAAGGCAATTTTTGTAACGGTATCTTTTTCTATGATAGTTGCTTATTTTCTTTCCCAGTAGTATACTAAGTTTAACCTTACAGAAAGCGTTAACAAATAATGAAAAATGTCTACTTTTTTTCAAAAAAATTTTTTTGGCCAGCCTTTTTGACTGTTCAGCAAACTGTTATACTATTCTCTCTAAAGGATGGTTTGGATCGACAATACCTAACAACTGATTCCATACATTTGGTGATAGGGTACTTTATATTTGTAAATCTTTTCGAAGCTATTGTTAACAATTCGAAAATGTGGGATAAAAAGTTGGGATAAAAAAAGTGATAGCAGTAAGAAAAAATATATTCTGAAAAAAAGTAAGCAGAGATGTAGGTAATGGGGGTTCTTAAATGAAGATCATTTCCAGTTGACGCAAGCTTAAAAAAACGTTATAATAAGAAAGTTGAGAATTGATTTTCAGTTGTCTTAGTACAGAGAAATGGCGGTGCTGCGAGCCATCTAAGCTAGGAAGTCATGCTACTCAATTTAACAATTGCATAAGAATAAGAGAATGACAAGTTCATTGAATGAAGGTGGTACCGCGGTTTTTCGCCCTTCGTGATATGAGCTTGTCTTTTGATTTTTGGAGGTGTTGATGAAAACATTTCTTGTCAAACAAAAATTTCGTCTTGGAGGCGAGCGCTTCGCTATCAAGGATGACAGGGGAGAAATCGCCTATCAGGTGGAGGGATCATTTTTTAAGATTCCTAAAACTTTTACTATTTATGACGCTAATGGAGAACAGGTCAGTCAGATTAGTAAAGAAATCTTGACCTTGCTTCCTCGTTTTGAGATTCAGCTTAGGGATGGCTCGAGTTTTGTCATTCGTAAGAAGTTGACCTTCTGGCGAGATAAGTATGAGTTTGATAATCTGGGTCTTCGTATCGAGGGCAATATCTGGGATTTGAATTTCAAATTGCTGGATGATCGTGATCAGATGATTGCAGAAATTAAGAAGGAACTCTTCCATCTGACCTCTACCTATACCGTAACGGTTCAGGAGGACGCTTATGCAGACCTAGTCATTTCCCTCTGTGTCGCGATTGACTATGTGGAAATGCTGGAAAGCCAATCACATTAAACAAGTAAATAAGGAGACAACATGAAACAACTATCTAGTGCACAAGTACGCCAAATGTGGCTTGATTTCTGGGCGACCAAAGGTCACTCTGTAGAACCATCAGTGAGCTTGGTTCCTGTAAATGACCCAACTCTTTTGTGGATCAACTCTGGGGTAGCAACCCTTTAAGAAATACTTTGACGGAACTATTATCCCTGAAAATCCACGTATTACTAATGCGCAAAAGGCTATCCGTACCAACGATATCGAAAACGTAGGGAAAACTGCTCGTCACCATACCATGTTTGAAATGTTGGGGAACTTCTCTATCGGGGATTACTTCCGTGACGAAGCGATCACTTGGGCTTATGAGCTTTTGACAAGCCCAGAATGGTTTGACTTTCCAGCTGAGAAACTTTACATGACCTACTATCCAGATGATAAAGATTCATACAACCGTTGGATTGAAGTAGGAGTGGATCCCAGTCACTTGATTCCAATAGAGGACAACTTCTGGGAAATCGGTGCGGGGCCTTCTGGACCTGATACAGAGATTTTCTTTGATCGTGGAGAAGCTTTGACCCAGAAAATATTGGTATTCGTCTTCTTGCAGAAGATATTGAGAACGACCGCTATATCGAAATCTGGAACATCGTTTTGTCACAATTTAACGCAGACCCTGCTGTTCCTCGTAGCGAGTACAAGGAATTGCCACACAAGAACATTGATACGGGCGCTGGTTTGGAGCGTTTGGTAGCCGTTATCCAAGGGGCTAAGACAAACTTTGAGACAGACCTCTTCATGCCGATCATTCGTGAAGTGGAGAAATTGTCTGGTAAGGTCTACGACCAAGATGGCGACAACATGAGCTTCAAGGTCATCGCAGACCACATCCGTTCTCTTTCATTTGCTATCGGTGATGGAGCTCTTCCAGGAAATGAAGGTCGTGGTTACGTCCTTCGTCGTCTTCTCCGCCGTGCCTCTATGCATGGTCAAAAATTGGGTATCAATGAGCCTTTCCTTTACAAACTTGTTCCAACTGTTGGAAAAATCATGGAAAGCTACTACCCAGAAGTGCTTGAAAAACGTGATTTTATCGAAAAAATCGTTAAGAGCGAAGAAGAGTCATTTGCCCGTACCCTTCACTCAGGTCAACACTTTGCCCAAGGCATCGTAGCTGACTTGAAAGAAAAAGGTCAATCTGTCATTGCTGGTTCAGATGTATTTAAACTTTACGACACTTATGGATTCCCAGTTGAATTGACTGAAGAAATCGCTGAAGAAGCTGGTATGACTGTGGACCGTGAAGGATTTGAAGCAGCCATGAAAGAACAGCAAGAACGCGCGCGTGCGTCAGCTGTCAAGGGTGGCTCAATGGGTATGCAAAATGAAACCCTTCAAAACATCACTGTAGAAAGTGTCTTCAACTACAATGCTAGCCAATTGTCTTCTAAATTGGTCGCTATCGTGGCTGACAATGCAGAAGTAGAAGCTGTGTCAGAAGGAACTGCCTCTCTTATCTTTGCGGAAACGCCATTCTATGCTGAAATGGGTGGACAGGTCGCTGACCACGGACAAATCTTGGATGAGTCAGGTAAGGTTGTGGCTACTGTGACAAATGTTCAAAAAGCTCCAAACGGACAAGCTCTTCATACAGTTGAAGTCCTTGCACCACTTGCCTTGAACCAAGAATATACTTTGGCAATTGATACAAATCGTCGTCACCGTGTCATGAAAAACCACACTGCGACTCACTTGCTTCACGCTGCTCTTCACAACATCCTTGGAAACCACGCAACACAAGCAGGGTCTCTTAACGAAGTTGAATTCCTTCGCTTTGACTTTACTCACTTCCAAGCAGTAACTGCTGAAGAATTGCGTGCGATTGAGCAGCAAGTCAACGAGAAAATCTGGGAAGCTCTTGAAGTGAAGACAGTTGAAACAGATATTGACACTGCCAAGGAAATGGGAGCTATGGCCCTCTTCGGTGAGAAGTATGGTAAGGAAGTTCGTGTTGTTACTATCGGCGACTACTCTATCGAGCTTTGTGGTGGTACCCACGTTGGCAACACTTCTGAGATTGGTCTCTTCAAGATTGTCAAAGAAGAAGGGATCGGATCAGGAACTCGCCGTATCTTGGCAGTGACTGGTAAGGAAGCCTTTGAAGCTTACCGTGAACAAGAAGACGCTCTTAAAGCTGTCGCAGCAACCTTGAAAGCACCTCAAGTCAAGGAAGTGCCTCACAAGGTAGAAGGACTTCAAGAACAACTTCGTCAACTTCAAAAGAAAATGCTGAGTTGAAAGAAAAAGCCGCAGCTGCAGCCGCAGGCGATATCTTCAAGGACGTGAAGGAAGTCAACGGTCACCGTTACATCGCTAGCCAAGTATCTGTATCAGATGCTGGTGCCCTTCGTACCTTTGCAGATAACTGGAAACAAAAAGACTACTCTGATCTTCTTGTCCTAGTTGCCGCTATTGGAGACAAAGTCAATGTCCTTGTAGCAAGTAAGACAAAAGACCTTCATGCAGGAAACCTTGTCAAAGAATTAGCACCAATCGTCGATGGACGTGGTGGTGGTAAACCAGACATGGCCATGGCAGGAGGAAGCAACCAAGCTAAGATCCAAGAATTGTTGGATGCAGTAGCAGGTAAATTGTAATCATGCAAAGATCTATCCATTTGGGTAGGTCTTTTTTGTGAATAGAAAAAAGCCCAATCCGATTGGATCTGGCTTAATAATCATTGGCAATTAGATTGTATTGGCTGCCCAGACACTTACCGAAGCAGCTGAGACAGGGAATTGTCCATAACCTTCCTCATCAATTGTAACTTGACCTTGGTGGTTTTCAAGTAAATCTACAAAGGTTTGGTTAGCCCATTCTTGGCCGACAAACATTGACTTGCTGTTTTCTTGGTTATTTGAGATAAGGACTGCGATTGGGGATTGATGTTCAGTACCTGAACGTACCCAACCGATACAGTTAGCATCATCAAAGTAGTCTGTTTGCTCTCCATAGGCCAAATCTTTTCGGATGGTTAGGAGGCGGTCAAGGACTTCTTTGAAATCTTGTTGAGCATATTGCCCTGAAATCCCATAGTAGTCGCCGTAAAAGACACATGGAAGGCCATTTTGGCGTAACAGAATGAGGGCATAGGCTGCTGGTTTGAACCATTCTTCAACAGTAGACTCAAGAGCCTGTCCTCGTTGGGTATCGTGGTTGTCGACAAAGGTTACAGCCTTGTCGGGCTTGAGTTCAACCAAGCTATCTGTGAAAATACCACGAAGGTCATAGTCTGAACCTGCTCGACTAGCATCAAAGAGATTCTGGTGGAGACGAACATCGACAAGGTCAAAGCGTTCTTCCGTTTTTTCAAGATAGTCCAGATTGGCTTCCTTGTCTGGGTTCCAAAATTCACCGAACACATAGAAATCTTGACCATATTTTTCCTTCATATCACGGATAAAATTACGCATAAAGAAGGAGTCAATGTGTTTGACGGCATCCAAGCGGAAACCAGCTATACCAGTCGTCTCCATGAACCAGTCTGCCCAGTCATAGATATTTTGGATAACTTCAGGATGTTTAAAGTCTAGGTCGGCATACATAAGGTAGTCATAGTTGCCGTTTTCATTATCGACTAATTCCTCATTTGCCCAACCCTTGTTGTCTCCTTGAATCAGATAAATCCCAGACTTACGGCGTTTGCATCATAGTCAGTACCTGTGAAGTGGTACCAGTGCCAGTGGAAGTCATTGTAGGTATCTTGGCGACCATCGAAGGTAAAACTAGTCCAGCCATTGATGGTGAAGGGTTCTCCAAGTTCCACTGTACGGTCTACAGGATCCACTTCAATAACCTGAAAGGCTTCCATGTGATCAGCCGCAGCCTTGTGGTTGAGTACCACATCGGCCATAGGCTGGATTCCCTGTGCTTTTAGGGTTTGAATAGCTTGAAGATAGTCTTCTTTGAAACCATACTTGGTGCGGACAGTCCCTTTTTGGTTGAACTCGCCTAAGTCAAATAAGTCATAGACCCCATAGCCGACATCTTTTTCGTTGGTAGCCTTAAAAGCTGGTGGCATCCAGACATGACTGATTCCCAGATCAGCTAGGTGTTGAGCATCTTCAGCCAGACGCGTCCAGTGCTGTCCGTCGTGGGGCAGATACCATTCAAAGTATTGCATGAGTGTTTGATTTTGCATGGTTTTTCCTCTTACTTGTCAATCTTGTTCTTTATTCTATCATAAAGTATCTCTTAGAACAAACGTTTGCGTAAAATAGAAGACATGTATTTCAACTATTTAAGATAAAGTGTTGATTTTTAAAATGAAAGCGCTATAATGGTAGTAAATTACATAGATAAAGAGAGGAGATTTCTCATGATTGAATTTCAAAATGTTAGTAAGTTGTATGGTGATAAAGAGGCCTTGAGCAATCTCAATCTGCAGATTGAAAATGGGGAGATTATGGGCTTGATTGGCCATAATGGGGCTGGGAAATCGACCACCATAAAGTCTCTAGTCAGTATCATTTCACCAAGTAGTGGTCGTATTTTGGTAGATGGTCAGGAGTTATCGGAAAATCGCTTGGCTATCAAACGAAAAATTGGCTACGTAGCAGACTCGCCTGACTTATTTTTACGCTTAACGGCCAATGAATTTTGGGAATTGATTGCCTCATCCTATGAGCTAACTAGCTCTGACTTGGAGGCTAGTCTAGCTAGGCTATTGAGTGTTTTTGATTTTGCTGAAAACCGCTATCAGGTTATTGAAACTCTTTCTCACGGAATGCGTCAGAAAGTCTTTGTCATCGGAGCACTCTTGTCTGATCCTGATATTTGGGTTTTGGACGAACCCTTGACTGGTTTGGATCCCCAGGCTGCCTTTGATTTGAAGCAAATGATGAAGGAACATGCACAAAAAGGGAAGACGGTCTTGTTTTCAACCCATGTCCTAGAGGTAGCTGAGCAAGTCTGTGATCGGATTGCCATTTTGAAAAAGGGGCATTTGATCTATTGTGGTAGCGTGGAGGACTTGAGAAAAGACCATCCAGACCAGTCTTTGGAGAGTATCTACCTTAGCTTTGCCGGTAGAAAAGAGGAGGTTTCAGATGCGTCTCAAGGTCATTAAAAAATTAGTTGATATCAATATCCTCTATTCATCTCAAGAAGCTAATCTGGCTAACCTACGAAAGAAGCAGGCTAAGAATCCTGGGAAAAAAGTAAATGTTTCCGCTAGAGTCCTAAGTTCTTACATTTTTTTCAGTCTCTTGATGCTCATCTTTTTTAGTATTATAGCCATTCATTTTCCTTTTGAGGAAATGCCTATTTATTTTAGTTTTATGGTTGCTATTTTACTAGTGGTTGCCTTTTCAACTTCTTTCACTGCCTTTTACAATGTCTTTTATGAGAGTAAGGACTTGGCATCTTATAGGCCCTATGCTTTTAAAGAATCAGAGATTATAATCGCTAAAGGACTGTCTGTTCTCTTGCCAGCTCTAACTGGAATTTTACCAATCCCAGCTTATTTTCTAGCCCTTTACATTAGGCTAGCTCCTTCTCTTTGGCTGGGCTTGCCTTTGATGCTGCTGTCCTTGGCCTTGTTATTTGTCTCTGTTACTTTAGTGATGGTAGTGGCAGTACATTTCTTGGCTCAGACTACGGTTTTCAGAAAGTATCAGTCTATTTTTTCGAATGTGATGATTGGAATAGGAGTTCTCATACCTTTAATATTTGTCCTCTTTCTACAGTCGACTTTTGGAAGTATTGTTGACAAAGTTAGAGACATTCCATTTCTCCTTTATCCTCTTCATATCTTTTACAAAATAGCAGTGGAGCCTTTTTCGACAGAAGCCATACTGGGTCTGCTCGCTTGGATAGCTTTAACTGTTTTCTTGCTTTACCTGACCAAAAAGAAGGTTTTTCCTCATTTTTATGACGTGATTCTGCTTAACAGTGAGGAGAAGGTCAAGAAAGAACGTCGCAATAAGGAGAGAATTTCAACTACTAATAAAAAGGGCTTTTTCCGTATGGTTTTACGCTACCACCTCACCCTCTTGGGACAGGGAACTGGCGTGGTTACAGTGCTTTTTACAAGTGCTTTCCTTCCTTATCTCATGATGATTGGTCTGATTTCCAACATCCGAGATTCTCAGATAGTTCCAGACATTCATCCTCCATACTGGTTACCCTTGTTTTTTATAGCTCTCTTTATAGCAGTTGTCAATAACAATATCACCAGCCTGCATTCAATTGCCTTGTCCTTGGAGAGGGAAAATGTTGATTTCTTAAGAGTTTACCCTTTGACTTTGCTCGTTATGTGAAAGTGAAATTTTGGATTATATTTGCTGTCCAGTCCTTTTTACCAGTTCTGACTTTGCTTGGTCTTTCTCTTTATTTAGGATTGCCAATACTTTCGATGATTTACCTTCTTGTGGCTTGGATTTTTGCCAGTGTTATCCTGTCTTGTCACCATTATTTTAAGGATGTGAAAAATCTGTCAACCAATTGGAGTAGCATTACGGACCTGGTCAATCGTTCAAATGGTATAGTCAAAATGGTTTTACTCTTAATTTATGGTGTTATCTTGTTGATTTCAGCCCTTGTGAGCATATTCTTGGTTCAGTCTCTCTCCACTATCCTTGCCATCAGCTTGGGAGTAGGATCTCTTATCCTTCTGCTTGGTCTTGCTGTTTTTGGCTATCATTACTACCTATCACGCATATTGACAGAAATAGAAAAAAGATGAGGTAGTTGGTCGCTTGCTTGATAAATTTTATAAAAAGAAATGCTCCTCCAAGACGGAAGAGCATTTCTTTTATTATGATTTTGATTCGGTTTCTGAAGACTCGGGGTGGAGTTCTTGGTAACTTGGTGCTTTGAAAAGGTCAGTACTGGTTTTACCTTGTCGTTGGCTAAAGAGGCTAGTTGACTGACTACCTTTTTCCTGTTCAATCTTTTGCAGAATTGGTAAGGAATTGAGGTAAGAAATGCTTTCTGTATCAACTGTTCCAAGATGATCTTTTTGATAGAAACGTATCAAATCACCAGTTTGAATCTGGTCGCTGATTTTTAGCTGTTGACTGGCTGCCTGACGAACGCTTTCCAGTTCAGTTTGAGCTTGTTCATCAAGATTGCTGATTTCAAGACCACTTTCAGTATAGTAAGTTCGTCCGTCATAACTGGTGTATTTAGGTGTAACGAAGGAATTGGCAGTTCGAAAGGCAACGATTTCTTGATGGTCTGGAGACAGAAGGTCTTGTCCAACTTGAAGGAAGGAATTGGACTCAATACCAAGGAGGTGTTCTAGAGTCGGTAAGATATCGATTTGTCCACCAAAGGTATTGATGATTTGTCCCTTTTCATAACCAGGCATGACTACCATAAAAGGAACTCGTTGCAACATGGCATTGTCGTAATTCGACCAGTTCTCAGAAGTCTTTCCAATCAAGGGTGCTAGGTCAGGATTGCGGGAATTGGAAATTCCATAATGGTCTCCGTAGATGACAATGATGGATTTTTCATAGAGACCACTTTCTTTGAGATAGTCAAAGAAGGCCTTAATAGCACTATCCAGATAGTTAGCCGTTTGGAAGTAGCCATTGATCGTTTCATCTTTGGTTTTGGCCAGTGGGAAACCAAGCTCATTGCCTGTCAGATTGCTAGCATAGGGATAGTGATTGGACACCGTGATATACTTGGCATAAAAAGGCTGCTGCAAGTGCTCCAGATATTGGATAGAATCTTTTATCATGATTTTATCATTCAAACCATATTGGAAAGAATTGCTACTGTCTTGCTTAGTAAAATAGGATGCGTCAAAGAAGTATTGGTAGCCCCATTGTTTGTAGGTTGTATTTCGATTCCAGAAGGTTCCGATATTGCCGTGAAAGACAGCACTTGATTGGTAGCCGTTTTTTGATAGGATAAAAGGCGCAGCTTGCTGGGTATTGGTACCTCCGTAGTTGACCATAAAGGAACCTTGGTTAAGTCCAAATAAACCAGTTTCCAACATAGTTTCCGCATCTGAGGTTTTACCAGCCTTGACTTGGTTAAAGATATTCGAAAAGGCTAGGGTTGATTGCGAATGATAGAGGGAATTAAGGAAGGGAGTGACTTCATGCTCAGTTCCATCTATGTTGAGTTTATAGTCCAGCAGAATTGCTGGAAACTCTCCAAGTGGAGATAGATTACATTTTTCCCTTTGGCTAAGCCAAAATAGTCTGGATTGGGCTTAGCAGCATGTTCTTGAATATAGTCTGTGATAGGTTGAAGGTCAGTCTCAGAAGCCTTAGCACGTTCTTTGTTGGCACTGTAGGATTGGTTGGCACTATAGCCTAAAAAGGCTGGCAAACTAAGAGCGCGGACAACATAATAATTAGAAAATCCTCGCGATAGGAGATCGGGACGTTCAATTTCTGCTAAGAAAAGATTAGCTGAAAAGAGGAGGGCTGAAAGAGCAGTGATAGCAACACTAGAGCGGAATTTGAAAGGTCTCCTATCCAACTGGATGAATTTTTTAAAGAAAAGGAAAGCCAGCACTGGGAAATCCATAAAATAGAGAAAATCCCAAGGACGCAGTAACTCTAGTTCTGCAGTGCCGACAGACACCTTGCTGGCGACCTTCATGGTATTAGCCGTGATAAAGTCACTAAATTCTCGATAGTAAAAGACATTGGAATAGAGCCAAATGAATAAAAGGCTATAAATAACTATACTAATACTATAAAAAATCTTGGTTGACCGAGCATAGAGGGCTAGAGCTAGTAGAAGGAGGCCCAAAGGAAGGGGGTTGAAAAAGGCGATAAAGGCAAGGTAATTTCCCTGCAATTTGCCCAATTGAATATCTAAATTAAAGTCAACGGTATAGGCTAATAAGGTTTTGAGCCAATAGAGGATTAAGAGGGTTAGGACAAAACCCAGTCTGGTACCCATGGCTTTTTGGATTTTGTTAAAATTGATTCTCACACAATTACTTCCTAAGTTTTTATTAGTATTAGTATACCATTTTTTAAAACTAGAGTAAAAAAGCAAGGGTAGTTTCTTTTTTGAGAATTGTCTAAAAATTTGATATAATAGTAGTCATGAATAAAATAAGAGTCAGCAAAAGGGTTGAAAAAAAGCTTTCAAAGGGACTAGTTTTACTAGAAGCCAGTGATCTTGCAGATGTTCATCTCAAGGATCAGGAAGTAGAAGTTCATAGTCAAGATGGAAACTTTCTTGGTACTGCCTACCTTTCTCAGCAAAACAAGGGCTTGGGCTGGTTTGTTAGCACAGACAAGGTGACCTTCAATCAAGCTTTCTTTGAAGCACTGTTTAGACAAGCTAAAGAAAAGAGAAAAGCCTACTATCAAGACGAATTGACAACTGCCTTTCGTCTCTTCAACCAAGAGGGAGATGGCTTTGGTGGTATGACAGTGGACCTTTATGGCGACTATGCTGTCTTTTCTTGGTATAACTCTTATGTTTATCAGATTCGCAAGGTTATCTCAGAAGCTTTTAGACAGGTTTTTCCTGAGGTGTTAGGGGCCTATGAGAAGATACGCTTTAAGGGTTTGGACTATGAATCTGCCCATGTTTATGGTCAAGAAGCACCTGACTTTTTCACTGTTCTGGAAAATGGTGTTCTGTATCAAGTCTTTATGAACGATGGCTTGATGACAGGGATTTTCCTAGACCAGCACGAGGTTCGTGGTAGTCTAGTTGATGGATTGGCTATGGGTAAATCCTTGCTCAATATGTTTTCCTACACAGCAGCCTTTTCAGTAGCTGCGGCCATGGGAGGAGCAAGCCAGACTACTTCGGTTGACCTAGCTAAACGTTCACGAGAATTGTCTCAAGCGCATTTTCAGGCAAATGGAATCAGTACAGATGACCATCGTTTTATAGTCATGGATGTTTTTGAGTATTTCAAGTATGCCAAGCGAAAAAGCTTGACCTACGATGTGATTGTCCTAGATCCGCCTAGCTTTGCTCGGAACAGAAAACAAACTTTCTCTGTGGCCAAGGATTATCACAAGTTGATTTCCCAGAGTCTGGAAATTTTAAATCCGGGAGGAATCATTATTGCCAGTACCAATGCTGCCAATGTTTCCCGCCAGAAATTTACAGAACAAATTGATAAAGGCTTTGCAGGAAGAAGTTACCAGATTTTAAATAAATACGGTCTTCCAGCAGATTTTGCCTATAATAAAAAAGATGAAAGTAGTAATTACCTCAAGGTGATTAGTATGAAGGTTAGTAAATGAAATTAATCGTTTCAGTAATGCCAAGAAGTTTAGAGGAGGCTCAGGCTCTGGATGCCACGAGGTACCTGGATGCTGACATCATTGAATGGCGTGCCGACTATCTGCCTAAAGAAGCGATTTTGCAGGTAGCTCCAGCTATTTTTGAAAAATTTGCAGGTCGTGAATTGGTTTTCACGCTGAGAACTCGCGCTGAAGGGGGAGAAATCGACCTTTCTTCAGAAGAATATATCCATCTAATCAAGGAAGTGGCGCAACTCTATCAACCAGACTATATTGATTTTGAGTACTATAGCTACAAGGATGTCTTTGAGGAAATGCTGGACTTCCCAAATCTCGTTTTGAGTTACCACAATTTCCAAGAAACACCTGAAAACATGATGGAAATCTTGTCAGAGTTGACGAGCCTAAATCCGAAACTTGTTAAGGTTGCGGTGATGGCTCACACGGAGCAGGATGTCTTAGACTTGATGAACTATACACGAGGCTTTAAAACCCTCAATCCTGAGCAGGAATATGTGACCATTTCTATGGGCAAGGTGGGCAAGGTCTCTCGTATCACTGCGGATGTGACTGGTTCTAGCTGGTCCTTTGCTAGCCTGGATGAGGCTAGTGCCCCTGGTCAGATTTCCCTAGCTAATATGAAAAAAATCAGGGAGATTTTGGATGAAGCTTGATGGCTATACACGTTTAGCTGCAGTTGTTGCCAATCCTATTAAGCATTCTATTTCGCCCTTTATCCACAATAGGGCCTTTGAGGCGACAGCTACCAATGGTGCTTATGTGGCTTGGGAGATTGAAGCGAGTGACTTGGCAGAAACAGTGGCTAATATTCGTCGCTACCAGATGTTTGGCATCAACCTGTCCATGCCCTATAAGGAGCAGGTGATTCCTTATTTGGATGAGCTGAGTGACGAAGCGCGTTTGATCGGTGCGGTCAATACGGTTGTCAATCATAATGGCAATTTAATTGGATATAATACAGATGGCAAGGGATTTTTTAAGAGCTTGCCTTCTTTTACAATTACAGGTAAGAAGATGACCCTGCTGGGTGCAGGTGGTGCAGCCAAGTCTATCTTGGCGCAGGCTATTTTGGACGACGTCAGTCAGATTTCGGTCTTTGTTCGTTCAGTTTCTATGGAAAAAACAAGACCTTACCTAGACAAGTTACAGGAGCAGACAGGCTTTAAAGTGGACTTGTTTGCTTTAGAAGATGTTTCTGAACTGCAAGCAAGGATTGTCGAGTCGGATTTACTTGTCAATGCGACAAGTGTAGGGATGGATAGTCAATCATCTCCAGTACCAGGAAGCATAGTCTTACCAGAAACTATCCTAGTAGCTGATATCATTTACAAGCCTTTTGAGACACCACTTTTGAAATGGGCTAGAAGTCAGGGCAATCCAGTCGTCAATGGTCTGGGAATGTTGCTCTATCAAGCTGCAGAAGCTTTTCAACTGTGGACAGGAAAGGAAATGCCAACAGAAGAGATTTGGCAGTCCTTAACAGAAAAATACCAATAAAGAAAGGGAGATTCTCCTATGAAAATCAGAATCGATATTCCTCATCATCCTTATGATATTCAGATTGAAAAAGGCTGTCTGGCTCAGGCTGGTCAATGGTTGCGAGAACTCTGGCAACCACAAAAAGTGGTTATCGTGACAGACAACCATGTAGCCTCTCTCTATGCAGAGAAGGTCAAACTCAGCCTAGAAGATGCTGGTTTTCAGGTAGCGGTATTTGACTTTTTGGAAGGGGAAGAAAGAAAGAATTTAACCACTGTCCAGAAAGTCTATGAATTTCTAGTTAAGCAGGGATTGACTCGTAGCGATGGAATCGTGGCTCTCGGAGGTGGTGTCGTTGGAGACCTGGCTGGTTTTGTAGCCTCTACCTATATGCGAGGTATTCACTTTGTTCAGATTCCGACCAGTTTAACTGCTCAGGTGGATTCGTCTATCGGCGGAAAGACGGGTGTTAATACTCCTTTTGCTAAAAATATGGTAGGAACCTTTGCCCAACCAGATGGGGTTCTGATTGACCCACTTGTTCTTGAAACCCTTGGGAAAAGAGAGTTGATTGAAGGGATGGGTGAAGTTATCAAATATGGCTTGATTGAGGATCCAGAACTGTGGAAAATTTTGACGGAGCTAGATGGTTCTGTAGAGAGCATTCTGGAACATGCAGAGACCTTGATTGAACATTCTTGTCAGGTCAAGCGCAAGATGGTAGTTGAGGATGAGCTGGACAATGGTGTACGCCTTTACCTCAATTTTGGCCACACTATTGGTCATGCTATTGAAGCGACTGCCGGTTATGGCAAGGTCATGCATGGAGAGGCTGTAGCCATGGGCATGGTTCAGATTTCCAAGGTAGCTGAGGAAAAAGGCCTTATGCCAGCTGGTATTACCCAATCTATCACAGAGATGTGCCAGAAGTTTGGTTTGCCTGTTGACTATGAAAACTGGGATGTAGATAAGCTTATCAAGCTTTGACTCATGACAAGAAAGCGCGTGGCAATACCTTGAAATTGATCTTGGTACCAGAGCTTGGTTCAGCGACTATTCACCCAGTTTCTCTGGAAGAGATGAAAGACTACTTGGTAAAATAAGGAGAGTGTATGAGATATTTAACAGCAGGAGAATCACACGGTCCTCGTCTGACGGCTATCATTGAGGGAATTCCAGCTGGACTTCCCTTGACAGCAGAGGACATCAATGAGGATTTGAAACGTCGTCAGGGTGGATATGGCCGCGGTGGTCGTATGAAGATTGAGAGTGACCAAGTTGTCTTTACTTCGGGTGTTCGCCATGGGAAGACTACTGGGGCTCCCATTACTATGGATGTCGTCAATAAGGACCATCAGAAATGGCTGGATATCATGTCTGCGGAGGACATTGAAGACCGCCTTAAAAGCAAACGGAAAATCACCCATCCACGTCCAGGTCATGCCGACTTGGTTGGGGGCATCAAGTACCGTTTTGATGATTTGCGTAATTCCTTGGAGCGCTCATCTGCTCGTGAAACAACTATGCGGGTGGCAGTTGGCGCAGTAGCCAAACGCCTCTTGACTGAGCTGAATATGGAGATTGCCAACCATGTTGTAGTATTCGGTGGCAAGGAAATCGATGTTCCTGAAAATCTAACAGTCGCTGAGATTAAGGAACGAGTTGCCCAGTCCGAAGTTTCTATTGTTAACCAAGAAAGGGAACAGGAAATCAAGGATTATATTGACCAAATCAAGCGTGACGGTGATACCATCGGTGGGGTTGTGGAGACAGTCGTCGGAGGTGTTCCAGTTGGTCTTGGTTCCTATGTCCAATGGGACAGAAAATTGGATGCAAGATTGGCCCAAGCTGTTGTTTCTATCAATGCCTTTAAAGGGGTTGAATTTGGTCTTGGCTTTGAAGCTGGTTACCGCAAAGGTAGCCAAGTTATGGATGAAATTCTCTGGTCTAAAGAAGACGGCTATACTCGCCGTACCAATAATCTAGGTGGCTTTGAAGGTGGTATGACCAATGGGCAACCAATTGTTGTTCGTGGCGTCATGAAACCCATTCCTACTCTTTATAAACCTCTTATGAGTGTGGATATCGAAACCCACGAACCTTATAAGGCAACCGTGGAGAGAAGTGATCCGACCGCTCTTCCAGCAGCAGGTGTAGTCATGGAAGCCGTTGTTGCAACGGTTCTGGCACAAGAAATCCTTGAAAAATTCTCATCAGATAATCTAGAGGAATTAAAAGAAGCAGTAGCCAAACACCGAGACTATACAAAGAACTATTAAGGAGTTCCTATGGCAAAAACAGTCTATATCGCAGGTCTTGGTTTGATTGGAGCCTCCATGGCCCTAGGTATCAAACGCGATCATCCAGATTATGAAATTTAGGTTATAATCGCAGTCAAGCTTCGAGAGATATCGCCTTGAAAGAAGGCATGATTGACCGTGCAACGGATGATTTTGCTAGTTTTGCTCCTCTTGCGGATATCATCATTCTCAGCTTGCCAATCAAACAAACCATTGCTTTCATTAAGGTATTGGCCAACTTGGACTTGAAAGAAGGGGTCATTATTTCAGATGCTGGTTCGACCAAGTCAGCCATTGTGGATGCAGCGGAGCAGTATTTGGCTGGCAAATCTGTTCGTTTTGTCGGAGCCCATCCTATGGCTGGTAGTCACAAGACAGGGGCTGCTTCTGCGGATGTCAATCTTTTTGAAAATGCCTATTATATCTTTACACCTTCAAGCCTGACAAGTCAGGACACGCTTGAGGAAATGAAGGATCTGCTTTCAGGTCTTCATGCTCGTTTTATCGAGATTGATGCCAAGGAGCATGATCGAGTCACTTCTCAGATTAGCCATTTTCCTCATATTCTGGCTTCCAGTCTTATGGAACAGACTGCTGTTTATGCTCAAAAGCATGAGATGGCAAGACGCTTTGCGGCGGGTGGTTTTCGAGATATGACTCGAATTGCGGAAAGTGAGCCAGGTATGTGGACTTCCATTCTCTTGTCCAATCGTGAGACTATTCTAGACCGCATTGAGGATTTCAAGGAACGGTTGGAAGCGATTGGGCAAGCCATCAGCAAGGGAGATGAAGAGCAAATCTGGAATTTTTTCAACCAAGCGCGTGAGCAACGTCAGGCCATGGAAATACATAAGCGTGGCGGTGTGGACAGTTCTTACGACCTCTATGTTGACGTTCCTGATGAAGAAGATGTCATCTTGAGGATTTTGGAATTGCTACGAGGAACTTCCTTGGTCAATATTCATATCAACGAGGAAAACCGTGAGGATATTCACGGGATTCTACAAATTTCATTTAAAAACGCTCAAGACTTGGAAAGAGCTGAGCATCTTATAACAGAAAACACTGACTATACAGTCGTCATCAAATAAGGAGAAAATCATGTCAAATATTTACGATAGTGCAAACGAACTTAGTCGCGGTCTACGCGAATTACCAGAATACAAGGCTGTTAAAGCAGCTAAAGATGCTATTTCAGCAGATGCTGAGGCAAGCAAAATTTTTACAGAATATGTTGCCTTCCAAGAGGAAATTCAAAGACTAGCACAGACAGGTCAAATGCCAGACGAATCCTTTCAAGCGAAAATGGAAGGCTTTGGTAAACAGATTCAAGGAAATAGCCTCTTGTCAGAATTCTTTACCAAGCAACAACAATTGGCAATTTACCTTTCTGACATTGAAAAAATTGTTTTCGAACCAGTTTCAGAATTGCTAAAATAAGAACATTATTTTGTTCATTTTTCATAGGTATTTTTTAAACGTATGTTTATCATTGGTAACTACTGTATTAGTTAGAGTTATTAGCGTGGTTCGTTTAAGAATGACTGTTGGGATGAATATCTTTACTAATAAACAAAATACAAAAACAAATTAAATAGGCTATTGAAAAATCATAACTATAATACAAAAACGAAATTGAAAGCTTATAACTGTTATTTTCTACTTCAATTGATAAGTTAGAAATTTTTGATGAGATAATAAATATAGAAACAACTATGAAAGAGAATGAAATTTTTATTATCGATAAATAGTAGATAAATGATGAACAATAGAAAATAGGAAAAAAATATGTCAAAAAAATTAATTGCTCTAATAGGAGTTCCTGTAGGAATTATCTTCATCAGTATTATAGTGTTGGCAGGTTCGTACAATAGTCTTGTTAGCAAAGATGAATCTGTGAAACAAGCTAACTCGAAGATTGAAGTGGCACTTCAACGTAGAGCTGACTTAATTCCAAATGTTGTAAATTCTGTAAAAGGATATATGAAGCACGAAGAAGACATCTTTACAAATATTGCGGATGCTCGTTCTAAGATTGGCTCAGGAAATACAGAAACAAAAAATGAAGGGGAGAGCGAATTAACTTCTGCCATTTCTCGATTGCTAGTTGTTCAAGAAAATTATCCTGAGTTAAAAGCTGACACACAAGTATCTTCTCTAATTTCAGAGCTTGAGGGAACTGAAAATCGTTTGTTTGTCGCTCGTAAAGATTATAACGATACTGCAACAGAATATAATAAGACCATTAGACGTTTTCCTACTAGCGTGATAGCTAGTTTGTTTGGTTTCCAAAGAGCTGAGTTAATTGAAGCAGAGAAAGATGCAAAGGTTGTCCCTAAAGTCAATTTAACTGATTAGTCTTGTGGGGTATCTTCTATGAAAAAGTTACTTATACTCTTAATTACCCCTTTATTCTTTTTTCTGCCTCTTGTTGCGGCTAATATAGCTGTTCCAGATCGTCCTTTAAATGGTATTTACGATCCTAACGGTTATTTAACTACTAGTGTTGCAGAAACGTTAGAGAGTATGAATTCTGGAAGTGAAACCCAAGTAGGTATTTACATTGTAGATACTCTGGACGGTTCCAGTATCGAAGAGGTAGCCAATGAGGTTGCACGCAAATGGAAAGTTGGGAAACAAGATTCCAACAGTGGAATTTTAATTGCTATTGCTATAAAAGATAGGAAGTTTCGTATTGAAACTTCCAACGAAGCAGCAATTTGGCTTACTGACTCTAAGGCCAGTTCCTTACTAAATGATTCTAAACCGTACATGAAAGAAGGGAAATATACTGATGCTCTTAACAAAATTCTAGTAGGTATTTCTAAAGCCGAGTCTAGAAAAGCTGAAATCATAAACAAGAAGGAAAATAATCGACTTCCAAAAAGCTATGAAAAATCATTAAAAAATAATGAAGGCTTTAGTAAGTACTTCGATTACATTCCGTTTCCGATATTGTTCTATCTGTTGTTCTTTCTTTTACTAAGTTTAGCAACGTGGATCAAGTACTTAAAAAGATGTCGCTTTTCTAAGTATGAGTACGAGGGAAAAGGTAAGCTGTATCCAGATTTTTCTGACTTTGTACCTAACGATACGTGGACTGAAGAACGTAAATCTGACTATAAAAAAAATAAGCGTTTAATTAGGTCTCGATATCAGTATGAAGGATATAACAAGCTATATCCAGACTCAAAAGGTTTTCTACCTAATGACACTTGGACCCCATTACTTATAGAAGCATACTACGCAGAAGTTGAAAGAAAGCAACTAGATAGGCTCAATCGCTCTCAATACTCTTATAATGGGAAGGGGAAACTCTACCCAAACGATAACGATTTTGTGAGGAATGATTCTTGGACTTCCGAGCTCACAAAAAGCTACTATGCTTCACAAAGAGCACAGTCAGATTCTTCTTCCTCTAGATATGATTCTGGTAGTTCTAGTTCATCTTGGTCTTCAGATGATTGGGGTGGCGGTGGATTTGATGGTGGAGGCTCTTCAGATAGCTGGTAAATTGAAAATGAAAAGAATTGCTAAAATAAGAAAATAACTATCATAAAGTCAGAAATTTTTAAGGAATTTCTGGCTTTTTATGATAAAAATAGGTAAAAGTATTGCAAGTATGAGGTCCAGTATGAAACTAAAAACAAACATTAGCCACTTACATGGCAGTATCCGAGTTCCAGGTGATAAGTCTATCAGCCACCGTTCCATTATCTTTGGAAGTTTGGCTGAGGGTGAGACCAAGGTTTATGATATATTGCGTGGTGAGGACGTACTCTCAACTATGCAGGTTTTTCGTGACCTTGGTGTTGAGATTGAGGATAAAAATGGGGTTATTACCATTCAAGGTGTCGGTATGGATGGTCTAAAAGCTCCGCAAAATCCCCTTGATATGGGAAATTCTGGAACCTCGATTCGCCTGATTTCAGGTGTTCTTGCTGGTGCAGACTTTGAAGTAGAAATGTTTGGAGATGACAGTCTTTCCAAACGTCCTATGGACCGTGTGACGATTCCATTGAAAAAAATGGGTGTCAGCATTTCAGGGCAAACTGAGCGAGACCTGCCTCCTCTTCATTTAAAAGGGACGAAAAACCTAGCACCTATTCATTATGAGTTGCCGATTTCCTCTGCCCAAGTCAAGTCAGCCTTGATGTTTGCGGCCTTGCAGGCTAAGGGGCAGTCTGTAATTATCGAAAAAGAATGCACCCGTAATCATACTGAAGATATGTTGCAACAATTTGGTGGTCATTTAAGTGTGGATGGCAAGAAAATCACAGTCCAAGGACCACAAAAATTGACAGGACAAAAGGTGGTTGTTCCAGGAGATATTTCCAGTGCAGCCTTTTGGCTAGTTGCTGGTTTGATTGTTCCAAATTCTCGTGTGGTGCTGCAGAATGTAGGTATTAACGAAACGCGTACAGGTATCATCGATGTCATTCGTGCCATGGGTGGAAAATTAGAAGTAACTGAAATTGATTCAGTCTCTAAATCCGCTACCTTGATTGTTGAGTCTTCTGACTTGAAAGGAACAGAGATTGGTGGCGCTTTGATTCCACGCTTGATTGATGAATTGCCAGTTATCGCTCTACTTGCGACCCAAACTCAAGGTGTAACAGTTATTAAGGATGCTGAGGAACTTAAGGTCAAGGAAACAGACCGCATTCAGGTTGTGGCAGACGCCTTAAATAATATGGGAGCAGATATCACACCTACAGCAGATGGAATGATTATCAAAGGAAAATCAGCTCTTCACGGTGCTAGAGTCAATACTTTTGGAGACCATCGTATCGGCATGATGACGGCTATTGCGGCCCTCTTGGTTGCAGATGGAGAAGTGGAGCTTGACCGTGCTGAAGCCATCAATACCAGCTATCCTAGCTTCTTTGATGATTTGGAGAGCTTGATTCATGGCTAAGGTATTACTAGGATTTATGGGGGCTGGCAAATCGACTATTGCAAGAGGATTGGACCCTAATTACCTTGATATGGATGCTCTGATTGAGAAACGCTTAGGTATGTCCATTGCGGAATTTTTCGCTGAAATGGGAGAATCAGCCTTTCGTCAGATAGAGTCTGAAGTCCTAGCTGAGTTACTACAAACAGACCAAGTTGTGTCAACTGGTGGGGGCGTGGTCATTTCTAAGCGAAATCGTGACTTACTCAAGACAAATTTTGATAACATCTACCTGAAAGCTGATTTTGAAACGCTTTATCAACGTATCTCCGCTGATAAGGACAATCAGCGTCCGCTTTTTCTAAATAATAGCAAGGAAGAACTTGCAGCTATTTTTCAAGAAAGACAGGCTTGGTATGAGGAAGTGGCTAGCCGGATTTTGGATGTGACCAAACTAAGTCCAGAGGAAATTATAGAGGAACTGAGATGAAAATTGCTTATCTAGGTCCCAAGGGATCATTTTCACACCACGTAGTGCAGACAGCTTTTCCTCATGAGGAATTGCAGGCCTTTTGCCAACATTACAGATGTCATCAAGGCCTATGAGCAAGGCTTGGTGGACTATTCTGTGGTGCCAGTTGAAAATTCTATCGAGGGTAGTGTTCATGAAACCTTGGACTATCTTTTTCATCAGGCTCGCATCCAAGCAGTGGCAGAAATCGTTCAGCCCATTCATCAGCAGTTGATGGTGGTTCCAGGTCACACTAAGATTGAAAAGATTTTTTCACATCCACAGGCTTTGGCTCAAGGAAAGAAATTCATCGATGAACAATATCCAGAGGCCCAAATCGAGGTAACAGCTAGTACAGCTTATGCGGCTCGTTTTATTTCCGAACATCCAGACCAGCCTTATGCAGCAATTGCACCAAGAAGTTCTGCTGAAGAATATGGCTTAGAACTGATTGCCGAGGATATTCAGGAAATGGAAGCCAATTTTCACACGTTTCTGGGTTTTGGGAGCTGAAATAGCCTAGTATTCCCTTGAAAGCACAAACTGAGAAAATGAGTTTGGCCTTGACCTTACCTGACAACCTTCCAGGTGCACTCTATAAGGCTCTTTCGACCTTTGCTTGGAGAGGAATTGACCTGACAAAAATTGAAAGTCGTCCACTCAAGACAGCACTGGGCGAATACTTTTTCATTATCGATGTGGACTATGCTGATAAGGACTTGGTCCACTTTGCCCAAAAAGAATTAGAAGCGATTGGAATCCAGTATAAAGTACTGGGGGCCTATCCTATTTATCCAATATCAGACCATGGAAAGGAGAGAAGATGAGCAAAGAAAATCCTTTAAGCCATCACGAGCAGTTGCGTTATGACTATCTTTTTAAGAACATTCATTACCTCAATGAGCGAGAGAAAAAAGAGTTTGCTTACCTGCAAGGTAAGTTAAATATGGCTAGTAGTAGTGAAGCTTCTCAGAAATTTCATAATGAAAATCACGATATGGAAGAGTCTTTCATGGAACCAGTCAATCAGTCTCTCTTCCATCCTATGGTAACCGTAGTCGTGCAAAAAAATACCAGAAAAGCCATTCTCTTCCAAAGGTTAAGTCCAAGAAACGCAAGATTCGTTGGGGGCGCATTTTTGCTGGACTGCTTGCCCTTCTAGCCTGTGTCGGTTTTGGCATGATTTTTATGTTCCTAAAAGGCTATTCAAATGCTGATCCAGATAAAACCTGCCAATGCTAAGGCAGCTCAAGTAGAAGTCTTTTCATGGTCAAGATACCAAGGATGGGGTTAATATTTTTGATTATGGGGACGGATGGACGGATCGGTCAAAAATAGTGCTGAGACGAGAACGGACTCTATTATGGTACTAAATGTTGGTGGCTCAGATAAGAAAAATTAAGCTGGTCAGCTTTCATGCGTGACAATTTGGTTTATATAGATGGTTACAGTCAAGTGATTAATGGTAGAAAACAGTCCGATAATAAGTTAAATGTTGCTTATGAGTTAGGGGAACAAGAGGGGCAAAAAGGGGCTGAAATGGTTCGGAAAGTCCTAAAAGATAATTTTGACTTGGACATTAAGTACTACGCCTTGGTAGACTTTTCAGGCCTTTCGCAACTGCTATTGACACTCTTTCCCTGATGGGCGTGACGATTGATGCCAAATTTCTCAACATTTGAATGGGCCTACCTCTAACAGAAGCTACGGTGGGAGATGACTTTACATGCTACTGAGACAGAGTCTCCAACCCAGACTATCAAAGTTGGGAAACAGCAGATGAACGGTTCAACCTTGCTCAATTATGCACGTTTTCGTGATGATGACGAAGGTGATTATGGTCGTACCAAGAGACAACAGCAAGTGCTGACAGCTGTTCTGCAGCAACTCAAGGATCCAACCAAACTCTTTACTGGATCAGAAGCACTTGGTAAGGTCTTTGGGATGACCTCTACGAATGTTCCTTATAGTTTCTTATTGACCAATGGTTTATCCTTCCTAGATGGAGCGCAAAATGGTATTGAGAGATTAACAGTTCCAGAACTAGGTGATTGGGTCGATGCCTATGATGTTTATGGAGGACAGGCACTCTTAGTAGACCAAAATAAATATCAAACCAAGCTATCTCAAATGGGAATGAGATAAGATAGAAAAATCAAAGTTTGAAGGCTATTTATCTAGCAGTCAGGCTTTGATTTTTTTCAGTCTGCAATAGATTTTCATCCCTTATTTGTGGTATAATGAAACGATACGATAGAAAGAATAATGAACAATATGACTGATTTAAAAGCAATTCAGGCTCGTAGTCTGGAGATGGCTGAATATTTTGTTGCCTTTTGTAAAGAACATGATTTGCTTTGTTATCTTTGTGGTGGAGGTGCTATTGGTGCCCTTCGAAACAAGGGTTTCATTCCTTGGGACGACGACCTAGACTTTTTTATGCCCTCGTAAGGATTATGAAAAATTGGCAGAATTATGGCCTCGTTATGCAGATGAGCGTTATTTCTTGTCAAAGAGTAACAAGGATTTTGTCGACCGCAATCTTTTTATTACCATTCGTGACAAGGAAACGACCTGTATCAAACCTTATCAGCAGGATTTGGATTTGCCACATGGTCTGGCCTTGGATGTTTTGCCTTTGGATTATTATCCGAAAAATCCAGCTGAGCGGAAAAAACAGGTTCGTTGGGCACTGATTTATTCTCTGTTTTGTGCGCAAACTATTCCAGAAAAGCATGGCGCACTTATGAAATGGGGAAGTCGCATTTTACTCGGGTTTGACTCCCAAAATCTCTTCGTTATCGCATTTGGAAAAAAGCTGAAAAAGAAATGACCAAGTATGGTCTAGCTGAGAGCGATGGAATCACGGAATTATGCTCAGGTCCTGGCTACATGAGAAACAAGTACCCAATCGCATCCTTTTGAAGATAATCTCTTCTTGCCATTTGAAGAGACAGAGATGCCCTATTCCAGTTGGCTATGATGCCTATCTCAGCACTGCTTTTGGGGATTATATGACACCTCCACCAGCAGATAAGCAGCTACCACATCATGATGCTGTCATCGCTGATATGGATAAGTCTTATACAGAATACAAGGGAGAATATGGTGGCTAAGAAAAAAATCTTATTTTTTATGTGGTCTTTTTCTCTCGGAGGCGGTGCAGAAAAGATTCTGTCGACCATTGTTTCAAATCTGGATCCAGAAAAGTATGATATTGATATTCTTGAAATGGAGCATTTTGACAAAGGGGATACGAATCTGTTCCCAAGCATGTACGCATTTTAAAATCCTTTCAGGATTATCGCCAAGCCAGATGGATTCGAGCTCTTTTGTGGAGAATGAGAATTTATTTTCCAAGACTGACACGTCGCTTGCTTGTAAAAGATGACTATGATGTTGAAGTTTCTTTTACCATTATGAATCCTCCACTTTTGTTCTCTAAAAGAAAAGAAGTCAAGAAAATCTCTTGGATTCATGGAAGTATCGAAGAATTTCTTAAGGATAGCTCAAAAGGAGAATCACATAGACGTCAGTTGGATGCTGCGGATACCATTGTAGGAATTTCAAAAAAGACCAGCAATTCTATCAAGGAAGTCTATCCAGATTATGCTTCGAAATTACAGACGGTCTACAATGGATATGATTTTAAGAGTATTCTAGAAAAATCTCAAGAGAAGATCGATATCGAGATTGCGCCTCAAAGTATCTGTACTATCGGACGGATTGAGGAAAATAAGGGTTCTGACCGTGTAGTGGAAGTGATACGATTATTACACCAAGAGGGAAAAAACTATCATCTCTATTTTATCGGGGCTGGTGATATGGAAGAGGAACTGAAAAAACGCGTCAAAGAGTATGAGCTTGAAGACTATGTACATTTCCTTGGTTATCAAAAAAATCCTTACCAGTATTTATCTAAGATGAAAGTTCTCTTGTCTATGTCTAAACAAGAAGGTTTTCCTGGAGTGTATGTAGAGGCCTTGAGTCTAGGACTTCCTTTTGTCTCTACGGATGTCGGAGGGGCTGAGGAATTATCCCAAGAAGGACGATTTGGGCAAATCATTGAAAGCAATCAAGAGGCAGCTCAAGCAATTATTGACTACATGACTTCTGCCTCAAATTTTGATGTCAATGAGGCTAGCCAATTCATTCAGCAATTTACAATTGCCAAACAAATCGAACAAGTAGAAAAACTATTAGAGGAGTAGCATGGAAACTGCATTAATTAGTGTCATTGTGCCAGTCTATAATGTGGCGCAGTACCTAGAAAAATCGATAGCTTCCATTCAGAAGCAGACCTATCAGAATCTGGAAATCATTCTTGTTGATGATGGAGCAACGGATGAAAGTGGACGCTTGTGTGATTCAATCGCTGAACTAGATGATAGGGTGTCAGTGCTTCATAAAAAGAATGAAGGTTTGTCGCAAGCACGAAACGATGGAATGAAACAGGCTCACGGAGATTATCTGATTTTTATTGATTCAGATGATTATATCCATCCAGAAATGATTCAGAGCTTATATGAGCAATTAGTTCAAGAAGATGCGGATGTTTCGAGCTGTGGTGTCATGAATGTCTATGCTAATGATGAAAGTCCACAGTCAGCCAATCAGGATGACTATTTTGTCTGTGATTCCCAAACATTTCTAAAGGAATACCTCATAGGTGAAAAAATACCTGGAACGATCTGCAATAAGCTAATCAAGAGAGAGATTGCAACTGCCCTATCCTTTCCAAAGGGATTGATTTATGAAGATGCTTATTATCATTTTGATTTAATCAAGTTGGCTAAGAAGTACGTTGTTAATACCAAACCCTATTATTACTATTTCCATAGAGGGGATAGTATTACAACTAAGCCTTATGCAGAGAAGGATTTAGCCTATATTGATATCTATCAAAAGTTTTATAATGAAGTTATGAAAAACTATCCTGACTTGAAAGAGGTTGCTTTCTTTAGACTGGCTTATGCCCACTTCTTTATTCTGGATAAGATGTTGCTAGATGATCAGTATAAACAGTTTGAAGCCTATTCTCAGATTCATCGTTTTTTAAAAGGCCATGCCTTTGCTATTGCTAGGAATCCTATTTTCCGTAAGGGGAGAAGAATTAGTGCTTTGGCTCTATTCCTAAATATTTCTTTATACCGATTCTTATTACTGAAAAATATTGAAAAATCTAAAAAATTACATTAGAACGGGGGTGAGCGAGTGATTGATGGAAAACGATTGTTATTTAGTTTGACCATAGTCAGCTATGCCTTGACGCTAGTAAGTGGAATTGTGTATCTGTTTAATAATAACAATGTTAGCTTGCTTTCTACTTTATTGTTCTTACTGGTTAGTAGCTTAATTGCTTGTTGGAATGATATCAAGTATTACTTAATCCATTTTATTTTCTTTTTAACTATTTTTGTGTCTTTTCTGGTATCAAGGCCAACCATTGATTATTTTAGAGATGGTGCTTTGGATACCTATCATCCCGATAGCCTATCGTTTTGCCTTTATAGTTGTCATGGTTTCGATTCTGGGCTTGACGACAGGAGGCATCCTGGCTCGTTATTTCATAGCTAGGAAGCAAAATAAAAGTACCCAAGATAGGAAGTTCTCTAAAAGAGGTTTATATCAAGCGGTTGCGCTTTGTATCGCTAGGAGTTTTTCTTCTAACCTATCCTTTCTATTTCATTCGGTTATTTGAACGACTCCTGTATCGCTTGCAGACTTCCTACTATGCCTACTATGCAAACTTTTGAAAAGTAAACTGCCTTATTTTACCTATATCTTATCAACATTTACGGTCTATGCAATGTGTATGTATTTGGCAACTAAGCCAAAGAAATTGCAGGCAACAGCAGTGCTTGTCTCCTTTATTGCAGCTAATACCATTCATTTGGCAATCGGGACACGCAATCCCTTTATTTTAAGTATTCTATTTGCTTTTGTTTATTACTTTATGCGGGAGCAAACTGAAAAGGGAAAATGGATTGGGTTTAAAGAAAAGTTAGCGATTTTTGTAGGTTCTCCTATTCTCATGTTAGCGATGGGAATGCTCAATTATGTACGGGATAATGTCCAAGTTTCCCATACAGGTTTCTGGGATATCCTGCTTGACTTTATCTATAAACAAGGGAACTAGTTTTGGTGTTTTGGCTCGAGGTTTTCTATTTAACAGTAGCCTCCCTTACCGAGATTTACGCAATTTTACTTTTGGTCCTGTTATTGATTATTTTGCAAGGGGAAGTTTGGGGGCCATTTTCGGAGGAAAAGCCTTTGAACATACAACCAATAGTGTGGAACTAGCTATTGATAGTAATAGTTATGCCCATAATCTATCCTATCTTGTCTTTGAACAAGGAATACTTTGAAAGGACATGGTATCGGAAGTAGCTATATCATGGAGTTGTATACAGACTATGGTATGATAGGAGTCTTTCTACTTAGTCTCTTACTAGGTATGTTATTTATAGCCATGCTGCAAGTAGCCTATCGTTCAAGAACAATCCTATTTGCCTTGTCCCTTACTCATCTTGAATAATCTATTCTTTATGCCAAGAAGTAGCTTTTCAGAAAGTTTCTTCAATTTATTTACAATGCAATTCTGGGGAATTGTTCTTGTGATTATATTTCGTAGCAAAAATGCTTACAAAAGAGAAACCAGTATCTACTAAACAAAGGAGAAAAAAATCATGTTTGAACATTATTCAGTAGCTGATTTGTTTGCAAATCTTTACAAAAAACGAAAAGCAAATATTTTAGCTCTCATCGCTTTATTTGCTCTCATTGCTATACCATTTACAATTAAAGCAGTTAAGAATAAAAATACACTGTCAAAGACACAACAAGTTATTCAACGTATATTAGCTATAAAATCACACCTCCGGAAGATTCAGCTAAAACGATTTTGAATCATCAAATTGGTGGTTATAGTGATTTCTACGGAAAATTGATTGATGGGAATTTGAATGGAGCTTATCTTTTCAATGATGTAGAACCGAGTGAGTTGAAAAAAATTGCCAGTGAATTGGATACGACAGAGACAACCTTGAAAAATTCTACAAGTGACTATTGGTGGAAAAAATTGACAGTCTACTATATGATTGACGATGCAGGGGTTGGTGTGAAAATTTTGACACCAAGTAAAGATGCCAATGACTTGTTAGAGAAAAAAATTGATGGGTTGATTGAGAAATTTAAACACACCTATGCAAATGTAAAAATTGAAAAATTGGAAACCATCAACTCTAAGGAATTGAATGCAAATGGTGAAACAGCGCTTGGCTTAAATGTGAAAAATCTGATTCTTCGTTTAGCTGTTATTGGAGTGGTCTGTGTGATTTTGGTTGTGATGGGAAATGTGTTAGTTTATCTCTTTAATCCAACAATCAATAGAGCAGGTGATTTTTCTCAATATCAAATTGATTTTGTAACAGAGATTACAACAATTGCTAATCTAGCAGATGTCTTATCATACAAAAATGCTGGACAAGAGTTGACTATCGTTAGCTCAAATAAAGCTATCCTAGATAAATTGAAACAAAATCAAGAGGCTTTGAAAGGAATGCATTTTGTAGATTTACAAGATGTACCATCTCTTTTAGAAAGAGATACAGTCCTTCTTGTTGAAGAATATGGAGTAACTCGTTATAAGAAATTTGAGCAAAGTCTTCAAATTCTTCGAAACTTAAATCGTTCTATCCTCGGTGTAGCAACCTTTAAATTATAAGCATTCTAATGTATCAGGTCTTCAAAGTCAGACGAGAAGTTTGATTTTGAAGGCTTTTTCTATTTGTCAGCAAAGATTTTCTAGTTACAGAAAGACCCTAGGGAAAATTCTAGCCTGATAGAGGAGCCTTCTTTTGATAAAATC
>BNJU01001332.1_pt1 | contig 51967 bp, 65 predicted proteins | sample 8539281 | NCBI WGS metagenome assembly BNJU01 (sample SAMD00202456, study PRJDB9452) | human saliva metagenome | isolation source: human saliva | place: Japan | reverse complement strand
TTGCAGAGCAAATTAGGAGAGAACCTTGATGTGTATGTCTCTAGGCTATCTGAGGAAGAGCTTTTCGTCCGACGACGCTGAGCCTCGCCGTGAGATTCGCTTTATCCCACAGAATACTCGTGGAGAAGAGATTATTCAGTCGCTGTAATTGCTGAATAACATAACGTGTAATCACCCAGTTATAGATATTCTTAAAAATATCTATAACTGGGTGTTTTGGCAGTATACCCGCGATTTCTTTTCATATATACTTATCAACCCGTTAAAAACATGTTCAAAAAAACAATTGTTTTTCTTGAAAATACACGAGTTATGGAATATGAAATGTCAAAGTATTTGCGCAACAACATAAAAGCTGCTCGCAATTTCAGGCATTATGCAAGCGTGTTGGTTTTCTCGCCATTGCTTTCTGCGTTGGCTTTTTGCTGAGGAAACTGAAGTAACTGAGGTGAGCACTACATCCGAGGCTGCTACTACTGAAGACGTCGCAACAACCGAGGTAGCCACAGCTGAGACGACCACTGCTGCCTCAACAGATGATGACAGTGATGCAGAAGCTGTTAAATCTTTTATAGATAATAGTTACTTTGGTCTGACAAGAGAGCTGCATATTTCAGTTTCAACAGGAGGTGGTACGTATAACGGAAAATCATATATTCCTCCCACTATCTCTGATGATTGTAAAAGCGTCTCTTTTAGCAGCAACGTTCAGCGTGATGGCTATACGCTGGTAGGATTTACTACAGACTACTTAGCCAAGATGAGCTCAGTAACGCAACTCCTGATATGTCTATGCCTTATACCATTGACGCTGATGGTATGGTTCATATGAATTTTAGTGATTTAGAGTCTTGGAGTTCTAAAGACAATATTGATACAGGAATTGTTACTACAAGATATCATCTACGTGCGCTTTGGGCGCCAAATCCAGAGCCCGAACCAGCACCAGAGCCTGACCCAGAGCCAGCACCTGCACCAGTTTCACCTGCCTCCGATCCAGTCCAGCAGCCAGCAGTACCAAGGCGCGAGAAAAAAGCGTTCTGCCTAACACAGGTGACGCAAGCTCTGTAGCAGGCGTTGTTGCAGCAGCTGGTACTACTCTTGTTGCTCTTGGCCTGCGTAAGAAACTGCAGTAGTAACTCTGTGATAAGAAATTTAACTAGTAATAAATCGCTCCTAGAAACGGATGTTCCTAGGAGCATTCTTTTTAGCAATTTTTAGCTCTGTAATTAGGCGTGTTTGGACACGTTAAAAGATATATCCCTTTGCAACAGCCCAGTTCCAGATGCGGTCTGCCTGCACTTCACAGCGCTGCTTAAGTTCAGCAGTGTTAGAACCAGTGAAAGTAACTTGCTGAACAGAAAGAGGAAGGTTATCTGGTCTGGTAATAGTAAGAGTTGCGCTGTTCATAGCCATGCGAGTCGTCTTGTTAGCGCCAACGCGGACTTTAACAGTAAAGTAACCACGATCAACAGGCCACTCGGTAACTTCTCCGCTATTGGCTGTTCCAGACCTGAATCCATTTGCATTAGCAATAATGCTATAGCCATTCATAAAGAAACCAGCTGCAATAAGTAGGCCACCAATGACGCACAAAAGAATTCCTGCAAAGATGGTACCCTCACCATTTAAATTAAAGAAATTCCAGAGGCCGCCAACAGCAAAAAATGCACCAGTTGCCCAACCAACAAGAGGACTAGCGCCTCCCTGAGGTTTACCAAAATCAATTACATCGTAAGTAAGAGGAATTGGGGAGGTGTCGTTTTTATCGTAAAGATAAACGTTACCTAGAATTTCCTGGTTTTGAGCGGGTTTTTGTGGTGCTTCTGGTGGAGTTGGAAGTGACATAAAGCGTCCTCCTTTTAGCTGGTAGAACTATTCAGGATATAAAAAATTATCCTATTTGAGAGATTTATTGTAACGTATTGGATAGTAGAGGCTTAAATTTTTTTAATTTTGCATCCCACCTATCGAAAGGATGCTTAATGAAAAAGACGTCAACTAGCACTCACTTGTGCACTGGTCCTTGTGCTTTCATCAGGTGTTGTATTTACTGCGTGTAACTTTAACATTGGCGGACCATCACCTGAAGAGATTGCAGCTCAGAAGGAAGCAGAAGAGAAGAAAGCTGCACGCGCTCCGTTTGTGAGGCGTTTGGGAAGCAAAGTCTATTAGTGATCCTAGCCAGGAGATATCCCTGAGAGTGTTTATCCAACGGCAGTAGAATCCATGAAGTCAATTTATGGCTATGACTTTTGCTGATGATGGCACTGGGTAATTTTCATTCGTTTTGGTGCTCAGAAGCCCGTTTTACCTGGTCTGTTGACGCCGATGGTAAGCTCACTATTACTCTTGCGGGTAATGCCGGAAGCTACACAGCAACTGTTGATTCCTCAGGGTCAGATGACCATTGAGGGTTCCGATGGTTCCAAGGCAGTTCTGAAGCAAATCACTAAAACCTCAGGTGATTATTCCAGCCTTAAGTACAAGCCGTTTTGATGCAATGGCAGACAAAGGGCACCATTGCATATAACTTCTCTTCTACTAAGGGCGAAGACAAGATGCGCTTTAAGCTAAAGACCGAGGTGGACAAGGTACTTATCGATAATGACGATCTCTATGTCAGGTATGTTGGTATTGCTAAATCCCCAGATGGTTACTCTGAAGGCTACGTCTTTGAGATTATCAATAGATCTGAAAAACTGGGTAAATTGCACCTTTAAGTTAGATAATTCTGAGAATTCTGTATGGGCTTACGACTCTAACTATCTTGAGCGTGGCGAGAGGGTCTTTGCATTTGTAATTAATAGTGCAAATCAGAAAAAAAGCCTCTTGCTGATCGAGACCGAGGTAGACGCAGTTGTTGAGTACTACCACATCAAAGGTGGTAAGAGCATGGAAGACACTAAGACAGAAAACGTTGACCTGATAATCTCTCAGAAGAAGTAAGTGGACTGCCGCAATGCGCCAAATACGTACACATAAAACATTTACGTGTTAAGCGTGGAATATGTAGACGTCACCTGTACAATGGGTGGCGTCTATTCTTTTACTGACTGCTCTTTTGAGCTTAAGAAAGAAGCGTGATCTATCATGCAGAAGGCTTTGATTTCGATTGACTACACCTACGATTTTGTAGCAGATGACGGAAAGCTCACGGCAGGTAAGCCAGCTCAGGCTATTTCAGATGCTATTTATGAGGCTACAAAGTGCGCTTTTGATCGTGGCGATTATATTTTCTTTGCTATTGATGCTCACGATCCAGAGGATAACTTCCATCCAGAGACTAAGCTTTTCCCACCTCACAATATCATTGGCACAAGTGGTAGAGACCTGTTTGGCCCTCTGAATGATTTCTATCAGCAGCACAAAGATGATAGCCATGTGTTCTGGATGGACAAGCGTCACTACTCGTCCTTCTCGGGAACTGATCTTGATATTCGTCTGAGGGAACGTGGCATTAACACGGTTATCCTGACTGGTGTTCTTACCGACATCTGTGTACTGCACACAGCGGTTGATGCTTACAACCTAGGGTTATCACATTGAGGTTGTTGAGCCAGCAGTTGCATCGCTGACGCCAGAAAATCATCAGTTTGCGCTTGCACACTTCAAGTACACGCTTGGTGCAACATTGGTTGATGCAGAGCTTAATGAGATTGAGAACTCGTAATGACGCCAGAAGAACGCGCAGTTATACGCAAATAAGTATCTACGTAAATCAGTTAAAGCATTTAATTGACCCAAGGTTAAAAACTTGGGTCTTTTTGTTACCCTAGTCTAACTTATCTGATAAGATACAAGTGATTTATGGACAAAACTGTTGTGGCTCACTGGAGGAGTTACATAAAACAGTTAGATTGGGGGAAGCTCTATGTACGTTAAGCATGTGCCAAGTAGGCTCCGTGCTCAGTTTGCTGTTGTGATGGCAATTGCTGCTTGCTTGTTTTTCTCGCCATTTGCAACAAAGGCTTACGCTGATGGTACGTTTGAGATTACTGACTGGCTCTCGGGCTATGGTTCTAGTAGTTTGCAATACATCTACAGCAACAACAAGGCTGCAATGGACGCTGCATCTACGTGGTCTTTCTCTGGTTCAAGGGTAACTATTGGTGCCAGTAGCGGTTCTTCTATTCAGGACTTCACTGTTCCTACCACCGTAACAAATATTACTAGTACCTATCAGAGCACGTACTTGGGCAATGGTACTCGTGTTCAGGTTTACGCTGGTCTGAGCCCTAAGGGTTCTCGCATTATTTTCCCAGCCGGCTTTAACGGAACCGTCTCAAATATGCTGTTTGAGGGCGAGGTAATTGTTGAGGCTGGTGCAAACGTAACCTTTGATAATGTTACGTTCTATAACGGTCTTGATAACAGGGGAACTTCAACCGTTAAAGAAACTCCACGGTTGTTCAGATTGATCTTACTACCACCAATGGCGGTGATTTGACTATCGAGAATACCAGGTTCCAGAATTCCGACAATACCGCAGGCGTAGTGCTTCCTTCTAACAAAATCACTCCTGCAAAGGTTGGCGAGGCCTACAACGAGCCAATCACCATTCCTTGGGCAGCGTCCACTATGGGTTACGACACCTTTACCGTAGATAACCCTGCCCGCTGGCCTTACGCTCAGCCCAATGGAGAAATGATGCAACTGCTCGTAGAAGCACCGCAACTATTTCTGGTACTCCAACTGCGGCAAGTAACGGTTATACGCGCATCACCATCAAGAATGGAAGTCTGTACGACTTCACCATTCCCTATGAAGATGAGCGTTCAGAAGGGTACCGTTGCTGTTCCAACCGCAACCAAACTATACCTATAACGGTCATCTGCGAAGAGGCTTTGATGCCACCGCTAATCCCACAGGTAGTTGTTAGTGGCCAGGTTTCAGCAACTTATCCTGGTACATATGACGTTGAGCTTGATCTTGCTGACCCTATGAACTACACCTGGGAAGATGGCACCACTGACACCAAGGACGCAACTTGGACCATCAATAAGGCTCAGCTTGTTGTTACCTATGCTGGCGAGACTGTTCAGAAGGGCGTTGCTCCTCAGCTTGCTCTTACTGTTACCGGTTTTGTAAACGGTGAGACTGCTGATACCGCTCGCAACTACACCGCTCCTACCCTCAGTGCAACTGACCTGAGCGTTGGTGCGCACGAGCTGACTCCTGCAGGTGGTTCAGCTGACGACTACGAGTTCGTCTACGTTTCTGGAACTCTTACCGTGACCGATACTGCAAGCGACCCATCTAACAGCAGCACTAACAACAGCACCAATAACAGCACCAACAACGGCACCAACAGCTCTCAGAAGAAGCACAAGTCGCACAAGAAGGGAGTACTGCCAGATACCTCTGACGCTTCCGTTGTTCTGTCTTCTGTCAGTATGATTGCTGCTGCAGGCGCTATGGCTGCCGGTATTCGTCTCCGTAAGCGTGCATAGTCTCTCAGACGCAGCACCCTTTGTAATCGTTTGAACTAGTAACAGCCTCTCCTGTATGGGGGAGGCTGTTTTGGTTCGCGGCTTTAGCCTGTTGAGCGCGAGAAGCGCGCGAAACACAAAACCACCCGCTATGCGGGTGGAGAATACTTTTTGCTTTGCAAATTAAAATCCTTCCTTCTAGCATAGCGATTGTTCAGGTCACTAATAGCCAAGAAGGAAGGAGTAGCTATGGCACATAAGGCCAATAGCCTTGCGCACACAAAATGGTTATGTAAATACCACATTGTGTTTACACCAAAGTATAGAAGGAAAGTCATTTATAACAAATACAGAGAGACCTTCGAGAAATACTCAAGATGCTTTGTGACTGGAAAGGAGTAGAAATTCTTGAAGGTCACCTCATGCCGAATCGCATACACATGCTTGTGAGTATTCCGCCTAAGATAAGCGTTTCAAGTTTTATGGGTTACTTAAAAGGTAAAAGCTCACTGCTCATGTTTGACAGACATGCAAACCTTAAATATAAGTATGGTAATAGAAAGTTTTGGGTCGCAGCTACTATGTATCAACCGTGGGTCTTAATGAGGCGACAATAAGAAAAATATATTCGAGAACAAGAAAAACGCCGATATAGCTCAGGATAAATTAAGTTTGAAGGAATATGAAAAATCCCTTCGAAAAAAATAATCTAACTGGACAGCCAGTTTAACTGGCTGCCGGTGTTACATTGCTATTGTGACCTGAACGAAGTGAAGGGCAAAGGACTTGAGTCCTGGGCAAGTATACTTAGGGTTATACCTAAGAGCAAACCACACGCTATGCGGGTGGTTGTGATTTATATAATTCGTTTGATTGGAGAAAAACTATGAAACAAATTGACAGAGCAATATTGGATACAGACAAAGTGATTTGTAAAAATATCAGTAGATTTGATGACTCAGAACGTGGGTTATTGAGCCAGAATATTTTGTCGCATTTACGTAATTTTGTAGAATATATTGCAGATAAAGTATATGCTAACGGTTCAGACCTAGACCCCGATAATTATGCTGTAAATGTTGACGCGTTGAAGTATTTTGCAAACAAGAGGAGACCTCCGTTTTTTTATACCAATTTCATGAGCTTCTACAAAAAGTCGGTGTCACATTACACTTTAGATGAAAAATGGTTCTGAAAGACTAATGCTGAAGTACTATGAGTATCTCCTGAAAATAAAAATTTTTCTTAATGATACATATGGACTTCATGTTCTGGATAATATTGAAGATTTTCCATTGGATACGGATACAGAATTGTCAGAGTATCATGAGAAAATTGCAGAAAAGATTTACAGTCCAAGTCCGGGATGTTCAACAAGTACATATTCAGATAGATATTATATTCAAAAGATTAAGCCATTCTTTGTGAACCAGCGAGTATACTACGAAGTTACATTTACTGCGGCAAATAGTAAAATGAGCAAATTTGACCGAGTAATCGCTTTTTCACGTCATGAAATACTAAGTAACTATGCGGTAAAACTTTCGATTCGTAATGATTCGATTAATGTTTTAGGAAAAGAAATGCCTATTCAAGTTATCGATGAGTGGAATGTATCAATACGTTCCTGTGAATTGGATAATTTTGCAGATATTATCGGAAAGCATTCTAAGATCAACTCAGGAACAAAAGAGTATTCCGAATTGATGCGGTTTTTAAAAGAAACTAAAATGCCACTATCCGAGTTGGTTGTGTGCTCAGAACGGTATTATGGTTTTGTAAAAAATCAGATTACAGGTCAGGGAAGAACATCACATATCTTTGACACTATTGATCAGTGTAGGGAGCTAATCTTATCCAATAAGCCTGGATGTAATGTGCTTAAGTATCTGCTGTACCATTTGAATAATAGGGTTATTAAATGGCAACGTTCGGATGTTGGCTGTTCATTGTTGTCAGAACTAAATTTAAATTATGGATGCATTCCGTTTGATAATATGCCGTTTTGTACATCATTGAGAAACCATAATCCACGCATATACGATTTGTTGGACTGTCTATCGGAAAAAGGAAGAGAACATGAGCTATTCGCACGCCACATTCAAAATAATACAGAGATAGAAGGGAACTTGTTTACACCCAAAAAAGGATATAGTAGGTTTTGATAATATCGATGAGCTGATTAATACATACAATTGCAAGTTATATCTTCCAAAAACATGAACACAGAAAGCTGATGGATTTTCATGATTTTGTATATATCAAAGGATATGCTGATGATAGCGCATTCATAATTCAAAAAAATTACGAGACCTGGCAACAAGTGGAATAGCACAATATACTGGATCTGTAGATTCATGGCTGAACAAAGGCTCATATTCTATTGATTCGCCAGAAAAAAAGACGCATTGCGAAATATGTTTGCAAAAATCGCAGGTGGCGTTTATTTATGGTTCTGCTGGGACTGGAAAAATCAACGCTGATCGATCATATTTCAAACTTCTTTTCTAACCAGAAAAAAAGTTGTATTTGGCGAATACACATCCAGCAGTAGAAAAATATGCGCAGGAAAGTAACTGTCAGCAACAGAGAGTTTAATACCATCGCAAGCTTTATTTCTGAAAAACAACCAGCATACAAAATGTGATGTCCTTATTATTGATGAGTGTAGCACAGTAAGCAATTCTGATATGCGAAAAAGTCTTAGAAAAAGGCGGAGTTTAAGCTTCTTGTTCTTGTAGGAGATGTTCATCAGATTGAATCAATTTATTTTGGAAACTGGTTTGATATTGCACGCAAATTCATTTGCAAAGACTCTATCTTTGTACTAACAGATCCATATAGAACGCAAAACAAAAACCTTCTGACCGTGTGGGAGAATGTTCGAAAACTGGACATCGCAATTTTGGAGCCGATGGTTAAAAGCAAATATTCTATCCGTCTGGATGAATCTATTTTCTCTCATGCAGAGGAGGATGAAATCATTCTCTGCTTAAATTATGATGGATTGTATGGAATTAACAATATCAATCGCTTCTTACAAAAACAGTAATCCGAATCCGGCGATTCAATGGGGTATCGGATTGTATAAAGTTGGTGATCCTATATTGTTTAATGAATCAAAACGTTTCTCGCCTTTGATTCACAACAATTCGAAGGGACGTATTGTAGGTATTGCTACGGAGGAAATGAAGATTTGGTTCGAAATTGAGTTGGATTGTATGATCAATGAATTAGATGCATGTGAATATGATTTTGAATTGATGGATGCATCTGAAAGCGGAAATTCTATAATCAAATTCAGCGTCGATAAATACAGAAGCACCGATGAAGATGATGAGTATTCTGACGCAGTTGTTCCATTTCAAGTCGCTTATGCAGTGTCCATCCACAAGGCTCAGGGTTTGGAATATTGTTCTGTGAAAATTGTAATTACCAACGAAACTGAAGAACGCATTACACATAATATTTTCTATACTGCAATCACTCGTGCAAAAGAAAATCTTAAAATCTATTGGAGCCCTGAAACAGAAAAGAGTGTGTTGGGAAAACTATCGGTCAGAAATTCCAATCGAGATGCCAATTTGTTGGAGCAGTTGTATTTTCTGTGAGTTTTTAAATACAGGCAAAGTTACCACATTGTCCAGCTTGACGGTTTTCTTCCCGCATATAACTTGTGCCCAAGTTGTGGACAAGTGCAGATTGACTTCTGCCCTAATTGGGCAGAAGTCAGTATTCGTAAGGATATGAATAATTCAAAAAATTAGTTTGAGCTAGCGCCTATACTTGGCGTTCTCGAATGCAATCTTAAAGTCTTCGAGGAGTTCTCGAGGGACCTTTTCCTGATCTCCGTGATGGAGCTCCTGCATAAAGACATTGCTTATAGCTCCAAAAATCAGGCGAGGAGCAATCTTATCTGCAAGAGGAACAAACTCTAGGACATATCTTTTTATCATCAATGGTAAGCCAGGTGACTCTCCAGCTACTGACGGTTCCTTCAATATCTGAAGCATGAGCCGAAGCAAAGACATTTTTGATTGTTATCAAAGAGGTACACGACACCATCTGCGTCAACGCCAACAAAACCGTCTGTAGCGCATTGTTCAAAACCAGAAACAATATGCGCACCACTGGTCCAGAACACCCAGTTCTTCTCGCCAGTCATAGACAGACCTTTCTAAAACATCAAAAGTTTCTTGATTTAAATGGTAGTTGGGAGAATGACTTTTTAGGGCAAGTGAAATTTTCGGTCAAAAAAAGCATAGTTTACCTGCGAACTCAACCTGTTGTTGAGTGGTCGGAAACCGTTGCGATACCCTAACTCAACTGATGCGTTCTTGTTGAACGTATTGTTACGACTCATAGTGAAATCAGCGGCCCGCAAGCTATTTCAGTGATAATGAGTTGAGAAAAAGGAGCAACTATGACTACTTCATCTGAGACCCTTGGTCGTCGTATTGCACGTCTTCGTTTGGCTAGAAACTGCAACGCAGGAGCGTCTGGCAAAGGAGCTGAACGTGAGTCCCGCAGGCGGTGAGCAAGTGGGAGAACGACATTAACTATCCGGACATCTCGCTGTTGCCAGATCTTGCGCGCTTCCTTGGTGTGTCTGTTGACGAGCTTTTTGAGCGGCGCAAGTGCTTCCGCTCAGGAGAGTGTTGCTGCCCAAGAGCGCTGCTGCCCGAGAGAGCTGCCGAAGAGCACTGCTGAGGTTGTTTCTGTTGCAGCTGATGAGCCCGCAGAGATCGTAGAAGAGCCTACCGAGCAGGACAACCAGGGCATTGCTGCTCAGTCTTCAGGTTTCAGCTTTGGTAAGCTTTTTGGTAAGAGTATGGTCAAAGTCGAGAAGAACGACGAGGCTGACGGTAGTAAGAAGAAGGGTGTCCGCCTGGGCAACGGCTCTGCAAAAGCACGGTTTGCACGTGTACGTTGTCTCCGACGATGGCGACGTTGTTGATATGTGCGTGCCTCTGGGCCTGGCAAAGTTTGTTTTGAATTCGGGAATTCAGGTCAGCGGAAGCTATCTTAATCAGGAGACCCAGGAGCAGCTCTCTAACATCAATCTTGATGCACTTATGGATGCCGCAAAGACTGGCGAGATGGCACACTTGTAGATATTACATCCGCAGACGGTGATGTTGTAAAGATTTGGTTTGACTAAGCACTAACGATTACATAGACTGATAAAAAAACGAGATACGCCCGGGCAGTTGCTTGGAAGGGACACGGTCTCGTTTTTTTGTCGTGGATTTGATTAAGTTTACTATCTCCATGTTGCTTTCTCATTTGATGTAAAATAATGCTACTAAATTGCGTACTGGATAGTGCGGGCTCAAGAGAGCCAATTATCTTTTTGGCATCTTCATATTGCATGGAGATGCCATTTTTTTAAAGGAGGATGAAATGGAGCAAATTGCTCTGTTGTTCGAATCTTCTGCAGAAAAATCCCTAATGTTGTTGATCTGTCTGGTATAACGAGATGGTTGGCAGCAAAAGAGCTATCACAGTTTGATGTTCATCTTTTTAATTACGAGGCATACCTTAATGGAGAAGAACTAATTTGTGATAAAGCTCCAAGACATGACATGCCAACGTTTCTTCGCTGTCATACAACGTCTGGAGAAAATTACAAACGCCTAGAACATGATCTTTTTGTCTTTAGGGGTATAGGCTTTTGACTGATTCTTGGCGCGTAATCGGACCTGAAGAAAGAGGTTTAGGGAGGACATTCTTCATCTAGGGGATTATGCAATAGAGAGCATTAATGTTGGTGCATGTTTTTGGTTCAAGTGGTCATGGCTCTTACCCTCCTACTGTCTATGTTGTAAGAGATGCTGATGGTCCTCTTAGTGATTTGAAATGAAAGCCTAGCTATAGGATATTTTTTTCTGGAGATGAGGGCAAAGAACTTGCTAAAAAAATTTGAGAAAGCAAAAAGGTACTTTACTTTACTGGTGGGGCTTTCTTTGAGGAATATGTAACAAAAGGCTACATGTAATGAGATTCCTGTGACTTGGAGAGTTTTTTTTATTTTTGAAGGTAAAAGCATTTTTTTAAAAAGTCCAGTAGAGCCCTGATGCCTTAACAATTTGTCCCAATTTACCCAAACCACCTAAAAAAGCTTATTGGAGCATTTCAGGATGTTACCTGGAACTTTATTTTTATGCTTGCGATTTCATCTTGTTAAAAGAGGGCATTTGGAAATGTTATAGGTTTTTTTGATGGACAGATGTCTCAGGTTCCCGATTGGTGAAGACGTCGAGAAAATTCTATACGACACTTGCTAGATGTATAAAAAAAGGCACCTCAAATTCCAGAATGGGTATGGTGCCTTACAGCAGAAGTCAGAGATGAAAAATAAGATTGGTGAGGATAAACGCGTAGTTCATGGAACGCGTCATTTTTCTCCGGGTACAAAAGTTTTTCTTCATCCACCAAATTGGGACGAACGTGTTGCTGCAATAGGCATCCCTCGTTATACAGATAAATATATACGTGTTGTTATGGATGTCAGAAAGCTTGAACATTTTCGCATTAGAGAAAGTGAGTGATCCAGAAATTGTAACTGCACTTCAAAAATCCTGGTAACATCTGGGCTGTTTACCCACATGGCGCCAACTTCAGTTGGACGTGGCTACTGGGATCAAAGTGAGGAATCAAGACAACAGATTCAGGACGAAATAAATTGGCTTTCTCATTTAGATCCAGACGGAAAGCGCTGGTCATAACTTATTTTGTTGACGTTATATTGCAGGAATGTAGAATTACATTAACAACGTGCTGATGTGATGCCCATGACTGAGATATTGGTGCAAATCCTGGCCCGTTGTTATTAGCCGCTTTAAAATGACACACATTGAATGTAGATTTTGACATAATGCTACAACGCACGACCTTCTCGGCCGTGGTGGAGATTCTTACATGAAGTCTTTGATTGTGTACTATTCGTATTCTGGCATCACAAGAAGGCTTGCGGAGGATATTGCGCTGATTACAGATGCCGAGTTGATGGAGCTTAAGCCTCAAGAGCCCTATTCTTTCTCGTATAACACGGCGGTAAAAAGAGGTTAGAGCGCAAATAGAAAAAAAGGCGTTTGTCCTGCGTTGATGCAATACGATATAAACGTTGCTGACTTTGATACTGTTTTTGTGGGCTCTCCCAACTGGCTAAAAACATTTGCCCCTCCGGTGCTTTCGTTCTTACGGGCAACGGATTTGAGCGGAAAGACAATCATTCCGTTCTGTACGCACGGCGGCGGAGGATTTGGCAACATGATTGAGGAGTATCAAGAGAGTGCGGTACTTCTCGCGTGATACCAGGATTGGCGGCAAAAGGCACGTATACTTTTAGTGAAGTGCAAAAAAATGGCTGGATTCGATAGGGGTTGAGCGATGCGAGTACTTCTAGCTGAAGATGAGAAGAGAATGGCTGCGGCTATCGTGGCTCTATAAAAGCGGGATGGCGTGCCCTCCCTCTATGCAGAGCGAGACTGCGCCATCAGCAATCTTTAATATATCACATTTTTGTTTTTGGATAAAAGCGCTCTACACAGACGTCTTTCTCGACAAGACGTCTATTTTTATTTATGCAGGTGGATGGGTGTATTACAAAAATATGCGAAAATCGCATATTTATGGATTGAAACGTGCGGTTTTATAAATATTCTAAAAATCGCATATTCTTAAGTTTTTATCTGGGGATTACTCGATTGATGCGTTATCATCATGCGCAAGCAAGGGAGTTGAACAGCTCGTCGATACTCAGCTTTGACGCTGGGCGGTTTCTTCCTCGGCTCGTATCCACGAGCCATCTTGGTAGTAAAGAACGTCACCCTGGCAAGCATTGCTTGGAAGCTCATCGACAGAAACGGTAAGCATATTGCCTGGCTGATCGTTTAGTTCAAGCACGGCAAGATTGTTGTCTTCAAATCGATCGATGATTGCTTTCATTACTTGGACCTTGATTTCGACGACGTGCCAGATTTATCTTGTGAGGTGGGAGCTACCACTGTGCCGGGTTTCTCGCCAGATATATCAATGTTTGTACCATCGCAGGTAATAGTAATGGTTCCATTGGCGCCCGTACCCCAGACTTCAACGGAATGCTTGTGGAGGGCATTCAGAACCGACTGCATGGGGTGGCCGTAGGGGTTGTCCACGGCGTACGAGAGGATGGCGTAGGTGGGCGAGTTTGCGGACCAGCTGTTCGGTGGTGCCTGTTCGGGAGCCGTGATGCGAGAGTTTGAGCACGTCAATGTGGCCTGGATTAGAGTCCAGGATGGCATTTGTGGGCGCGTCTCCCGTGAAGAGGAACGTTTTGTTGCCAACGGTCAGCTTGATGATTATCGAGTAATCGTTGGTGTCGGGAAAATTTGCGTCTTTTTTGGGCCAGAGAATTTCCAGCTTGTAACCGTCGGTTTGGTCGATGATGGTGCCCGCTTCGGCAAGGGTTATCTGCAGGTTATTGTTCTGGATGGTGGCCAGAAACTTTCTGTATGTTGCCGTGTTGTTTGTCTTATTTGGTGCGTAAATGGTCCCGATTTGAGTGCTGGAAATGACATCCGCCATGCCACCGATGTGGTCTTCGTCGGGATGGGTAGCTACCAGGTAATCAATCTTGTTTCGACCAAGTTCTTGGAGGACTTGTTCGATTTTTTTGGTGCTGACCCTGTGGGACCGGCGTCGATAAGTACGGTTTTCTCGGGAAGTGCAATGAGAATGGCTTCTCCCTGGCCGACGTCGATAAACTTGATGGTTACGTTTGCGCTGGTCTGCGCGGTGGCGGATGGCGTGCCGGAGTCTGGTTGGGATGACGCGGCGGAGTCTGATTGGGATGGCGAGCCGGAATCTGGTTGGGATGACGCGGCGGAGCCTTGCTGTAGCGATCCCGCAGGTGAAACGACAGTTGGAAGCGGTTGCGTGAGCGCGGCGCTAAAGTAGAGCGCTACCGTCAGCGCGGCGAGCACGACTCAGCTTTCTGTTTTCCCGCGTATCGTTTGCGCGGTTTGAGCTACCTTTTACGAGTTGTTTGGAAGTGCTGGGGTCTTCGTAGATGAGGTTGAACACGCTCTCGATAACCGGGAGCGAAAAAATTGCTGGTAGAAGATAAGAAAGCAATTTTGGCAAAGCAAGTATTTGAGCCAAGGTAAATGCGCCAACAATGAGCAATGCGTTCATGACAAGCCTGGTAAGTCCCGATTTCCAGCCTTTGAGATAAAACTGAGGAATGCCAAAAATACCAAATACTAGAGAAAGAATGAGCGCAAATAAGTAGTCAGATTGCTTGCCAGGGGCTGTATGGGGTGATTCAGTTTTACTGTCAAATTGCTGTTGGTTGGGCATAAAACCTCTCTGGACATGTACGTTTTGAAGAATCTTACCCTATTTGACCAGCCAGTCTAGGGCTTTCTGCATTCTTCCCTCAATGTTTTGGAAGTGGTTTCCGCGGTTGAGCTCAAACGTCGAGGCTATCCCCGCGTTCTCTAGTTTGCTGGCGAGAAGTTCGGCGTTTTCTCGCACGTGCATTATTTGTGGATTGGGGGTTCGTGCTTCTCGATCACCCAGCGAAAGAAAAACGTGTGTGAGGCCGACCACCTCTCCGCTGAGCTGCTGGTCAACGTAGTCCAGAAGGCCTGGGAACCAGAACGATCCCGAGACAGCTCCAATGCGCTGGAAGGTTGCGGCGGGGGCGCTGAGTTGCGGCGCGGCGGCGTCGGGCTGGCAGCCGCGTGCGACTTGCTGCGACACGCCGGCCCAGAGGCTGAACAGGCCCGCGAGCGAATAGCCCACAAGCGCCCTATACGCCGGCGGCTCGGTAAGCTCCGATTCTGCCCAAGGAATTACCTGGTTGATAAGGGTGTCGAGCGTCTTTTGAGCGCCGTCGCCAAAGTTGGGACCCTTGGCAAAAACGCGCGGGGCACACCAGGGCGAGAAGTTCTCTTCCCACAGGTCAACGCCAATATTTACTAGGCTGACGCCCTCAGGTACCTGAATGGGGGAGTTGTCGGCCACGTCACCTAGGAGGTAAACGACAGGAGCTCCAGCTACAGAGGACATCTGCGTGTGGACGGAAAGTCCGGAGATGGTCGTTTTTCTCGCCACGGGGTTGGTGTTGGGGCGCGCGACTGCGGCGACGTTGGAGTGTGTGTCTGGTGCGGTGCTCATGCTACTCGCTCAGAGCCATTTGCAGGTAGTAGACGTTTTCGCGCAGACGGGCGGCAACTTCGCGGTCGATAACGCCCTCGAACTGCAGGCGAGAAATCTGGTCCAGCTCAATGCGGAGCGCGTTTTCGGCCACGTCATCGGCGTATTTGCGAGCGTTGGCAATCTGCTGCCTAAAGTGAGGCGACACCTTGTGCGAACTCAGGTTATAAGGCAGCAGGTAGGAGGCTTGAGTGGTACTGGAGCCGTGCTCGTCGTTGATGTTGATGCGGCTCCAAATTGACTCAATTGCTGACTCATGGTCAATCATCAGGTTAGAAGCGATGACAGCCAACTCTTCATCGTCGCCGTTTGCAATGCGCTCCAGATCATCGAGTTCCGCGTACTCCATCTCAAGCGCGTACAAACATGCCTGGTAGTAGGACTGATCGGCGTCTTCTAGGTGCCTGATTCCGTCGTCGATGATGTGCTGAGCAGCTAGTTTGAGCTCGTGGAGACCCACGGCAATTCGCGAGCGGTGGTTTGTTTTTGCGGCAATATTTGCAACGGACCCGTGGTAGCCTACTGACCTGCGGATTGAAGTAATGTCGTCAACAATTTGGTCCCATGGAATGGGGTTGTTGGTCTTAATGTGGCGCTTGTGAAGTTCCTCGAGGCGTTTCTGCTGTACATCTGTCTCGTGAAGCACCAGCTCTTTGACCAGCTTTCCCGAGCCAGGCGCGGTGATGCGAGCGGCAAACAGGCGGTTGGTGTAACGCGTGATAGTCAAACGAAGCGCAGGTAGATACTTTGATATGGCGTTCTCAGACTGCAGCATGCTCCTGAGCTCGGCAAGGGTTGCCTCAAGAACGGCAATCTCTCCCTTGTGGAGACGTTCGGGCAGGTCAGAGTCTGCATCAGGGGATTTGGACAGCACGGGCAACAGATTGTCCGCCAAGAGCAACGTGGCGAGAATAACGCCAGCGGCGATAGTGATCAGCAGGTCCCTCTGCGGAAACGCTGCTCCAGACTGGGTCATCATCGGCAAGGTGAAGATGATCGACAACGTTACCGCACCTTTTGCTCCCGCGATGGTGGTGACCAGCACGTTCTTGATGAGCTCGGCCGACGTGATGGAGATGGGCTTTAGGGCGCATGTGGGTTTTGACTGCTCATCGGGTTTCTCGCCATCGGCGGGGCTGCTACCTGGGGCGGAGCTGCTGCCTGCGGCGCCCTTCTCGCCGCCGGCGAGGCTGCTACCTGTAGAGTCATTCTCGTCATCCACGTCGTCTTTGCCGGTGCAAAGTCGGCTGCCCTTGTGGAGCTTGTGGGTTTCCAGCGCGTAGAGCCACGCGAAGCGAACTGCGTGCATGAACAGGGTAATTGCGACCACGATGCCCAAAATTTGCAGGATGTTCAGGCCGCCGTTTGTGCCCGGAAGAACGGCCAGCGGAAGCTCCATTCCCAGGAACACAAAAAGCGTGCCGTTGATGAGGAAGCTGATGACTTTCCATGTAGAATCCGAGACCAGTTTTTGCCGTGCGAACAGCGCTTTATTGTTTTGCCTACGAGGAAGAGCAATCACCAAACCCGCTGCAACAACAGCCAAAACGCCAGAAACATGGAAGGTTTCGGCAAGAAGATAGACAAGGAACGGCGTAAGTACTTCGTACAGCACGTTTGCGACGGTGTCTTCGTAACCCAGCCTGCCAAGCATGGCGTTTACGACGGAAAACGCAAAGCCCGTGACAATGCCCATGGCTATGCCGCCCACAAAGAGCACCGTAAACGATCCCGCGGCATCTACCAGCGAGAATGCGCCTGTAACCGCCGCCGCGACGGAAAAACTGGAATGCAACAACGCCGGACGCGTCGTTGATCGAGGGACTCTCCGGAGAGCAGCGTCTGCTGGCGATGGGTCAGGTGAATGTTGGATTTAAGCGCGGTGACGGTTGCCGCGTCGGTTGGTCCCAGGGCCGATGCAAGCGCAAAAGCCGCAGCTAGAGGGATTGACGGGACCATCAGATGGAGAGCATAGCCGACCGAGAGCACGCTGACAATTACCAGCGCAATCGCCAGCGACAAAATGCTGTTCAAGTTGAGGAGAAGTGTACGAATGTTGGTTTCTCTCGTCTCGTTGAAGAGGAGCGGAGCAATGAAGACCAGCATAAAGAGCTCGGATTCCAGGTGAACCTCCTGGACGCTGGGCAGCACGAGCGCAACAAGCAGGCCGATAACAACCTGGATAACGGGGATGGAGACGTTGACAAACTTGTCGATAACCGAGGAAGCCGCGACGCAGGTCAAAACAATGAGCACAAATTCGAATGTCTCCACAGGCTTCCTTCCTGGTCGTAGGTGGCAACGACGGCGAGCGTCGAGCGACGGTGGGTCCGCAACGAGCGACGGGTCCGTGACGAGCGACGGGTCCGTGACGAGCAGCGGGTCCGTGGCGAGCGACGGATCCACGAGGGTTCCGAGCACACGGGGCTTCTCGCCAGATAACGCTTCATTCGAGTATATACGGTTTTTGCGGCTCTAGCTTGACTTGGCGCAGATAACACATGGTTTCTGCGGTGATGCGTGAGCTCTATCAGTGAGGCTTGGGAATTGCGAGCCTGAAAAGTGCATGAAGTCTGAGTACATTTACTCAGACATGACGAGAAAAAACCGGCAAATAACTCAGACTTGGTGAACTTTTTCCGGCAAATTATTCAGACATGGCGAGAAAAATCAGGCTCCATGAAAGAGCGAACTCGGACGCGCTTTAAACTTTGCCTGAAAAAGCGAGCCTAAAAAGCGAGCCTGAAAAGTGCAAAGATTCTGTATTTTTGGATACAGATTCTTTGATGAAATCAGGCAAATCCACAGATTCTTTGATATTTTCAGGCAAATTTTACAGATTCTTTTTAAGAAATCAGGCGCGGAGCAAAAATTGAGCGCCCCTAGATTACACAATTCCCAGGTAGAAGAATGCGTAGTTGAGCACGTTGATTAACGTGTACAGACCTCCAATGACCAGGTAGGGCCAGAGGTGCGCTTTGGTGATTGCGATAAACTCGCGGATAAACGCCGTGGGCCAGTACCAGCCTTTGGTGTGCGAACCGATGCCATCTGCCTTAATGCCCAGGTTGTGGGCGTATTCGGCGCAACGGAAAACGTGGAAATCGCTGGTAACAACCGCTGTGGTGAATTCGCTGTCAGCAGGCGCGTCGTTGCTGGTAACCGATCCGCCAGCAGGCGCGTCGTCGGCCGCTGCGGAGGTACGGTCGGCGCGAATCACAGCTAGCGAGTACCTAAGATTTTCCCAGGTAGTGGTCGACTTGTCTTCCATGAGAATTGCGTCAGCTGGAACACCTTTCTCCAGAAGATAGTCGCGCATGGCCTGAGCTTCGGAGACAATCTCGTCAGCGCCTTGACCACCAGAAACAACAAACTTTCCGTGCTGATGCTGCTTATTCCACAGCTCAAGTGCCTTATCAATCCTGCCTGCAAGCAGCGGAGTTGGTCGCGGACCGTCAAGCCCAGCGCCGTGAATAATGATGTAATCGTATTGGCGTCGGCGGGGAAGCAAACGATACACCCACGAATAGAACAGCAAAGCCATAAAGGTAAACGAGAACCACAGGGCCCTCGAGCGTAAAAAAGTCCCAGCACAAAGACAATAATGTGTCGAACGTCCGGGTCAAAAATAATTCACGATGGTCGGCGACGCAATCAGCAGAACAAGGAATCCAGCCATCAAAAACGGCAGCATCGATGTCAGTGAAAATCCGTTATTTTTTACCACAACTATGGTGTTGATCAGCAAGAAACCAATGGTCAGAAATGGTGTCAGCAGTACAAGAGTAACCAGAATTAGTCCAAGGATAAAGTTGTTCAGCCTCAGCACCAGAAGAATTGATGACCACGCAAGAGCCGCGAACAGAAAAAGTGCATTGCGGAACTGTCTAGGTTCCTTGATAAATGAGTAAATAAACAGTACACCCGGAATAACCGCTGGAGCCAGCAGGATGGCGTACGAGATCATGTACTGCCAGTCAAGGTGAACGCCAGCGTCTTTGAGTAGGGTGTCTAAAAGCATGTGAATTCCTTCCTTGACCAGTGGATTTCTCTTCTTGAAGCAGCTTGCTTAAAAACTCATGTGGCGAGAAACCCGTCTACTAGAATTCTAACAAAGCGCCCCTGCATAACACCACGGAGCAACCGCGTACAACAGAAAAGTGGACATCTGCCCTTTTGATTCGGTGAACGGTAACCGCTCGCCGATAAGCGTTGTTTCGCATCGGTCGAAGGTTTGATTAACGGTATGTTAGCGTACACATTGTCTACGTGCGCAAATATCGGATATTTGCAAACCGCATTTCTCGCCAAGTCAAAATTCATGAAAGTCTGCTCAGCCTTTTATGGGTTCGTTCTAGCTTTGCGCAAAAAAGTACTTGAAAATGTACTTTGCGAGTAATCGCGGGTGTTCGCGGACCGCAACAAGCGCGGATCGCTGCGACAGCACGCACACGCACGCTCGCACGCGAGCTTTCGCAAAAAAACGTTTATTAGCCTCGTCAGTGTCACGCAAAAGGCGTGCTCCTCCACGAGGTAGGTAGTGTTTCAACTTCAGAAACACAGATTTTAGGAGGGTTTTATGAAGGGTTATGCAATGCTCAAGATCGGCGAGTCCGGCTGGATTGAGAAGGAGACACCAAAGTGTGGTCCTCTGGACGCAATCTGCAAAGCCACTTGCGGTCGCAATTTGTACTTCTGATATTCACACTCTGTGGGAGGGCGCAATCGGCGACCGTCACAATATGATTCTTGGTCATGAGTGCTCCGCAGAGGTTGTCGAGGTTGGCGAGTGCGTCAAGGACTTCAAGCCTGGCGACCGCGTCCTCGTTCCTGCAATTACTCCAGACTGGAACTCCCTTGAGGCTCAGGCTGGCTACTCCATGCACTCCGGTGGCATGCTTGCTGGCTGGAAGTTCTCCAACTTCAAGGACGGCGTCTTCTCCGAGTATTTCCACGTAAACGACGCAGATGGCAACCTCGCTCACATGCCAGAGGGCATGGATCCAGCAGACGCCTGCATCCTTTCCGACATGGTTCCAACCGGCTTCCACGCAGTTGAGCTGGCTGGCGTTGAGTTCGGCGACACTGTCCTGGTCATCGGCATTGGACCTGTCGGCCTCATGTCCGTTGCTGGTGCTGCACTTCACGGTGCTTCTCGCATCATTGCTGTTGGTACCCGTCCAGTCTGCGTTGAGGCAGCTAAGGGCTACGGCGCAACCGACTTCATCTCCTACAAGGACGGTCCAATCTGGGAGCAGGTCATGGAGCTCACCGGCGGCAAGGGCGTTGACCGCGTCTGCGTCGACGGCGGCGGCTGCGAGACCTTCGAGGACGCTGTCAAGGCACTCAAGCCTGGCGGAAAGATTGGTAACGTCAACTACCTCGGCTCCGGCGACTACGTCAACATTCCTCGCGTCGAGTGGGGCGTTGGTATGGGCCACAAGGACATCCGTGGCGGCCTCATGCCTGGCGGCCGTCTGCGCATGGAGAAGCTCTCCAGCCTGGTCACTTCTGGTCGTCTGGACCTTCACCCAGAGGTTACTCACCTCTATCACGGCTGGGATCACCTCGAGGAGGCTCTCTTCACCATGCGTGATAAGCCATCCGATCTCATCAAGCCAGTTGTTGTTATCGACTAGGTAATCAACTAGGTCGCGTGATTTAGTACGTTTGAGCTGGCGAGAAGTTCGTTTTTCTCGCCAGCTTTTTGCGCTGGTGGGCGCCAAACGCGCCGGTAGGGACCGGTGAAACGCGCTGGTAGGGTTCGGCGAAACGCGGCGGCAGAGCCAACAAGAGCGCGACGCCAACGGAGTTTAGGAAGCGGTTGTATTCATGAAAATCCTTGTTGTATCAGGCTTTCTTGGAGCTGGTAAAACCACCTTCATTCAGGAGCTCGTGCGCCGGACTGGGCGTGATTTTGCTATCTACGAGAATGAATATGGCCAGGCAGACATCGATGCGCGTCGCTTGAGGCAGGACTCCGACCTCAAGGTTTGGGAGTCTACCGAGAACTGCATTTGCTGCTCGGGTAAGCAGGATTTTTGCGACGTCGGTGCTGACCATTTCAAACACGATTGACCCCGAGTATTTAATTGTTGAACCAACTGGCGTGGCTAAGCTGCAGAGCATTCTTGATAACGTGAATCAGGTGGCCTGGGAACGCATTAGTTTGCTGGCGCCGGTTACCGTGGTTGACGCCGTTTCGTGGCAGAATCAGCGCACCGATTTTCCAGAGATTTTTGACAACCAGCTGAGCGCCGCCGCGAGCGTAGTGATTTCAAAGCTTGCTCCAGGTAGCGAGGATGCCGCCGAGCCCATTAAGCAGCTTGTGGCAGAGATGAATCCGCAGGCAGAGGTTATCGCCGAGTCTTCGTATGCTGACATTCCCGACGAGTGGTGGAATGCTCTGCTGACTCGCGCGCTTGACGGTTCTGTTCTTAAAGATCCAGCTAGCGAGAAGGACGAGGGGCCTGACCTGGAGACTATGGCTCTCACTCACGCCGAGCTTCCCAGTCCAACGCACTTAATTTGGCTTTTGGATGCGGCTTCGGCTGGCGTTTTTGGAAAGCTTGCGCGCGCAAAAGGTACGTTGCCGTGCGGTCATCAGTGGGTCAAGTTTGACCTGGTAGAGCGCGCGTGGGCAATTACGGGCGACGAACCTCAGGAAGAGTCCAGGTGCGTGTTTATCGGCCGCGACCTGCTGCGTCATGGACTTCGTGAGGTGTTTGTTCCGGCGTTCTGGCATGAGCAGTCGGACTTGGCTGACGAGCACGATCATTCGCACTGCGATCACGAGCATGGTCACTGCGTGCATGAGCATTGCGATCACGAGCACGGCCACTGCGAGCACGAGGGCCACGAGCACGAGCACGACCACGGCGCGGACCACGAGCACGGCGAGCACGGTGAGCATTGAGTCGCAAGCGCATAAAACCTGCAACTAAAAAGAGCCTCCGATTGAACTGCCTCCTATTTCTTGGACACGAGAAATAGGAGGCAGTTCAAAACACACCTAAGTCAGATAATCTGTTAAAAAGACGTATACATTACGCTGAAAATACCTCAAACGTGCAGAATATCTGACTTAGAAGTGTAATATGCCCGCATCTGAGCAGAATATCTGACTTAAGTGTGTTCTTTAGTTGCGAAATTTACCTATAGTTAAATCTTTTATATGACGCTATTCATTTTCTAGCATATTAGGTTAAGTTTATGCATAGAAATGTATATCAAGCAGTGCAACCGCCTAGCTTCCTGGCTATCTTGATTAGGAACATGTCGATTCTTCAGCAGAACCTACCAAAGCTGCGCTATTTTGTGCGCCAGGCCTAAAAGCCAACACTAACACGCTACAGAATCATAATCACCCGCATATGAACTGCCTCCCATTTCTTGGACATACGAAATGGGAGGCAGTTCAGATGTGGAGGCTCTTTTGCTAGTTCTTAAGCGAATTGAGTGGAGCGGGGAAGCGACCGCCTCGGTGGGCAAGCACCGAACCCGCAAACTGGTTGACCGGCATGATTGGTGCGGATCCAAAGAGGCCGCCGAACTCCAGGACGTCTCCCTCGTTGTAACCAATAGCTGGGATAACGCGGACTGCCGTGGTCTTGGTGTTGATGACGCCAATGGCCATTTCATCTGCGATGATGCCTGCGATGGTCTCTACGGAAGAATCGCCAGGAATAGCAATCATATCCAGGCCAACAGAGCAGACTGACGTCATTGCCTCGAGTTTCTCGAGAGAAAGCGCACCGTCTTGAGCTGCGCGAATCATGCCCGCATCCTCGGAGACCGGGATGAATGCGCCGGACAGACCGCCAACGCTGGACGACGCCATGACGCCGCCCTTCTTGACAGCGTCGTTGAGCAGGGCAAGCGCGCAGGTAGTTCCGGGGCCACCGCATTCGCCGACGCCGATGAGCTCCAGAATCTTAGCGACGGAATCGCCAGCTGCTGGGGTTGGCGCAAGACTGAGGTCTACGATGCCTTTCTCGACACCCAGGCGCCTTGAAGCCTCGCGACTCATCAGCTCGCCCGCGCGGGTAATCTTGAATGCGGTCTGCTCGATTTTCTCGGCAACGTCCATGAGGGTTTGCGGAGTCGGGGAAGTTCGGCGAGGGCTGCAGCCATGACGCCAGGGACCGGAAACGCCCACGTTAATGACGGCGTCTGCCTCTCCGCTGCCGTGGACCGCGCCGGCCATGAAGGGGAGTCCTCCACCATGTTGGCAAAAAAACGACCAGCTTAGCGGCACCGTAGCACTGAATATCGGTGGTGCGACGCGCGGCCTCGAGCACGGTTTGGGCCATGAGCAGGACGGCGTCCATGTTGATGCCCGCGCGCGTAGACGCGACGTTTACCGAGGAACAGACGCGCGACGTGGTGGCCAGCGCCTCGGGGATGGATGCGATGAGTCGGCGGTCGGCGTCGCCAAGGCCCTTGTGGACCAGTGCCGAGAAAGCCACCCAAAAAGTCGATACCTAGCGTCTCGGCCGCGCGGTCCAGTGTGTGAGCTAGCGGGCGTCAGGATCTGCGCCGAGGTACAGGCCGCAATCTGCGCGATTGGCGTGACGGAAACGCGCTTGTTGGCAATAGGGGATGCCGTACTCGCGTTCCAGGTCCTCGGCCACGGCTCACCAGGTGCTCGGCCTGTCGCGTGATGCGGTCGTAGACCTTCTGGCACATGCGGTCCAGGTCCTCGTCTGCGCAGCTATTGAGCGAGATGCCCATCGTAATGGTGCGCAGGTCGAGGTTTTGCTCGCTGACCATGGCGAGTGTTTCGACGATCTCCTGTGGAGTGATGTTCATGCGCGTCCTCTCGGAATGCGGTTGTCGTGCGAGCGCCGGGGCGCAGGTGCAGCTTGCGTGCGGTATCGGGGTCCAGGTGCGGTTGTCGTGTGGAGACAGCGTCTGGCTTTTGGCGGACGACCAGCCGCAGGGGTTTCTCGACTATTATACTTAAGCAACAACGATAAACGGGGCAAGTTGCGAGGTAACGTGGCAGAAAAAAAGTCACCCTAAAAAACGATTGCGCGCGAGGTGGGGCTATCGCCCGCCACGGTTTCGCTGGTGCTGAACGGCCGGCCGGTGCGCGTGAGTGACGAGAACCGCCGTCGCATCCTCGACGTTGCCCGTCGCGAGCACTACATTCCCAACCAGATCGCAAGAAGCCTGGTCACACAGCACACGCAGACGCTGGGGCTGATTGTGCCGAATATCGAGAGCCGATTTTTCTCGTCGTTTGCAAAGATGCTGGAGATGAAGTGTCGCCGCCGCGGGTACGCGCTGTTCATCACTAACTCGGATAACAGCACGTCAAACGACGCGGACCTTGTGCGACTGCTGGTCAATCGCGGCGCCGACGGCATCTTTATCATCACGTCCGACGAGGTAGAAGCCTCAAAGCAGCTCATCGCCGACCTGGAGCAGCTGCCCGTGCCGTACGTCATGGTGGACCGAACCATCGACGCGCTCGACTGCGACAAAGTCACGTTCAACAATGAGCTTGGCGGCTATCTGGCCACAAAATACCTGCTAGATCACGGTCATCGCCGGATCGCGTGCATGGTCAACACCGCCTCCAACACCGGCTGCGCGCGCCTCAACGGCTACGTTCGCGCACTTGGCGAGAAGGGCCTGGAGCTGGATCAGTCGCTTGTGCTGACCAGCGATTATTACATTCCTGATGCGTATCTTGCAGCTCAGCAGCTGATTCGCGTGAACGCTACGGCGGTTGTTGCGACGTCGGACAACATTGCGCTTGGGCTATTGCGCTACCTGTATGAGCGCGGCTTGCATGTTCCCCGCGACTATTCTGTTGTCGGATACGATAACAGCATTTCAGACGCACTGTTTGAGCCAGCGCTGACCTCGATTGAGCAAAATGTTGATGAGCTTTCTGACGCTGCGCTTTCGATTATGTTTCGTCGTCTGGGCGAGCGCGGTGCGGAGGTTGACGCTGCGAAGGGTGGCGCAGCAGGTCATGAAAACGCAGATGAGCCGGTGGACGATAGTGCTTCAATCCAGATAATCCTTGAGCCGCGCATGATTGAGAAGAATAGCGTGCGTGTTTTGGGTCGCTAATCAGATTTCTGCATATTTGTGCAATAAAATGCATTGCTATGAATACGTAACTTTTGAGCTCAAAATTATGTGCCGAAAAAGGTAAAAAACCCGTTTAGTTGGGGATGAAAATTTAAAATTGGCCGATTTATCCCCAACTAAGACGATTTTTTACCGCATTAAAAACTTTTATCTGGGCAAACGTTGTATGCAGAAAAATGAAAACCCCAACTAAACGCATTTTTTACCACTTTGGTTCGTGTGCGCTCTACTTTGCACCATTTTGGTTGCATTTCGGAATCGTGAGTACTGTTGGGGGATCGTTTTGGTGCTTCATTAAGACAAAATTTTTCCCGCGCATGCGTTTTGCTGTTTAAAAGATACTTTAAGCGTCTCGCAGGAAAGAAATTTCCAGAAAAACTCATTTTGATAAAACGTTTTATCACTTAGAGTAGTATTTGAAACATAGCCGAAGCATCATACTGTTATGTATGTGATGTTATGTTCGCTTTACCTCTCGCCGCAAGGCGGGAATGTCCGCTTTAAAAGCGGTGTGCCTGCGCAGAAATGCGCACGTACTTTGCGTGCACAACACAAAACGTGGCTACATGCACGCTTTCAATGGACGGCGAATAAACAAACGCTCAGGTGATGGAAGCAACGAGGTTGCCCAACCTGCACAAACGCGCAGACAGCAACCCAAGAAAAGGAGGAGCACATGGCTCAGCCTGTGTACGGCACACCTTGGCAGACCCTGAATCAGCCTGTATCTGAGGACGAGCTTACCGGCGTCGATAGGTATTGGCGCGCAGCTAATTACCTGTCTGTTGGTCAGATTTATCTTCGCAGCAACCCTCTTATGAAGGACGGCTTCTCTCGCGAGGACGTTAAGCATCGCCTGGTTGGCCACTGGGGAACCACCCCAGGCCTAAACTTCCTGTTCGGCCACGTCAACCGCTTCATCCGCGATCATAACCAGAACACCATCTTCCTCATGGGCCCTGGTCACGGTGGACCTGCAGGTACCGCACAGTCCCTGCTCGACGGCACGTATCGCGAGACCTACCCATTCATCACCGACGATGAAGAGGGCCTCCAGAAATTCTTCCGCCGCTTCTCTTACCCTGGCGGAATTCCTTCCCACTACGCACCTGAGACTCCAGGCTCCATCCACGAGGGCGGCGAGCTGGGCTACGTCCTCTCCCACGCATACGGCGCTGTCCTGGACAACCCATCCCTGCTGGCAGTCGCTGTTGTCGGCGACGGCGAGGCAGAGACCGGCCCACTTGCAACTTCTTGGCAGACCAACAAGTTCATGGACCCACTGACCGATGGTATCGTTCTCCCAATCCTGCACCTCAACGGCTACAAGATTGCTAACCCAACCATCCTGGCTCGTATTTCCGACGGTGAGCGCGACGAGTTCTTCCGCGGCATGGGCTACCACCCATACAACTTCGTTGCTGGCTTCGACGACGAGGATCACGCATCCATCCACCGTCGTTCGCAGCTCTTCTCGAGGCTGTCTTCAACGAGATCTGCGCTATCAAGACTCGCGCAGCCGCAGGTGACGCATCCCGTCCTTACTACCCAATGATCATCTTCCGCACCCCTAAGGGTTGGACTTGCCCTCCTTACATCGACGGCAAGAAGACCGAGGGCTCTTGGCGCGCACACCAGGTTCCACTGGCATCCGCTCGCGACACTGAGGCTCACTTCCAGGTCCTTCGTGACTGGATGAGCTCCTACAAGCCAGAGACCCTCTTCACCGAGAAGGGCGCAATCCGTCCAGAGGTCACCGCTTTCATGCCTAAGGGCGACCTCCGCCTCGGCGCTAACCCTAACACAAACGGTGGCGCAATCCGCCGCAACCTCGTCCTTCCTGACGCAAAGAAGTACGAGATCCCAGTTGCCGAGAAGGGCCACGGCTTTGGTGCTACTGAGGCAACGCGCGTCCTTGGCGAGTACACCGCCGAGCTCATTAACAGCAACCGCTCCGAGTTCCGTATCTTCGGACCTGACGAGACCGCTTCCAACCGTCTGCAGCCTTCCTTCCAGGTAACCGATAAGCAGTGGTTCGGCGGCTTCAACGACGACTTTGAGAACGACGAGCACATCTCCCCAGTTGGTAACGTTATCGAGCAGCTTTCCGAGCACCAGTGCGAGGGCCTGCTTGAGGGCTACACCCTGACCGGCCGCCACGGCATCTGGTCCAGCTACGAGTCATTCGTTCACATCGTTGACTCCATGATCAACCAGCACGCTAAGTGGCTTGAGGCTACCGTCCGCCACATTCCATGGCGCAAGCCTATCTCCGCTCTCAACCTGGTCCTTTCCAGCCACGTTTGGCGCCAGGACCACAACGGATTCTCTCACCAGGATCCTGGTTTTGTTGACATCATGCTCAACAAGAGCTTCAACAACGACCACATCACCAACATCTACTTCCCAGCAGATGCTAACCTCCTGCTTGCAGTTGGCGAGAAGTGCTACACCTCCACAAATTGCATCAACGCAATCTTTGCTGGTAAGCAGCCTGCTCCAACGTGGGTAACCCTCGACGAGGCTCGCGAGGAGCTTGCAGCTGGAGCTAAGGAGTGGAAGTGGGCTTCCAACGCTGAGGCTGGCGAGGAGGACATTGTCCTCGCATCCTGCGGCGATGTCCCAACTCAGGAGCTCCTGGCAGCTCTGGACATGCTTGGCAAGCTGGGCATCAAGGCTCGCTTCGTCAACGTTGTTGACCTGCTCAAGATTCAGAATGCTTCCGAGAACGACGAGGCTCTCTCCGACGAGGAGTTCACCAAGCTCTTCTCCGCAGATAAGCCAGTCCTCTTCGCATTCCACGCTTACGCAGGTTCTGTCCGCCGCCTGATTTGGAACCGTCCAAACCACGACAACTTCAACGTTCACGGCTACGAGGAGCAGGGTTCCACCACAACTCCTTACGACATGCTGCGCCTGAACAACATGGACCGTTGGGCACTTGCTGCTGACGCTCTCCGCATGATCGATGCTCAGAAGTGGGCAAGATCAGATTGACGAGTGGGAGAAGTTCCGCACCGAGGCCTTCGAGTTTGCTGTCGAGAAGGGCTATGATCACCCAGCATTCACCGACTGGTCTTGGCCAGACGCTTCTGATGCTGATCAGGCTATCTCCGCAACTCAGGCAACCGCTGGCGACAACGAGTAACACGCCGCAACCGCGAGCGCCTTCCGCCCGGTATCCACTTCGTGTGGGTACCGGGTTTTCTTGTGCGAAAACGTTGCTAGTGGACGGGACTTCTCGCCAGACGCGGCGCGCCCGACGTGCGCGCAGGTGCGCCGGCTGCGCGCCTGACACGCGCCTGATTTCTGCAAAGAAACTGTAAATTCTGCCTAAAAATGCAAAAGAAACTGTGGATTTGCCTGATTTTGCAAGAGAAACTGTATCTAAAATACAGATTCTTTGCACTTTCAGGCGGGCTTTGAAGTGTGTCCGAAGTTGATTTCAAAAGCCCCTTCTTGAGCGCTCTCTTGGAGCCTGATTTTCTCGCCTTGTTTGAGTAATTTGGGACGTAACTGTGCTCGCGCACCCAAGTGGTAAAAAATGCGTTTAGTTGGGGAATACAGGTTTCTGCATACAACGTTTTCCCAGATAAAAGTTTTTAGGGCGGTAAAAAATCGTCTTAGTTGGGAATAAATCGTCCAATTTTAAGATTTCATCCCCAACTAAACGCGTTTTTTACCTTTTTCGGCACATAATTTTAAGCTCAAAAATTACGTATTCATAGAAATGCATTTTATTACACAAATATGCAGAAATCTGATTAGCGAACTAAAGAACGCACACTATTCTTCTCAATCATGCGCGGCTCAAGGATTATCTGAATCGAAACGCCACTATCTGCTGGCTCACCTGCGTTTTCCTGACCTGCTCCGTCAACCTTTGCAGTAACATGACCCGCACACGTCGCCGCTATCCGCGGCCCGTGCGACCGGCGCGCTCGTCCAGCTTGGCGCGAACGGCAGCCTTGAACGCGGCAGCATCCGTCATCCACGGAACGTGCTTGCCGCCGATAATGTTGAACGGCTCGTCACCTTGGCCAGCAGGTACACCAACGCCGGGCGAGGGTCGTCGTAAGCAGCGGAAACTGCCTCGTAAATGGCATCGTAGCGGTCAAGTATAATCTTGTGCGAGGCACCCTCGGGCGTGGCTTCGGCCATCTGCGCGCAAATCACAGCAGGATCTTCCATGTTGCAGTCCTCGGTGGTGTAAATCATCAGGTCCGCCCACTTGGCCGCCTCTTCCGGCAGCTCCTGGCGACGATTGTACGCCTTGCCGCCAACGGCTCCCATGACCACATAGCGGCCATAACCAGGGAATTCCTTAGCAGTTGACGAGAAAAGCTTCTGGTAGGAAAGTTTGTTGTGGGCGTAGTCGACCAAGCCCGTTACTTTGTTGTCAGGCGAGCTCAAGAGCTCCATGCGGCCTGGCACCTTAACGTTCATCAGCGGAAGTACAGCGTCCTTCTCGCGAATGCCCAGGTAGTCGGCAACGGTAATTGCCGCAAGAGCATTCTCCACGTTGAAGAGGCCGGACATGGGAAGCGCGGCGGCGGCGGTCCAGGTCGGCGCATGCACGGTGAACGTGACCATGCCCTGGTGAGGGGTGATTTCGTCCGCCCAAACGGTTGCGTCAGAATCGGTTGTGGAGAAAGTCAGGACCTTCTCGCACCTCTGTGCACGCTCCATGACCTGGTCAAACATCATGGTGTTTTTGTTGATAACAGCCACGCGAGCAAGGTCAAAAATCTTCATCTTGCTTTCAAAGTAATCTTCAAAAGTAGGGTGTTCAACAGGGGAAATGTGATCGGTTCCAATGTTTAAGAACACCGCGACGCTCAGATTGAGACCAACCGTACGGTCGTACTTGAGGCCCTGGCTGGAAATCTCCATGTCAACGTAGGGGAGGCCGGCCTCGGCGGCGTGCTTAAGATGGCGCCACAGCTCAGGGGCCTCGGGCGTGGTGTTGTGCGCGGGCTGCGTGTCCTTGCCATCAAACACCTCGATGCCGCCGATCACGCCGCACTTGGAGTACGGCTCGTCGCCGTCGAGGATGGCGCGCAGCATATACGAGCAGGTAGACTTGCCTTTTGTGCCCGTAATGCCGATGGTTGTGAGCTTCTTGTCGGGGTGGCCCGCAACGCCTGCGGCCGCGTAGGCCATGGCAAGACGCACGTCATCCACGCAAATAGCGGCTACGTTTGGCGCCACTGCCTGCAGCTCTTCCGCAAGCGACTGCTGGCAGAGGTACGCAACAGCTCCAGCCTCCACCGCGCTTGCCAGATACGCTGGCGAGAAGTGCGCGCCCTTGCAAACAAATAGCGAGCCGGGGGTGACCTCACGAGAATCGCTTGCAACATCGGTGAGCTGTGCGTTTTGATCCACCGCGTCAAGATGTGCGGTAGTGTACTCGATGTTCTTGCTGGTAAAAGAGCGCCAGGAGCTCGTGTAATGTCATCCTCAAAAGTCCTTCGATAGCTGTTTGGCGCAAGCACAGCGCCCCAAAGACAGTATCAATAGTTTAGCCGTCTGCCCCCAATTGTGCTGACGTCAGCGCAACTTTCTTGATCCTTGCACGCCAATCTCATACCTTTATGGCGAGAAAATCTTTGATTTTGCTTGACGTGGAGAGGGCTGCGAGGTATAGTACTTGTTCGCGCAGATGCGCATTCATTGCGGGGTGGAGCAGTCTGGTAGCTCGTCGGGCTCATAACCCGAAGGTCGTAGGTTCAAATCCTGCCCCCGCGACCATAAGAATTTCAAAACCCAACCTGTTTTCACAGGTTGGGTTTTCTTCGAGGCTTTAGCCTGTTGAGCGCGTGTAACGCGCGAAACACAAAACCACCCGCTATGCGGGTGGAGAATACTTTTTGCTTTGCAAATTAAAATCCTTCCTTCTAGCATAGCGATTGTTCAGGTCACTAATAGCCAAGAAGGAAGGAGTAGCTATCTCTTTATAAGGCCAATAGCCTTGCGCACAAAAATGGTTATGTAAATACCACATTGTGTTTACACAAAGTATAGAAGGAAAGTCATTTATAACAAATACAGAGAAGACCTTCGAGAAATACTCAAGATGCTTTGTGACTGGAAAGGAGTAGAAATTCTTGAAGGTCACCTCATGCCAGATCACATACACATGCTTGTGAGTATTCCGCCTAAGATAAGCGTTTCAAGTTTTATGGGTTACTTAAAAGGTAAAAAGCTCACTGTTCATGTTCGACAGACATGCAAACCTTAAATATAAGTATGGTAATAGAAAGTTTTTGGGTCGCAGCTACTATGTATCAACCGTAGGTCTTAATGAGGCGACAATAAGAAAATATATTCGAGAACAAGAAAACGCCGATATAGCTCAGGATAAATTAAGTTTGAAGGAATATGAAAATCCCTTCGATAAATGATCTAGCTGGATAGCCAGTTTAACTGGCTGCCGGTGTTACATTGCTATTGTGACCTGAACGAAGTGAAGGGCAAAGGACTTGAGTCCTGGGCAAGTATAATTAGGGTTATACCCTAAGAACAAACCACCCGCTTGCGTGGATTGTAATTAATAAAGGCTTCCCAGGGTGGTTATGATTTAATCGAGGCTTTAGCCTGTTGAGCGCAAGAAGCGCACGAAATACAAAACCGAGTCGTAATTAACCTGTGGAAGCAGCGCTTATATCTCCCTTCATTTTTGCTTTGAGATGCTTTGGGAGAATCAGTGTGCGAAGTTCTAGAAAATCTATTACTCAGATTCTTCTCATTTCGGTATTAATGAGAATTATCTTTTTTTGTAAAAATTGCATAAAAGTATATTATTCATTATACTTTGAGTTGTGGAAGGAGAAGAAGGTATGTATAAACTCATTTCGCTTACGGTAGGAAAATTTTTCGGTCGTTTTACAACCCACAGACCCTTACTCTCGACGGTCGCAATGATCATTCGGTGACTGCAATTTTCGGTCCCAATGCTGGGGGTAAATCCAATATTGCTAAGGCGCTTAGTGCTCTTATCAGTTGCATCAGGAGATCTTCTGATCCCAATTTTCGCCTTCCGTACGAGCCTTTTTTACTTAAAGCAGGTGTAAACGAGAGGCCGTCTACACTTGGCATAGCCTTTTCTTTGGATGAAAGACGTTACGAGTATTCTGTGAGCTTTCTGGCTCATAAAGTTATCCATGAGTTACTAAGAGAGCAATCTGATAATACAAATCGGATGAATAAGGTGTTCGAAAGAACAGATGATAAACTCAATCCTTACGCACGCCAGTACGGCTTTGGTAAGAGGCTCCTCGAAAGAACTCGTGAGGATACTCTGCTTATTACAAAGGGTCGTGAGGATAACAATGCATACTCCAATATTATTTTTGGTCTCCTTGATCACATCAGTATTGTTTCTCCTAGTTCGGATATGCCAACACCTCTCTTCGTGGAAATGCTCAAGAGTGATGTGAATCTGCGCTCCAAGACTCTTGAGTTATTAAAGCGATGCGACTTTTTCTATTAGAGACATTAAGTTTACCGATACGGCCTTACCTGAGGACATTTTTGATCAGCTGCCCGTTCAGATTCCTTCCGATATCAAGAGGGCAATGATAGAGCAAGGTACTACAACCTTTACCACGGTGCATGCTGTCCGCGATGAGGAGCAAGAGATTGTTGGCTCGCGAGATCTCGACTTCTGGGCCCAAGAATCAATGGGTACTCAAAAGTTCTTTGAGGTAGCCGTTCCTATTATTGATGCGCTAGAGAATGGTAAGACTATCTTCATCGATGAATTTGGTACCTACATTCATCCAATGTTGACCCATGCCATCGTATCGTTGTTTGGAGATTCTAGCAGCGATGACGCCTACATGGTCCTTATGACTCACGGTACAACGATGTTGCGAGAGCTTGCACGCAATGAGATTGTACTTGTTGAGAAGAACTATGCCGAAGAATCCTTTATTACACCTCTAATTGATTTGGGAGTCCGCGACGGCGAGGCCTTTGAGAAGCGCTATCTTGCCGGACTCTACGGTGGTGTTCCTATCATTGAGGGGTAGGAATGTGATGGTGAGCAAGAAAAACGGGAGAAGATATCTGCTCATTTGCTGCGAAGGAAAGACGGAGAGGGAGTATTTTCTGATTCTCAGGAGGCTCTACCGTATTTCCGCGGCACAGGTTTCGGTTATTGGTGAAAAGGGTCAATACAATACACTCATTGATAGAACGATTGAAGAACGCGATAGGCTTTGCGAAGACATGTGTATCGATCAAGACGAGGTCGAGTGCTGGGCAGTTTGCGATGATGACAACATGCCATTTCCCTATGCGGTGCTTAAGGATTACGCTGAGAAACGTGAGGTAAAACTTGCCTTTTCCCGTCCACAGTTTGAGGCGTATCTACTCCAGCATTTTGAGCAGTCTTCGTTATATGATCAGGAGGGGCTTTATGAGAGGCTTAGTGATTTCGTATCAAGCGTTGCTGATCAAAACGAGAAATACGATAAGGCGGATTTGAAGTGGCTAGGCGCATTAATTGATGCTAAGCCAAAGCTCGTGGACATCGCTCTTGTTAATGCCGATCAGAGAACAAAGCAGTCGAAAAAAGTCTTTCTTACTGTACAAAATCTTGTTAGGCGGATGAAGGAGTTTAGTAAACATTAGGTGCGCTTGACTTACTGACTGGGCTTAAGCTTGCAGATATAAGATAATTTGAGCTTTTTGCTTAGTCAAATTCATTTAGATTAACCGAGTACGTTTTTCTTGCATAATGATGAATTTCTGTATGACAGAAAAAGAGATGTTCAGAAAACTGCGATGAAGGTTCATAAGATTTCGTCTTTAGGGGGCTATTTAGATACGCTATGGTATAGGTGTTCGAGTTAGAAAAGAGATTTCTAAACAGATAGAAGAATCCTTATGAACTATGTCCAAAAAATTCCCGTTGCTATTTGTGGTGTTGCATTAGGTTTTGCAGCACTTGGAAATCTTTTCAAGAACTCTTTTGAAGGCATCTATCTTGCCTGCGGCATAATTTCTATTGTTCTTTTAGCTCTCTATACCCTCAAATTTATGGTGTCGACTAAAACTGTGTTGCGAGAGCTCTCGGATCCAATTGGGCTTTCAGTTGCCGCAACATATCCGATGGCAGTTATGCTGATTTCGGTGTATATGAAGGCCGATATCGGTGATGTAGCACAATTATTTTGGTTTGTAGGAATTGCGTTGCACATACTGTGTATAGCCCTCTTTACTTCTCGATATATTGCAAAATTTGATTGGGAGAATGTGCATGCCAGCTGGTTCATTGTGTATGTAGGTATTGTGGTTGCCAGTGTTACAGCGCCAGCGTTTAACTTTGAAGCAAGTGTTGGTACGATTGCATTTTGGTTTGGATTTATCTGCCTTGTTGTGCTTTTCATTGTAGTCAGCATAAAGTACATAAAATATGGGCCGGTGCCTGATTCTGCTGAGTCGCTCGCTTGTATTTATGCAGCCCCAACAAGTCTCTGTATTGCAGGTTATATTCAATCTATTACGCCAAAGTCTGTACCGTTTCTTTTGGTTATGCTGGCAATCGCTTCAATTATTTATGTAGTTTCTTTTGTGTGGTGCATCAGGTGCCTTACAAAACCGTTCTTTCCCAGCCACGCCGCGTTTACATTTCCCTTTGTAATTTGTGTTATTGCGCGTACACAGACGTCGGCATACTTGACTGAACTCGGCCAGCCTCTTCAATGGCTCGACGGAATAGCCTCTGTTGAAACGGTGCTTGCAGCAGGGCTTTGTATTGTTGTACTTGTACGTTTACTTGCATATGTGCGTGATCAGACTTTGTCTTGAGAGAGGCGAAAGAGACGAATAGCTTGAGGTGATGTTTTGCATTTGTTTTGACAAGAGCTATTGTCTAAAGGTAATGAGAACTTCAAGTATTTTGTCGTCAGGTTTTTATTATTTTTTGCATTTTGTGTTTGCAATATAAACCATTACTACCGCATCAATCGCAATAATACTGCCCGCAATGATTGCTGTTGTGTTTGGTATATTTGGACCAAGTAGTGCCATGAAAAAGAGTACTAACGCACTTATAAGCGTGCCAATACCCGCTACAAAACAGAGCTTTTTCTCGTCTATTGCTTCTTTTCATCTTCAGTCATTGTGTTAAATCCAGCAATTGAAATAGCACCATGACCAGATAGAAGTACAATAGACCAAATGCCAAGAATTGCGGTTAAAGACCAGGATATAACTGAATATAACATCATATTCACTCCAATCAGGAACGAACTGCTTGTTAATTGAATTATACATCTTCGAATTTAATTGGGTAATTGAATAATGCCAGTCCTTTTATCGTTATGTTCGTTAGCAACGACATAGACTTTTTACTGTCCAATGTAGTACCCACTTAGATTGTCTGTAAGTCTTATCCTTCTTTTCACATATTTGGAGATGGATTGGAAATGCATTTTCGGAGAGCATTTGCCACTAAGTGAGGTAAAAATGGGTGCATATTATATCAACTATTATTTTCATAACATTGAGTATGATGACGGATTCTACGGCGGAGAATTTTCAGCCCTTGATGATCGCGTTTATTGCAAGTTCTTATACGATAGGGAACCAAAGGAATTTATCGACATCTGGGACAATACTCAACCTATTGATGAAATTCTTCCAATTCCAATTTGGTGGCTTGATAATAAGCTTGAAAAGAATGGGAAGCTTGGTAAGCATGAAAGCAAAGTGAGCATGTGATCTCTTAGTAGCTTTATAAACGGCTTCTAATGTGCTTCATTGCAAGGAATTATTTACGCTTCTAAATTTTCTTCTACCTCAAAAAGAATCTTGAGGGCTTCCTTGTATTTCTCGACGCGTTTTAAGTCCTTCTCGGTAACTTTTTCCAGGCGGGACAGGTTTGAGTTGTGTTGTAGATCGCAAATTTTCACGTGTCGTGCAATGTTATTTTTACTTAGATGTCGAACATAGTCCATGTACTCGACTTTGGGATTGTGGTTCAGGAGAAGAAGGGATTTGTATTGTTGTGCTTTTGAACGATTACTTGCGTACGTGTGCGATCAGACTTTTTGTCTTAGAGGGACGAAAGATACGAATAGTTTGAGATGATATTTTATATTTGTTTTGTTTAGAGCTATTAATTTAAAGTAATATGTGCTTTAAGGTTGCTATCAGTGAATTTTTGGGTTTTGATTTCGTGTCGAGTATTTATTATATGAAGTAAAGTTACATCATTTTTGTAATGTGACTGATATAAATAGAAAGTGGAGGAATGATATGCGATTAGTGTTGAAGAAAAATTTAAAGAAACGATCATAAAAGTCTTTGGGGAAAAAATTTGGGATGAAGAAAAAGTTTAAAGGGTTTTATATGACAACGTAATTAAAAAGAGACGAAATTTTAAATAATGGAAAAAGCTGAAGATGGTTGTGAGAATTTGAGATAATCCTACAACAATTGAACTTATGCTATATGTAAGAAAAATTGATGCGAGAAGAAAAATTAATCCAGATGTTCCATTAGAAATCTGTATACAAAGTAAGTCCTTACCAATAAATAAGTTAAAATTTGTTATGTTCGATTTTAAAACTATAGGTTTGGTTAACAGAGGAATATGAGAAACGTTTCCCTGAATCTTATAAGTCAGAGCCAGAATCTCATATGCGGGAATATCTTGATGATGGTTGGGATTATTCTGAATATCTGAAAAAAAATCCTTCAAAAGCTGATATCGAATGGTTTTTTAAGTTTAATAAAAAAATTAGTCATCTTTACTACAATGAGTTAGATCATTACTTAACTTATTTGGTAGTGCAATATTGGTAGGTGCAAAAACGTAGGTACAAAACGAAAATAAATTATACACCTGATGGAAGTAAGCAGGGCGACCATATAAAAGAAGATCTTAAAAGAATGTCTGAAAAAGATTTTTAAGTCTTTTAAAATCTATAAGTTTTATTTAGCATAAGATACATATAGTCACGTCTCAAAAGGTGGTGTGAGGAAATATCCTTGCAACCACCTTTTGGATATAACTGACTACTGCTAATTGTGTCTATGGTTTGTGCTGAAAGTGTATAAGCTCTTCATAGAGTAAAAGATATGATTCAGATAACTTATAATTATTCAATAGAAATAGTCATTTTTTAGAAGGATTAATTATATGAAAAACGTAAATCTCAAGAATCTATTCGATTCAAAGGCTAAGAAGGCTGTTGTTGCAGGTATCGCAACTATTGCAGTTGCAGGTTCTATTTTTGCAGTGACTACTTGCAATAAGCCTACAGAGCCAAAGCAGACTGATACCAAGCCTGCAGTAGCAGACACTACTAAGACAAGTAAGTCTGATTACACTCAAAAGATAGTTGCTCAGGTTAGCATTGATTCTGCATCTGATTCTGGCGTTAAGGAGGATGCTCATAAGCCAACTATGTATGTATATCAGAAGGCATCCGAGATTAATGATGCAGTAAAGAACAACACTGCTGATACTGATGCTACTTATACTGCATCTAATGGCGATACAATCAAGACTTATGCAGCACTCACTGGCCAGGTGAAAGAGGATGGTACCAGGATAATTCTGTTTATACCACAGATATCCAGGTGCCAGATGCTTCTACTCAGAAGGCTGGTGATGATGTAATTAACGTTAATGGTGAGGCATATGTCAAGGTTGATGTTGTAGCAGATGTTACACCAGATACTCCTATTGATGTTAAGGCCCCAGAGGCTTACACCAAGGATGATAAGGTTCCAACGACTGTAGTTGTTACTGATGGTGCTATTGAGTACAACGACGGTACTAAGCAAGAGATTAAGCCTGAGTATCCTATTACTGTTGATACCACTAAGAATGACGATGGCACAACTAAAGGTTACTGAGATTAAGAAAGATGATACTCTGTAGCTGCTCCTGATGCTGCTAATGAGACAAATACCACTAATGACAATGGTGGCTCTTCTAATGCAGATTCTGAGTCTTCTACCAATAGCAATGGCGGGTCTAGCTATAATGGCAATTCTTCCAATTATGGTGCCGGCTCTTCTAACAACGGTGGAGGCTCTAACTACAGCACTCCATCACAGCCTTCTATACCTTCCACCCCTTCTCAGCCAGTAACTCCAGAGCCTGAGCCTCAGTATGAGTGTCACATTATTGTTCATACACATGACGGCGTAAGTCGTGACATTACTGCCATGGGGTATAGCAGCTTTAGAGGTGGGATAATCCAACCTGCTGAATATACCGATGACGCATGGTATGAGGGTTGTTCGTGTTCAGCAAATTAGTTCTTGAATTTTTCATTGCTAGTGCACAACAAAGAGAAGGTAGTGACCCATGGGTCTACAATGGCGCTTACGACAACGTTCATTGAAAAGGGATTTCCATGGGTCACTATAGCTATCTTAGCATTGAAGAGCGCGAAGACATTATGGTCTGGTGGAAAAATCATGAAAGTATAAGCCAGATTGCTCGTAAGCTCGGTCGAAACAAATCAAGTATTTCACGAGAGATTAAAAGAAACGGCTGGACAATTACTTGAGTGGCGCATCTTTGTTACAGAGCCTCAACTGCCCAGAGAAAAGCCGATGTTCGACGCCAGGCTTTTGCAGAAACGGATACCACTGAATGATGACGCTATGCAAAAAGTCTAAAAATTGTAGCAAAAGATACGTGAATCATGTCTAAAAAGTGGTGTAAGGAAATAGTCTTACACCACTTTTTAGACGTCGACCTGTCAGCAGCTGCATCTCTCGTTTCAGAACGCGCGTGATAAATGGTGCCATTTTTCTGAGTTTAGTGCGTAATTGAAAGAACACTTGCAACTGAACGAGTTCCGTGCCAGAAAACAAAGAACTCGGTTGCCTCCTCCTTACTTCTGCATCGTGTTTTACTTTGCAATCTAAGCATATAAAAACCTCCCACTCTCGTATTTAAGAAATGGGAGGAAGTTCACAAAAGATATATTTTTAATAATTATAAAGGATTGATGCAAATATTTCCATTTGCATCCGCTGAAGCAATTAGAGAGCAACAATACCCTCAATAAATCTATCAATGCAGGTATAAATGACCAACAAAAATAAGATATAGAATACCTGAGCCAGTCTTTCCCTGCATAAAATTTGTGGACACCTAGGCTGCCAAGAAAGATTGCAAAAAGAGCATGTGCGATCTTATTTACAACTTTACCTGTTTGCACATACGTGGAGCTGTATTTGTTGGGTTACCATTAATTACATTGACGGAAATATTATTTCCATCTCCTTGTTGAGCCGTTCCTTGTAGCCGAAGTATTTTTAGGTTCAGATTTAGTAACAGAAAGTGTTCGCTGCTCATTGAAAAATAAAGCAATCCCTCATCGCCAACTCGAGCGTCGAGAGTTACATCTTCAGGTCTGACTTCAACTATGCTCCATCGTCAGTTCCAATTGCAATAGTTTCAGTGTTGTGCTAAAATTTTACTCATACTTTCCTCCATTCATACAAGCCATATTGAAATAATTATATGGCAAAAAGTTTATTAATTTGCTGATATACAATCTACTTCCTGTTGTCGGCCTGATAGGCAACAAATGTTGGTTTTTACTTCATAAGTGTGTCCGTCTTGTTTTTAGAGCCAATCTAGTTATTAGCTTCCACGTTTGCACTTGAATCAGGTTTTATAAAAGCTAACTGAACTAGCATTTGTCGAATTGAGTACGTAGTATATCCATTTCAATGTAACAGCATACAGATACGAATGAAGCCATTTATCTTTTGTAGTATTAGTAATCGTTCAGTAAGCTCTGAACTGAAGTCTTCAAATTTTAAAGAGAATGCTTTTGCCTCATCCGCAGAAATAATTTTAAATTACTTTTTACTCAGAAAAGGACAGTCTTTTTAAATTTACAGAATCAATACTTATAATACCTTGGCTATTGAAGGATGTCTGGAGCATTTTCGAGAAGCGTTGGTAATATTAAATTTTGCATCTGAAATCTTTTGATTATTTTTCGTATCGTAAGCAAAATCGCTAATGTAGTAGGTAACAGTCTCATGAGGCGCAAGAAGAATTTCCATCGTCTACACACATCGGAGAACTTACATCAGATAGAAGAGTTGCGGTTCCATTTTGAGTTATCACTATATTTGTCCTATAGGTTGCATTAAATACAAAAGTTGGATTTGCGAAACACATAGTCATCAGTATTGTTCTCTACAGTAAATTTTATGGAATAAACATCAAGAAGTTTTATGACAAAATCTCTCATCGCTGCTTGTGTTGTTTTCACAAACACTGATGTTGCTAACTTTAATAAGCTGCTCTTCCAGTCTTTTGAGTATCTGATTTGGAAGAATCGCGAAGTTGATGCAGTATGATTTGTCGTTTGGCAGCTCTCTCATTTGTTTGCTTAAAATGTGCAGCCAAAACCGTGAGTGGCATGCGTGAGGCGGCAGCACTAGATCCCACTAAAGTGCCAGGAATGATGTAGATAGCGGCAACGATTATCTGCTGCGTTTGTTTCGCACTGATTGGTCTTGAAAGCTATCAGTGTTCCGTGGAGTAGTTTATATTTTGGGCTGCTTTGCTACTGAATTCATTCTGGAGTTCCTTTCAGTTGTGCTGTTGCTGGAGCAGATGGCGAGTTGCTGTTGAGTCTAGCTTGCAGCAGTGCTTGAATCTCGTCAAGGCATGAGTTTAAGTTGTTTGGGAGGATTGTTCTTGCCGCATACTTCGGGAAGTTTTGCACTAATTGGTACAGAATTTTGATTTTCTGATTTTGGAGCCACAATTGATACAGAACATGCTTACTTTCTCCTTTCAGAAAAGCGAGATATCGAATATGCTTTCCTTTAATATCTAATATGTATAGTAAATCTTTATATCACAATCTTTAAAATAAGTTGATACACTGTAATGTAGTTACTATGGAGTTCATCTTTCAACATAATTAATCTGTCTTAAGGATAATACTTTGTGTTCAAGCCATCATGTTTATTGGCCTCCCGAATTCATTGCTAATAGCAACAACAAAAGACAAGGTGAGTGACCCATGGGTCTCACAATAGCGCTTACGACAACGTTCATTGAAAAGGATTCCATGGGTCATTATAGCTATCTTAGCATTGAAGAGCGCGCGAAGACATTATGGTCTGGTGGAAAAATCACAAGTATAAGCCAGAGTCTGTAATGTACTATATATCGCTACTCAAGACGCGTTTAGTTTTGCTCTAAATCACATGCTTTCTGGAGCATCTGACCATACGCGGTTGAGTCACTGGTCATGCGCTCGCAGTGATCATGAACCTTGCCAGATAGTAAGCGTAGCCTCGGGATGCACCTTAGGTAGAACCTTCCTTGCGCGTTTCAAGTCAAAAGTCCTTCGCCATAGTGCGAAGATGCAGCGGCGTTGTGACGTTTGAGCTAAGAGCGGGCAGGTCAACGTTGCTGCAATCGTGAATGATGTTCTGGATGCTTTGGTCACTCATCGTAATAAAATGCTCTGACATAGGTTTTGCTCAACTTTTCCGTAAAGTTGTTCCATCTCTTCACGATAACTCGAGGGTCTGCAACGCTTTGCGGTGCTTGGCGATGAAACACTCGCGAGGCATAAACTCAAGCGCAGGCAAGAAATCCTCCTTGTCCAGAAAGCTTGTCTTGCTTCAAAGAAGAGGTGGTCAAAGGTTAGCGTTGTGCACGAGGAGTCTCAGATAGAAACCCTCCACCTGCCTAAGGAGGCGCAAAGCCCTGCTGAGAGATGCATCGTGTTTTGCTTCAGCAACCAGTCATGAATCTGTACAGCTTCTTGAAGGCTGCAGACATATTCCGCTGCGTCTTCTTCTCGCGTGAGCAGTGACGATCTCGGGGACCAGATAACGCAGGGGTCATCACCATGTTATTTTCACAAGAACTGCTCATTCCTTCTGCAGACGAGAGCATGGGATGAATCAAGTCACCAAATGCAGGTGTGTTCTCTATGTACAGACATCAGCTCAATGAGGTGCATCTTCATGACAGTCCTCCATCCAATGTTTATCTTGCTGATTATATCCCTACCGGATCACGCGGATTTATGCTGTTTGTTCACCAAAGCTGACATTTTCCGCAAACGGTAGAGATGGAGACGGTGAGGGTTTTGCCCAGTTTGACGATTTGTACTCAAATGGGTCTCATGTTGTTATCAGCATGAAATTGGCGCGTGGCAAGTGGGCCACACGAAATATGTCAATGCTGACCGATCCAAGAAAGGAAGGCTCTATGGCATACGAGGTCTCGCGAAGAAATTGACAGCGATATAAAGTAGGACCTGGTCCTCACGTGTCTCTAGCGATGAGGCATTTGGGATGGACTTGAGGGGCTCAAGACTGCCCAAAGGTGCTTGCGTTCAAGGGTGGATTTCTACCTCCGCTCAGGCTCTTCTGGGGTTTCTGCGGCGGACCAGTGGACCTTCTGTCTTTAAGGATTATCAACATGGGCGCAGGGCGACAGGGACACTCGTGTTGCTAAGTACCAGACATACGTCATGAACTTCTGGCCTTTGTATACCCAGGTTGGCGAACTTCCTGGTTTGCAAGACTTCAGCCCATTTCAGCAGAGATCTGTCAGAGTTCTATGCAGAGGTTCCAGCTCATGAGTTCTGTCGTCGTAAACTCAACAGGTCTTCCAGACAGCGTGAGCACCCCTTTCTGCTGGGAAGGAGGCTCTTTGGCACGCGCTGAAGAGCTTGCTGGTCAACCAGCAACATCTTCTCCATGTTTGACGATGCAGATCTTGCAGCTGACGTGCAGTTGACTCTGAGGCAAGACACTTAAGCGTGGCATTCATTTGTTCCTCTGCTGATGGATGCTGACGCGTCCTGCACGTGATCCGCATTCAAACAACTCTGACCGCTTGGTGGGTTCACAACACTTCCGCTGCAATTCTGACCAGCCAGGTTGGAACGCCGCAGTTCTTCGTCATCAGAAAATATACAGAAGCTCCCTTGGAGAAACATACACAGAACAGATTCTGTTGAGGTCTACAACAACAGTTGACGCTGTTCACAGAACAGCGTTCTATAAGTACGTCGACCTGCGCAAAGCGTGTCATGAGCTTGGATGAACTGCTGCACGCCTGGGACGTCTTCACACTCCTCTTGTTGACGATGTTGACATGAAGTTCACCTACGAGGAGGCTTGTGACGCAATTATTTGGGCTCTGGCACCTATGGGCGAGGGTACGTTAACCTGGTCAAAAGGGCCTGGAGAGCCGTTGGGTTGACGTGTATGAGACTGAGTAAGCGCTCAGTGCTTATTCCGCAATTAACGGGGTATGAACCCTGTTATGCTCCTCAACTTCAGGGCGGCCTCGACGACGTTTACCTCCTCATTCACGAGATGGTACTCCCCTGCATGTTTCTCATTCCCACAACCAGGAATTACCTACTCCCGATTACTCATCTTTGTTTGCAGAGGTGCATCTACCTGACAGGCTGCTCTCGCATTGCCTGCTTGGTACAGGACTGATCCCGCTCGCCGCGTACATCCTCAGCCACTTCCTTGAGGGGACTGGTAGCACCATCTATCGCCAGTGCATGTTTGCCGAGTTTGATGACATCAGCCAGATGAATACTGACCAAGGTGGCTCCTGAACATGAGTTCTCTCCTGAGCCTTTACAGGAAGCTTTACGCAGAGTACTTTGGACCTGGCATTGCTGGGCTGGACAGAAGAGATCGAGCTAGAGTGGTCGCATCCCTCCTTCTACAACTTCTACGTCTATCAGTACTGCATTGGTTTCTCATGACTATTGCCTGTCTCAGCGCATCCCTTTCCCAGGGCAGAGGCTGGTCAGGACTTCATTGGTTACCTGTCCCGGCGGGTTGCTCCCAAGACTCAAATCGAGCTGCTCCCGCAGCCCCTTTAGCGTTATTGTAGCCCTCGGACCCGTTAACGCTGCTCAAGTACTTCGGCGAGCTTGTCGATCGACGAGCAGAACTCAACTAGGCGCAAGTTAGGCGCGCACAATAAAGGAGGATTTATGCAGGCACGGTTGTTCTGCTACCCACGTTTTTGGATAACAGGAAAACCGTCAGGATCTACAAGAAGACTCTGGGATTCCGTGTTGACCGTGTTAAGGGACCAGGGACGGTTTCTTGGACCAACGTTTTTGGTAAACGACTGGTCTCCTTTTGAACTAGAGCTCGTGGAACCGCGGTTGGTAGACCACTTACGATAACGGCAGGAAAAGACACTCATTGCGTTCCGCACGTTGGCGATTTTGATGCGTTCCACTGCACGTCACGAGATGGGCTGTATTGATGAGAGCAAAGATGGGTCTCTGCTGCATCGCGAACCCTGGCTGGCTACTGGATTGAGATCTGCCAGAGAAGTAAACGCATAGGCAGATTACGGTTTGCCTGCATCAGATTGTCTCGCTTGCCGAGGTTGACGCTCACTGGCTGCCGGTGTTTGTCCTAGCGCGCGCATTCTGTGGGTTACGCGCTCGACGACGTCAACTGGGTGGGGTTCTACCTGGTGGATCGCCAATGACGGTGACAGGGGCAGGCCGAGCGCGACGGATGCGGGCCGGACGTAGCGAGCGATGCGAGCAGCCGCACGCTCGAGCTGCGCCTGGGACCGTTCAGGGCAAAGAGATTGCCTGCGCTGCGCATTTCCGTTTGGTCAGTGTTGCGGTACGGCTGCGGCAGCAAAGACAAGTCAGCTGGTGAAGGAACGATGCATCAGTTCCCAGGACATGTGCGTGCGACTCTGCGTCAAACTCTGGGGTGGTTGTTCTATCTTCAAGGATGGCCGGGTGAGTTGGCGTGCTGGATATTGATGGTCGAGGCGTGGCTCGATTCACCCAGGAGACCTCACGGGTCTTGGGCGAGTCGACGAAAAGTGCTTGAGAGCTGTGCAATTTCTCGGACTTTTGCTACAAGAGCGACTTGGGCCGTTGGTAGAGGTGCAACTTGGAATTCTGTTAAAGTCGTCCTGGTCGCCGCTTCGTGCGACTAGAAGAACTAACATTTGGGTACACAAATCATGTGCGGGCGAGTTTGCTCGTGCATGATTTTATATCCGCAGCATTCACGGAAGGTCTGCTCATGAAAAAAGTGTACTTTATCATCGGTTCGGCCGCAAAACTCGTTTAACAAAACGCTGAGCAGGTTGCCGCAAAGGCGCTCGAGGCAAGGCGGAGATTGAGGTTGTCTGACGTATTGGACGTCCCTGCTCAGCCAGGACGAAGAATTCCCAGCTCCTGAAGGTGTTCCAGAAAAGGTCAGGGACATGTCATGGCCAGCCGATGACGATGGCTCTTTACTCCGGGTACACTACAGCATCCCGCACCGTTAAGAATATCCTGGTTGGCTGGGCCGTCCGCTGACTTCCGATTACGAAGAAGAGTCCGAGACTGCCATCGCTGGTAAGGTTGTCACCACAGAGTGGCGTTGGCGGCCTAAAACAAGCTCGCGGGATCGCTCGCCGTGGTAAAGCAACAGTTCCTGGCCCTGCGCACAAAGCCAGTTGAGCCGTTCAACGGCTTCTCGCTTCCTATCTGCTGGACTGAAGAACTTGGGAGCCAGAGCCCGAGGTTCACGAGGTAGTCGCCCAACAAGCGAGAGATTTTCTCGCACGCTGCAGCTGCTGCATGAGTCGTGCTGCGCATGAAAGGTTGCTTGTGCGCCTGCACGTAAGGTTGCTATGCGCCTGATTTCTGCAAAAGAATCGGTGGATTTTGCCTAAAACCATCAAAAGAATCTGTGGATTTTGCCTGATTTTTGTCAAAGAATCGGTGTCTCAAACACAGATTCTTTACCTTTCGAGCAGGTTTTTCAGGACGTAACTGACGCAAGGCCTTCTACTTGGAAACTGTTGCTACTGGCGCTATCTTGGTAAACAGCAAGGCATATGGCCGTTATGCGGGCGAACTTTCGATTGCTCGAGGTCTTTTGGAGATTGATGCTCGCGACAATGTTGCAGGAAGTATCTGCGAAGAAGATCGAGCTTTCTTGCCGTACATCCACTCCGGTCGCGGCTTTGGGGTTTATCCGCAGGTAACCAGCGATTTTCTGCTGGTTGAGCTGATTACGTGAGCGCACCACTACGTCGTAGTTACGCGACGCGTTTGGTGCGCCAAAACACGCGAGCGCACTGGGCACGCGAGGCATGCGAAAAACTACTGGTGTGCGCCAAAAGACCGCCTAATGCACAAAACTAATCAAAGAAATTGATATGTCATTCAGAGGGTTCTGTTTTGGGTAAAAAACCCGTTGAGTTGGGGATAATTTTTTGGTTTTGTCATTTTGGCATTCACGTTTAAGCAGTTCAGAAATAGTGTGAATGTGCACAAAAAATTTGTCCAATTAAAAGCGCTGGTCAAATCGCTATGCATAGATTTTGCTAATCCTGCATGCCCTCAACTAAACATTTTTATACTTCGCACAGAAATGGGTCATTTTGGATCAGAATAAGTTACTTAGTGCCACAAAAGACCAGCTGGCGACAAAAGTGATTCGATCGACTTATGTTTGACCTAGTTTCGCGCGGGCGATGAAAAGCTCTCCAAAAGCAAAAGGCTTCCCGCTGAGCGAAAAGGTGCAGCCAAACAAACTGCCTCCTATTCCGCGGTGTTGATAGGAGGCAGCTCAGTAGATTATGTAACGCTGGCACACGGTTTGACGATAACATCCTCCGGCTGCGATTTGGCGACGCTCTGGACCGGATGCATATCGCGGTAGCCCAAGCTAAGCATGCAGGAAACGCCAAAGAATCGTTGTACTGACCGCCGACCGAGGAGACCCTCTTCTTCGAGAACTTATCGACAGCTTCGCGGTTAAAGCCCTCGATTGAGCAGCTATCGACGCCAATCATGGCAGCCGCAAGATAAGCGTGTTTGAAAGCGCAATGTGGGATCTGCAACGCAAGTCAGTCAAGGTTGAGCGCTCGTTATCTACCGGGTCAAACATGTTCTCACTCGAGTTTTTGAAAAGCAGCTGCATGAGGTTGGCTCCAAAAGTCTGCAGGAAGCTGCTTGATGTCGTACACATCATGTGTTTTACGTAACCCAGACTCTGCGTTGACGTGCTTGCGAGCAAGAAGAATAACCAGGTGGTGAGCACCGTTGGGGGATGCTGAGCACCGCTAGCATGGCTCGTAAACTTCTCTTTAAGGCCGAAGTATTGACTGCTCCAGGCCTGATCATCTCATGGATTCTAACCCAGGAAGCTGCAGGGCTCCCAGGCCGTGGGAGCTTGGTGCCAGCGAGCAGCCTCGAGGAATTACGTCAAAGCCTCGTCAGGTGACGTTTTTGGTGAAGGGTCGATACTGGTTGCAAGTCTCCACTGGTGGGACGAGAGAACTTTGTTTTGCAACGTGCTGTGCAGAACAAGGCCATACGTGGGTCGGCTCTCTTGTTGGTGGTGCGGCGGCGAGCTGGGAGGTGCGCTGTTGGACGGCGGTGAGCTGCTGCGACGAGCTGGAGCGTTGCTCGGAGAATGCTGGTAGGCGCTGCTACTCCCGGAAAACGATGAAAGCGACCAGGCCTCTCCAAGCTCCTCACGTACCTCGCGGTCGGCAGCAGAAGCTCGAGAATTACTGGCAGAAATGCAGGTCGTAGTCTTGGACAAGGTGGCGCTGGTTTGGGCATGAGACGCGCTTACCACGCCATCTGTCAGGTCAAATACAACGGCAGCTTGTTGATGGCGGTTGGAGCGTAGCCAAAACCGCATTAATGCCGCGGTTAAACCACTCGGGCATCTGCTTCGCTCGGTTAGCTGCGTTTGCCGTCACAATCTGCGCCAGGCTTCTTGGTGCCGCGGGCGAGGTGCCAGTTACGAATGCCCTCCTGGCAGGCGAATCTTCTGGAGCGTATCCGATGGAATAATAATGCCCAGCTAAGGCCGTCGTACTCGTCGCGAGCCAGGGTCTTCCAGTCCATGGTCTCAACAGTCGCAGGCCCAATGCCCAGCTGTGTGGCGAGAAGAACGATCTTTCTCGCCGCAGTAATCGATGAGTTCACGGGCAATCGCGTCTTCACACAGCCTGCTACGTAGTGGTAAATGGGACCGACAGCAGACCCTGTTCTTCATGTGCACGCGAGTACCGTCCTCGAGGTGAGGACCCTCGATAGTGCCGGATTGCAGGGGTGATCGGGTGCGACTTTCTCCTGCCATCTGGGCATTTGCGACGTCAATGGCTTCCTGGAGCTGAGAAAGTTTCTCTTGCTCAATGAGCTTTGGTCGTACGCGGCGCAGACACGCCTTTGGTCACGCAACTTCTTTGCGTCCATCGTGGTCCTTCCCTGGAGCAAGGATTAGAGCAGCGAGCCAAATCAGCTTGACATAGAAAGGCTCTGATTATGGTGAGTAAAGAACCATATACCCGCTCATGAGTGCGCTAGCACCCAAAGAATTGACAAAGGCAGCGCAACTTAAGGCTCAAGGGCTGCAAGGCGAACACCGAGGGCAGAAGAAATACGGAAGAGCGCGACCACAATGATTCACTGCGGTGGTTAGAGCAAAGCAGCGATGCCGATGGCATGCTCCTGAACAAACGGAGTCTTGTTGGACCTGAGCGCGTGGAGGAACAAGGTCTGGAGTCGCATGGTTCGATGAACCATCCTGTTTGGAAGAGACAGGATAAAAGAGTGCCTGAGCTGCGGTATTTCCGGCTTGCGCAAGTTCTGCCAGAGTTCCCTCCGGCAAGTGACGCAGGAGCTACGAAAGAACGGGGCTGAAGGTCAGTACATCAAAAGATTGAGACTGACAAGGTCAATCAAAGCATAAGTTTGTAATCGAATGAGCGTCCCAAGAGGCGAGGCTAGAAAGGAACAGATCGTCAACGTTGCTCCCAAGGAATCGCGATGCAGAATGACGGTGTGCACGCAGGTACCACAAAGAGGAGCAACTGGAGCGCGCTCACGCAGAACGCGGGAAAGAAGCTGTGCACACCGAGCAGGTCTTGCGATTACGCAAAAGTTGGAGCTTGCGGTTGCCTGTGATGTACGTGATGGTGTTGCCGTGGGTTCTGCGACCCTCTTCGACACCGTGACTCAAGTGCAGCCGATGCTACTGCGGCAAGACCATGTCTGCGGACTCTTTTGCCACGTCGGCGGCGAGTATCGACGGAGATTCCCTGCGATCCGGAGAGCGCATGGCGGCAGCGTCGTTAGTAGCGTCGCCCATCGAAGCCGACACGTGGTTGTTGGACCTGAGCGCAGAGACAACGCGGTACCTGCTGCATAGGGAGAGCTACGCGAGAGCTGGGTCTTCTCGACACGCTCGCGTTGAGCGCTGCTCAGGCGTTGAGGAATTCTACGTCGCTTCAATGCAAGAGCTCGTCAGCGTGGATGCCCACCTTCTTGCAGACGGCGGCATGCGACGCAACTCGTTGTCGCCGGTGAGTACCTTGACCGCCACGCCTCTGAGTTTGAGCTGGCGAATTGCCTCGTGAGCAGCTACTCTTTTGGCGGATCCGAAGAAAGCCCAGGTGGCAATAAGCACCATGTCGCGGTTTTCATCGTCTGCGCCAAACTCGCCGACGCCGCGAGGTCGCCTCTTCTGAGCAGCGCCATGCCGCGCATACCCTCACAGATTGAGCTGGTGCGCGGTCCACGCCGCAGCTCTTTGCGCGCTGGGCGAGTCGGCGGCAATCTCAGAGTCCAGGTCAACAAGGAGCAAGCGTGAGACTTCCTCGGCGGCGCCCTATGAGTGATCGTCTGCGTCTTGTCCAGTTTTTGTGTTTCTGACCACAACACTCGTGCGGCGGCACCTCAAAAAGTCAAACCGGACCTCGATCGATCTCGTACTCAATGCTCCAGCAGGTTAGTGGGCAGCTCATCGTTGGAAGTCCTGATAATTGCCTTGTCGATGAGGTTGCGAGCCGGTCTGGAAAGTAGCTGTTCCGGGTACGCGCGTTGAGCGCGCGAGGATCATCTTCACCCAGAATGTTGAGGGTGGCGCTCCAAGCACAACCTCGTCACGGCGGTGATGGTGCGGTCTTGTCGGTGACAGATCCCGCCAGCGCCCAGGTTCTGGATTGCTGGCCGGATTCTTGCTAATAACGTCCTGCTCGCCAGTTTGCGTTCCACACCGCAGGCGGGCACGTGGTACTGATAACAGAGCGGCAATCTGAGGGGTAGTACCTACGGCAACGGGAAACGCTGAAAGCAGCGCGATCACCAGTCGCCATGAGGAATCCGTGCAAAAGAGACACGATGGGAGCACTGGTGATCGAGCATGAACGAGACAAGCACCTCGGAGACGGACTTGAGACCACTCGTCCAAAGCTGGTCTCGCCGGCAGGCTGCTGGAGCAGCTCAGAGCATGGTGCCCACGTAGGATTTAGTTTGCCGGTTACCTACCACTACCGTGCGCTTCCTGAAGCTGAATCGTAGTGCCGCGAGCAGTACGAGTTTGTACCTCAGAAGGCAGAAGATAGCGGAGTACCATCTGCGCGGCGGCGAGCGTGTACCACACCAGCGGTTTTCTCGACAGGCTCTGACTCTCCGGTGAGTGCGGTTTTCGTTGACAAAGGAGGTCGTAGCGTCCAGAACGCAGCGTGATCTACCCAGGGATCGTGTCGCCCGGGCTGAACGCATGATATAGCAGCCTTCTACTGTTCAATTATCTTCTCCCAACGCTGAAGCAAGTTTGGGCTCTTCGGCTTTCCGGCCTCATCGGCGGCGTCTTCGGCATCGTCGGCGGCTGTGCATCTGCAGCGTGTTCATCCCGAAGTCAGCAGCATGGCAGCATCATTTGCGGCGTCATCCGATCTCGGTCAACGTTCTGGTCGACGCCCTGGTTGAAGCCTACTCAACACCCGTAGTACGTCAAAAGTCGATGGGACTGACGGATGAGCTCTTGTCGTTGAGGTTACGCATCTCGAAAGCGCTGGCCGCCGCCGGGCTCCATGGAGCTCTGGACAAAGTCGATAATGCCGGAGATAGAGCACCATTGCGGCGGTGATGATGACGACGGTTGACGGGTCTTCTCGCCATCTGCGGCAAAGGGCCGTTATTGACGTAAGATATGGCTGGGCAATCAAAATGAAGTTGAAGGGGCTTGCAAATTTTGGCAGGCGATGATGAAGGGCTCTTCGGCGGCGCGGGTGTGTTTGGGCCGTCGAGGTCGTATTTTACCTGTGTGTCAATGGCAAGGCCGTCCAGTGTGTGTGGAATTTGTGAAGAGTCTTTACCAGTGAGTTGCGGCAAAGTCAGAACTTCATCCAAACTCTCCAGGTGGTCTGAAACTATCTTTATTTGAAG
>BNJU01001421.1_pt1 | contig 52025 bp, 70 predicted proteins | sample 8539281 | NCBI WGS metagenome assembly BNJU01 (sample SAMD00202456, study PRJDB9452) | human saliva metagenome | isolation source: human saliva | place: Japan | reverse complement strand
TTGTCACTTTTTTTCGTGGCACGAGAGTTCGAATCTCTTCGCCTCCGTGAAATTTAAAAAGCTCCCATTTAAGGGAGTTTTTATTTTTGCCTATATACTGGGTAGCTATTCTGTTTTTCCGGATGTACATCGCTCATATATATTACCGCCAGGAATATCCATTCTAATGGCTTCATCATAATATATATAATATCTGCAATCCATTTGCTCTTTATAAGCCTTGCAACGGGAAAGCCGTAGCGGTCATATACTCCCCTCACAAGTTTATGGAAGCGAGGTGTTTTTTCCTCTAAAATCTGTTCAAAAGCATTTGCTATACAGAGCTGTCTGTTTACTATAACTTCGTGACCATGACGGATTCCCTTTCTTATGGGTTTTACCACTTTTCTGTGCCCGCCTGCCGCTACAGTACAAAGATAATGCTCATCATAATAAATATTTTGAGGTGCTTCCTTTAGTGACAATGTCCAATCTGCAGTTTCAGTCCATGCCTTTATAACTGAATCCGGTGCCTGACCGAAAAGTAATAATATACCTATAATGATTCCAAGCAACGGCAGCATAAGAATAAGGGCATATATAGGCCAAAGTTTTGAATTTGACAGTATTTTATCTAAAAAAATTTAAAGTTACATTATTTTGTATCTTTTCTCTTTCCATCTCAAGTTCATTCCACTCACGAACCTTACAAAGAATTGTCCTTACTATAATGCAAGCAATACAAAAAGGATAAATCAATAGGTATAGAATCAGAATATCTATCTACCATTCCACTACTACCAAATACCTGTACAGTGAAAACAACTATTACAACTAACCAAATATACATAGCAGATATTGAAAACACTGCAAGTAAAGGAGGTATTTTTTTTAGTGAACAAATCCTCAGATAGTAATATCCGATAAGACCTATAAAGCATAGTACACAAATTGTGAGTCCCGCTCCTGTGAAGATAGGTGTATGTGTTTCTGAATTTGTCAGCACTTCATTCCAGTCATACCCTGTTGCATCTTTTACTGCTACAATATAAAGTCCTTCTAAAATAAATCCGTACCAAATCACTATTTGATCAAAAATATATTCCGGATTCTAAAAGCCTATTTTTTGCTTCATAAAAAAGCAATATTACCTGATATATAGTGAGCATAATTGGGTATACATATATCGCAGCAATAAAAGCCCCTACAAAAAGCGAAGACATTACATAATCGGTTACAATACCTATGACTGAGTCATACATAGATTTTGTATCTACACAAGAGACGAAATTGGGTACTGCTACACTCAGTACTCCAATTATATAGCTTATAATAATACTTGTTAGTATTTTATGTTTTTCATATTTCAAAAGCCTCCTTACGTTGCTTTAAATTACAAAAGTCTTTCTTATACCTAATTTATTTTACATATCACATTGTTTTAATCGCATCTTCCTATAATTGTTCCGCCTCCAAGTACGAGTCCGCTCTCATCATAAAGTACAATCGCCTGTCCCGGTGTGATCGCTCTTACCTTTTCATCAAAATCTATTCTTATCCTGTCTTCTCCGAGTACCTTAATGGTGCAGTGCTCACCCTTATGTGAATATCTTATCTTTCCTACAGCTCTCATGCCGTCATAAAACTTCTCAACCGCCATGGCGTTCAATTTGTCGGCTTCCAGACTGTATCCGAAAACATCATCATTTTCACCTATCACAACTTCATTTGTCTCAGATCTTATCTCTGTAACAAAGATAGGATGTCCAAGCGCTATGCCAAGTCCCTTTCTCTGCCCGATAGTATAATGCAGTATCCCTTTATGCTTCCCAAGTATCTCTCCGTCAGCTGTCACAAAGTTTCCCTCAGGCATCTTTTTGCCTATTTCACTTTCGACAAATGAGGCGTAGTCATTGTCTGAAACAAAGCATATCTCCTGACTGTCGGGCTTATTTGCCACTCTGAGGTTGAACTTCTTTGCAATCTCTCTTATCTCATCCTTTTCATAATCACCTACAGGCATCAATGTTTTTGAGAGCTGATCCTGAGTAAGATTATAAAGTGCATAGGTCTGATCCTTTGCACTTGTTTTTGATGTTCTCAGTGCATATCTTCCGTTTTCAAGCTTTTCGATTCTTGCATAATGTCCTGTGGCAATATAATCCGCCCCGAGCATCATACTTCTCTCTAAAAGAGATTCCCATTTTACATATCTGTTGCAGGCAATACATGGATTGGGTGTCCTTGCCTGTACATATTCATTTACAAAATAATCTATTACCTTATCTTTGAATTCATCTCTAAAATTCATTACATAATAAGGTATACCGATATCTCTTGCCACTCTTCTGGCATCATCAACCGCTGAAAGGCCACAACAGCCTCCACTGCCGGACATATCCTCTTCATCTTCACTTTTGCCATATCTGCATAGTCACACCTGTGACATCATATCCGGCTTCTTTTTAAAAGATAGGCTGCCACTGAAGAGTCCACTCCACCGGACATCCCTACCACTACTTTTTTTTCTTTTTCCATATATTCTCCGATAAATATCAATTCACTTTTTAAAAATCCACATCATTTTATCATACTTTTTTTATTTATGTCCTTAACACAAATCTTATCATTACTATTTTATTTTCCAATGATTTTATTTATAATATATGTAAAGTTTCATAAAGAACAGGAGTACTATGATATATATGGACAATGCCTCTACCACTGTGGTGGATAAGGAGGCTTTTGATATAGCAAAAAAATATTTATTTGAAAACTATGCAAATTCTTCATCAAGCTATTCTATGGCAAATGATGTAAAGGCTGATATGGAAGATGCCAGAGAGATGATAGCAGATCTACTTGGTGCAAGATATAATGAGATTTATTTTACCTCAGGAGGCAGTGAATCAAATAACTGGGCTATTCTAAAGGCTTGTGAACTTACGGAAAATAAGGGAAAGCATATCATCAGTTCAAAGATTGAGCATCACTCTGTACTGCATACGCTCTCTTATCTTGAAAAAAAGGGATATGAAGTCACTTATCTAAGTACTGATAAAAAAGGTATTATCGATATCAATGAGCTTAAATCCGCCATAAGAGAAGATACCGTCCTTATAAGCATAATGTTTGCAAACAATGAAATAGGCACTATACAACCTGTTAAAGAGATTGGAAAGCTTGCCCATGAGCACAATATCTTATTTCACACTGATGCTGTACAGGCTGTAGGACACCTTCCTATTTATGTAAATGAGCTGAATATAGATTTACTCAGTGCAAGCGGACATAAATTCCACTCACCAAAGGGTGTCGGATTTTTATATATAAGAAGCGGTATCAAGCTTACATCTTTAATACATGGCGGAAGTCAGGAAAGAAATCGAAGAGCGGGTACACAAAACACCTTCGGTATAATCGCTATGGCAAACGCTTTGAAAAATTCCTATGAAACCTTGGATAAAGACAGTTTATATGTAAAATCTCTAAGAGATAAGTTATTTTCTTTGATACTTGAAAATATAGAAGGCTCTCATATAAACGGTGATATGGATAACAGACTTTTTAATAATATAAATATCTACTTTGAAAATATAAGCGGCGAGCTGCTTCTGATTTTATTAAATCAAAACGGTGTATGTGCGTCTCTTGGCTCAGCCTGTACCACCGGCAGCATAGATCCTTCACATGTAATTATGGCTATTTCAAATGATAAAAGAGCCTCATCCTCCTTGCGACTTACATTAAGCAAGTACAACACGGAAGATGAGGTAACAAAACCTTTGAAATATTAAAAACAAGTATAGAAAAAGCTTAGAATCTAGATTTTAACTGTGTAATCCTGTGATTTGAACTCAACTCACAGGATTACATTATAAAATATTATCTGTTTTCACAAACCTCTTTCACAGTCTTTATAAGCTTTTCCATCAAACTTACTCTGTTTAAAACGGTAATCAAATAATATCCGTCCACCAAATCATAGATTTCATTTGCTATCTCTTTGGACATAGAAAGTGCGATCTCTTCCGCTTCTTCTCTTTCCTTACCGATATACTTTTCTACGATATCATCGGTAATATATATACCGTTTACTTCACTTTGCATATATCTGGCGTTTCTCTCACTTACAATCGGAATGATTCCGCCCATTATCTTAATATCCAAGTTTTCTCTGGCAGTCTTTAGATTCTCTATAGCCCTTTTTGTTAAAACCGGCTGAGTAAAGAGTACCTTTACACCATTTTCCTGTTTTCTGACAGCTTTCTTCAGCTCCGCACTGAAATTCCTTGAGTTTACATTCAACGCACCGCAGATATTCATCGGACTTTCAAATACATCATTATTCAAAGAATTGATAAAGTTTGCAAACTTCACGGAGTTGAACTCAAATACGGATCTTATCTCATCTCTTTGTGCATTCGGTATCGGATCTCCTGTAATTACAAGGACATTGTCAACTCCCATTGCATTGGCGCCCAGAAGCAGTCCTCTTGAAGCGTTTACATTCCTGTCTCTGCAAGTCATATGTGGAAGTACATCAAAGTCAAGCTCATTTCTCACTTTACAGGCAAGCAGACAGCTGTCCATTCTGGCTCTTGCTATAGGATTATCCGCAATAGTTATGATATCCGCTCCTGCCGCCTTTATCTTTTTTGCATTGTCTATAAACTTTGCAATATTTGTGTCTATCGGCGAATCAAGTTCTACCGCTATAGGCTTTTGACCGAGATCAAGCTTTTCTTTGAATCTGTTGACTCTTATATTCTGTGCGGTACTTTTCTCCGACTTTACCGCTCTTTTCGGTTTTATCAGTTTTCCGCTCATGCTCTTTTTCAACAGTTCTATATGCTTCGGTGTGGTTCCGCAGCAACCGCCTACAATATTTACACCCATCTCAAGAATGTCCTCTATCTGATTTGCAAAGTAATTGGCAAGTGAACTGTAGTAAACCCTGTCATCTCTGACTACAGGGTATCCTGCATTCGGCTTTGCAAAAAGATAAAGTCCCTTTGTATCCACATCCTTTAAAAGCTTTGCCATATGATTGGCTCCCGATACGCAGTTAAGTCCCACCGCATCAAAAACACCTGAGTTTGTAATCTCTGCAAACAATGCCTTATATTGATATCCTTCACTTGAATATCCGTCAGGCATCACTGCAAATGAGGCTGTTATAAAGGCGTCACTGCATTTTTCTTTGATATACTCGGCACTTAATACCATTCCGCTTGTACTGCTTCTTGTCTCAAACAGAAAATTCTTTACTCCCTTTTCCAAGAAAATATCTATCAAAACCTTGTACTCTTCAAATGCAAGTTCATTACTGCCTGTATGTATCGGTCCTATATCCGCAAAGACATATGCTCTGTCCTTTGCGGCCTCATTTGCAATATCAATTCCTGCAACGACCACCTCTTTTTGTAAATTTCTGTCTCCGTTGAACACATCAATGCCTACAGAAAAAGTATTTGTAAGTATAGCTTTTGCTCCTGCGTCAATATATTCATTGTGAATACCCTTTATAAGCTCAGGATTTTTGATATTGGCAAGTTCACAGCCTATGCCGTCATCTGTAAGCTCATCATAGTATGTTCCCATTGCTCCGTCAAAGAGCAAAACATTGTTCTTTAAATAGTCTCTAATATTCTCCATAATTTATCATCCTAAAACTGTCTTTGCTATGTCAACCGAACTTCTGGCATCAGGTGCATAGAAATCCGCTCCCATCTCATCCGCATATTCTTTTGTAAGCACGGCACCGCCTACCCATACTTTACAGTCATCAGACACCTTTCTGATTTCTTCAATAGTCTTTTTCATTGCAGGCAATGTGGTAGTCATAAGTGCTGAAAGTCCTACAAGCTTTACATTTTCTCTGACTACGGTATCCACCACATTTTTGATATCAACATCTCTTCCCAGGTCAATCATTCTGTAGCCGTAGTTTTCCAAAATTACCTTTACTATATTCTTTCCGATATCGTGGATATCGCCCTTTACGGTACATACCACAATCTTACCCTTGCTGACATTGTGCTCACCTTTGTTTGCTATTCTTTCTTTAATAAGCTCAAATGCTGAGCTTGCCGCATTGGCTGCATTGATAAGCTGCGGCAGGAATATTACCTGCTTTTCATATAAATCTCCCACAGTATCAAGTGCAGGTATCAGATACTCGTTTATTATCTCAAGCTCACCCTTTGTTTCCAAAAGCTTCTTTGCGTTATTGTAAGTCTCTTCCTTAAGTCCCTTCAATATGGCATCTTCCACCATCTCTTTTGTAACTTCTCCGTTATTTGAGACTGTTACCACCTTTGTCTCGGTCTTTACGGTAGCAAACCTTTCAATATACTTTACCGAGTCCTTATCCTCTCCTGAAAGCACCTTATATGAGTATATTGCATTCATTATGCCTTCAATATTCGGGTTCACTATAGGCAAATCAAGACCTGCATACATTGCCTGTATAAGGAAATTCTCGGTGATATGGCTTCTTGCAGGAAGTCCGAAAGAAATATTGCTGACTCCAAGAGTCGTGTGCAGTCCAAGCTCATTTGTCACCATTCTTACCGCCTCAAGAGTCTCTCTCGCCTGATCCTGCTGTGCCGAAACTGTAAGTGTAAGGCAGTCGATGATAACATCTTCTTTCTTCAGACCGTATTCAAGACATCTTTTTAGTATATGACTTGCATTGTCTACTCTTTGTTTTGCGGTAGTAGGAAGTCCGTTCTCATTAAGTGCAAGACCTATAACGGCCGCACCGTATTTCTTAACAATCGGAAGTATAAGATCAAGTCTTTCATCCTCGGCATTTACAGAGTTTACTATAGCTCTGCCGTTGTATACACGAAGTCCGGCTTCTATCGCCTCAGGATTTGATGAGTCTATCTGCAGCGGAATATTGACAACCGACTGTACCGCTTTTACGGCCTCTCTCATCAGCGCCACTTCATCACCTCCCGGTACACCTACATTGATATCAAGTATGTCCGCACCTGATTCCTCTTCTTCTATAGCCACCTTGCAAATATATTCCATCTCATGGTTTAAAAGCGCTTCCTGAAATCTTTTTTTACCTGTAGGATTTAATCTTTCTCCTACAACTCTTACCCCGTTAAGCTCCACCATCTCATTTGCCGAACATATACCTGTCTTTACCTTAACGCTTTTAACCTCTTTTACCTCTGTAGCATCAAGCTCGGACTTAAGCTCCTTTATAAAATCAGGAGCCGTACCGCAGCAACCGCCTGCATATGATATACCCAAACTTTTATACTCCGCCATAAGCTTTGCAAAATCGGCTGCATGAAGGTCATACTCTCCTGTAGAAGGATTCGGAAGTCCGGCATTAGGCTTTATTATAATAGGCAATGTCGTCCATTCCTTCAGCTTCTTTGCAAGTGGCAATATCTCCTTAGGCCCGAGTGAACAGTTAAATCCTATCGCATCCACTCCAAGTCCCTCAAGTGTCACCGCCATTGACTCTATCTTTGTTCCTGTAAAGGTTCTTCCTGTAGTTTCATATGTCATAGTTACCCAAACAGGAAGTTTGGTATTTTCCTTTGCTGCAAGCACACCTGCCCTTACATCATAGAGATCTGTAAAGGTCTCATATACAATAATATCGGCGCCGTACTTTTCACCGGCAACCACCATCTCCTTATATATATCGTAGGCATCTTCAAATCTGAGTACACCAAGCGGCTCCAAAAAGCTCTCCTATAGGGACCTATATCAAGTGCCACTTTTCACATCTCTTTTACTTTCGACAACTGCCTCCTTTGCAGACTGAATTGCAGTCTTTATGGCTGTATTTACATCTATCTTACAGCCTTCAAGCTTATGTGCATTTGCTCCGAAGGTATTGGCATAGATTATATTACTTCCCGCTTCTATATATTTTAAATGTATATTTTTAACTATTTCGGGATTATCAAATCCGAAAAACCTCAGGATGTTCTCCTGCCTTCATACCGGCAGCCTGAAGCATCGTACCCATTGCTCCGTCAAGTATCAATAAATTATGCATAACATCTAACTCCTATCTTTCTATACCTGCATGATTTTAAAAGATTGCACCCTGCACAAGTCTTTTTAAGTGTCTCCAATTTTTGGTCACTGACTCCAATTATGGCTGTAACCGACTTTCTCGGCAACATTATTCCGCTGTCACTGACATTGACTCCTATTCTTCTGGTGGCATTGACAACATTTACAAACTGTTTCTGTATCGTAATAGGTAAATCACCATAGCCCGGTGAAAAATCTGAATGTCAAATAATTATTTTCTTTCAGATATTGCTCTCTGAAGCTTGCCTCTATACTGTCACATACAGCCTCTATAAGTGTTGAGCCGCATGAATCCATAATCAGTGCATTGGCCACATTCTTAAGCTCTTCTTTTCTTATTGCATTGTCAACCCCTATTCCTATAGTTGCAGCCATCAAAAATCAGCTTATGACAATCTTTTTATATGTTTTTTTATACTGTTTCCGACAAAGAAATCCAGCTCTTTTCGGAAACTTTCCCTTTTCTTTCAAATCCCATTCTCTGAATACAAAGTTCGGCTTTGCAACGGCATTTATTTTTCTCCATACACTCAAGTACCTGTGAGTGCAGATTTTCATCTATATCTTTACCGTTGTGCTGAAGATACCTAAGTACCTCAGACTCGTCCTCCTTTGTAAGTTTTACATCTATATTGAACATATCTCTTCTTTCTATAACACTTTATGCCTGATACTTAAGTTTATAAAGGTGAGCACTCCTACCCTATTCGGAAAAGTATCATGCCCTTTATAGTAAAAATAATTTATGATAAAAGTAAAGATTAGTGTTATATGTATATTTTATAACCTGTTATCAAAAACACTATACTATATGTAAGAAATTTTTAAGTGGAATTTATCAGGATATATGTTAAAAATGTATCAGTAGACAAGATGTTTACTTTCACTTTGGGGATGTACCGGTTTCGACAGGGAACATGCAGCTGGTGAAGCTATTCGTATGCAATGCGTTAAATGGCAAAATTAAATATAAACGCTGAAGAAAAATTTAGCATACGCTGCCTAAGGCAGCTGCAGACCTATAAGCACTCACACTTATAGAATCTGTATCGACTTATGTGAGAAACCTTATATACAAAGCTTTGAGTATATAGATGTATCATGAAGCTACTCTTGATTACAGTTTGTTGTTTGACTGTTTTTAATGGGAATTTCGACAAGCAACTATAATAGTAGAAGAACAGGGAATTGTTTTTTGGACACGGGTTCAACTCCCGTCATCTCCACTTAAAAGTCTTGAGTTTTCAAGGCTTTTTTTATTTTGCAAATCAGCATTTTCCGAACTTTTGTTTGCATTTTAATCGAACATATGTTACCTGACTTCCGTCGTTTCTCTCAAAACCTAGTACTCTAGGTATCCAAGAGTATGCAGTTTTGAAAGAAATTGTCGACTTCGGTTTTTGTTAAATAGAGAGCATCAAGGTTACTAAAGCCAACCAGTTTTTTAACCTTTTCGTTAACAGATTGGTTTCTTGAGATATTGATATATGTATTATCACCTTTATTTACCACCATAAAATCACGCATAAAAGTTGATCAAGTCATAAGAGTTTATTTTATTCTTGAAACACTTGATTTCTAATACTCTTAAAAAGAAACAAGCTAAGGTAGCATATCAAAAAAATGTCCATAGATTGTTTCTTTTTTCTGTAAATAAACAGGTCTTGCATCAAGGTATGATTTTGTAAGTCTAAAAGATTCTTCTATTTTCCATAGGCTGTGGTATGTTTTGTATACTTGTAAAGGCTCCATATCTATCTCAGATATAACTAAAAGATTATATCCTGTATATTTAAGATCTTCACCAATCTTAGATTTGTTTAGACCTATTATAGGCTTTATGGTCTTGCCTGTACTATCTTTAGTTATGATGTCTACATATTTAGCACAATCTCCAAGTTCACCTTTAGCTATATTTTTGTATGTAGAAAACTTTGAAGCTTTATCAACCATCTTCATTATTTCCAGCCTTTGTTTTTGCAAGGTTAGGATTATAAGAGACGATACGCTTTTTCTTTACAGAGAACCTTGTAACACTTTCTTTTCCTGTTTCCGGATCAATCTCTTTAAAACTGTAATCAAAGCTGTCAATACATGATTTAAGACGAAAAGATATATTACCTTTTTCATCAGTGTAATTAGAAAAGACATTTGCGTCATTCTCAAGTAGAACCCATTTCTTTTCCTTTTCACTTAGATTCTTACCATGTATTGATTTTGAAAATATATAGCCGTCATTGGCTTCTTTAACGGCAGCATAAATATTTCTTGCACAATTAAGGCCTTTATCAGCAACCTGTATGGTCTTACCTGATACGTTATGTCGTTGCTTCATTTCTTCAATAACTTTTCTGATATATGGTTTTTCCGATTCATTTCCGGGATACATTTGCATGGAGACAGGTACAAGATCGGTGTCTAAAAGCAAAGCTTGCCCTATTATCGGAGAGTGCCTATTCTCTTTTGAAGGTCCCTTTTGCTTGTCTTCACTAGGGATATCAATTTCAAAGTAATAATTAGTGCAATCGAAAAATACATTGCTTAAATCTCTTTTAAAATACCTTTCATAAGAGTGATTAAACAAATCAATGTACTTCTTATAAGACTCTCCTATGAAAGAACATCCGTCATATACTTGGTCTTCAGAGATGGTTGAGCTGCCATAAAGGTATGGAAATACATGAGAGGCTGTCTTTGACTTAGAGCATGGAGATATAACCCTTGCATAAATAAGTTGTGTAATTAAGTCAAATACAGAGAACTGAAAACGCATTTGAGAAGCAAGTATATCAATAGTTTCCTTAACATCAAGCTCATCAATTATCGATGACAGCAAGAAGTGTCCTATATTAAGTTCAACAGGATTGGAAAATGCACGAGGACGTGATTCTTCAGAAAGAGCTTTTATTCTATTCTCGTTCTGCTCTTTTACATAATCGCTATAAAATTTAATCGGATCCGGAATCTCATCTGAAATCAGATCTTCAACGTAACCAAAAGATTTTACATTTCTTGTTCTTGGTTGCTTTTTATCCTTATCCCAAAATGATTCATACATCTGAAGATAAGTACCTTTTTTCTTCTTTTCTTTTCTCAAAAAATAAGCCATAACCACCTCTAAAAATAAAGCACTAATTTTAAAATGTTTTTTTATGTAAGAAAAATCCTTTTAAAATAAAGGGTTTAAAAGAATTGCGTAAAATCAAATAGCTTATTAGAAATTTAAAACGTCGGAACTTTCATAGTACTTCGACGGAAGACGGGTTTTGAGGTGTTAGCAATTTGCGACACATCATTTCTTTTTCTAAAAATACTATTGAAAGTTATTTTTGATTAAAATTATAATTATGTTAAAAAGACAAGTGGATATATACATTATCTTGTTCGAAAAATAGAAGCGAAAGACGAGATTTAGTGAAAACAAGCTTGACAAACTTATAATTTTTGAGTATAATAAGAAAAAAAGAGAATACGAAAGGATGGTTGATGATATGTCAGTTTTTAGTGAAAGACTTATCGCATTGATGAAGCAAAATGGAATTAACCAAAAGGAATTAGCACAAAAAGGCTGGAGTTACTGAATCTGCGATGTCTTATTACGTAAAGGGAGACAGAACACCCCGTAGTGATGTATTGACCAGAATAGCAAAAGCTTTAGAAACCACTACAGATTATCTGCTTGGCTCATTTGCTTCGTCTTCAGAAGTGCCAAACGGAGAACTGCAATATTTACAACGTAATCTTGGTAAGTTGGATGCATACCAATTAAAAAAAGCTGAGAATATTTTAAAAGCTGCATTTGATGATATTTTTGATGATGATGACGAGGAGTGATGAGATTGACGAATTGTAAGGAACCGGATTTTTCAAGAGCATATTCAAAGGCTAATGAAATATTAGTAAAATCATCGGCAATTAAAACATTTCCGTTTTCGCCGAAAGATTTAGTAAAGGAACAAACACCGATTGTATGTCGTTCTTTTAAGAAAGCAAGAAAATACGGTGTGGACATCACAGCGTTTGGAAGTGAATCGGCTATTATAATGAGTTTTCAGGGAAAGAAAATCATATTTTATGATGAAACAAAGCCGGATACACATAACCGTTTTTCAATACTGCACGAATTGGGGCACGAAATTAACGGTCACGATTTTTCTAAAAAGGACGAGGATACATACCATAGGTATGAAGTCGAAACTAATTACTTTGCGGCACAGTTGCTTATGCCTGAACAGATACTTAGAGAGTGCCAGAACAGAGGAGCAAGAATAAACAGATTTTTCTTGCAAACCAACTTTGGTGTTTCGGCTCAGGCGGCAGATAAAAGGATAGAAACATTGGCAAGCACAAATGTGGAATGGCGTTCAAGAGCAGAAAAAGAATTTGACGACATAATCCTCATAAAATACGCTGATTTTCTAAATAGAATTTGTCCTATTCGAAACACATACGATTTTGAAGATGAATATATTCGTCAACAGGAACGTGATAGCTGGTTCTGATTATGGACAATGATAAAACGAGAGGCAGGTGATATATTGATTGTGTTTTACCACAAAAATAAAATGCACTCTGTAAATTGCGGGAACAATCTACAAAGTGCACTTGTGTCGGATGCGAGCATCCTTTCATTTAAGCATAAAATATTATGCCACATCCACACGAAAAATTCAAGCTTTTTGATATTTGTTCAAGAAAATTTGAAAAAACCACAAAATCTAAAGAATGGAGGGCATAATATTGTCTGAAAGAAATAGCACCAGAAGTGGGTGCAAAGATGTTTTTCACGCATTTTTAGTAAAAAATGCTACATACGACGGAGATTTAGAAATTCCCTGTTTAGCAAAAGAAATCCAAAAAGCCGATAAAATTGGTTGCATTTTCAAAAAGCAATCGCAAGTAAAGAGATTGATTCTTGGATACATTTTTTTATGAAGATGACGCCGCTTTTGAGAGAATATGGAATACTCCAAATAAGTATTTGCCGATTATCAAAAGATTTAAGGGCGTAATCACACCGGACTTTAGCGTATATCGAGATATGCCACTTGTTATGCAACATTGGAACATATATCGCAGTCGTGCAATCGGTTATTGGTTGCAGGAAAACGGTGTGCCTGTTATCCCGAATATCCGATTTGGAGATGAACGTACATATGAGTTATCTTGTGCAGGTATTCAAAAGCATGGGACAATAGCAGTCGGTTCGCACGGTTGTATAAAACTGTTGTCTGACCGCAGCTACTTTGTTAGCGGATTAAAGTATGTAGTTGATAAATTAGAAGCAAGTACCATTGTTGTTTACGGGGCGGCACCGGATAAGATATTTACTCCATACAAAGAAAAAGGCATTGAAGTACTACAATTTGACAGTGACTTTATGAAAAGCCGAAAGGCGGTGAGCGCCTAATGGGAGCAGGATTTCACGGTGGGTTCGGGAACACTGAGGGTTCAAAGAGGCAGGATAAAAGAGAAAGTAATTCACAATCTCTACCTAAAAATGATGCTCAGATTAAACATATTTTTTCCGGAAAAGAAGGACACTTGAAGGATACGCCCTCCAATAGAAAGTTACTTACTGACTTGGCAAATAATAAAGAAAAAAATTTATTGGTACTGATAAATATGGGAATTCATGGAATGCAGAAATAAATAGTGATGGAAAACAAAATTGGGTTAGATATCAAAACGGGACAATAAATGAGGGAGGTCAGAATCAAGTCCCTCGTCAGTGGGATAGCGAAACAGGTTATAATAATAATCCATTTAAACGGAGGAAAAAGAAATGAATAAATTTGAATTATACTGTATGATATATTATGTCCTCGATGCTGAATGGGACGAAAGCAAAAAATGCAGAACTCGGAAAGTTTTTTTGAGTAGTGCAAATCCGTTTCAGTTTAGGGATATTGGGTCGGCTGACCCTGTAATATATGAAGAGTTCTGTAAAAAAATACCTGATACAATTACACGTGATGACAGCTATGGATATGCGCGAAATTATGTTGAATCTTTAGGAAATAGAGATGTTCAGGCTGCCTTTCTTACAATTGATAGAGAAAAATGGGACGAGTGCTTGCACGAATATCTTTCGCAGGAGCATAAAGGGAGACAAGGTGTGTGATTGTAAAAATAAAAAAAGTACGGTTTGTAATACGGTGGATTAAAAAAACGCAGAATATTAGAAACTTGAGGTGTTTGCAAATTGCAACACCTCTTTCTTTTTGCAAAAAAACCTATTGATATTTTTTGTGATTTGCATGGAAACAGGTATAAGATCAGCATATAAAAGTAAAGCTTGCCCTATTATCGGAGAGTGCCTATTCTCTTTTGAAGGTCCCTTTTGCTTGTCACCACTAGGGATATCAATTTCAGAGTAATAATTAGTGCAATCAAAAAATATATTGCTTAGATCCCTTTTAGAATCCCTTCCATAAGAGTGATTAAATAAATCGATATACTTTTTTTATAAGACTCTCCTATGAAAGAACACCCGTCATATACTTGGTCTTCAGAGATCGTAGAGCTACCATAAAGGTATGGAAAGACATGAGAGGCTGTCTTTGACTTAGAGCATGGTGATATAACCCTTGCATAAATAAGCTGTGTAATTAAATCAAATACAGAAAACTGAAAACGCATTTGAGAAGCAAGTATATCAATAGTTTCCTTAACATCAAGCTCATCAATTAATGAGTAAAGTAAGAAGTGTCCTATATTAAGTTCAACAGGAGTGGAAATGCACGAGGACGGGATTCTTCAGAAAGAACTTTTGTTCTATTTTCATTTTGCTCTTTTACATAGTCGCTGTAAAATTTAATCGGATCGGGAATCTCATCTGAAATCAAATCCTCAACATAACCAAAAGATTTTATATTTCTTGTTCTTGATTGCTTTTTATCTTTATCCCAAAATGATTCATACATCTAAAGATAAGTACCTTTTTCTTCTTTTTCTTTTCTCAAAAAAATAAGCCATAAACACCTCTAAATCTAAAGTACTATGAAATACTATGATTATAACATGCTCTAAAAATTTTTTTCGAATTTTTTTAAAATATTTTTTTATGTAAGAAGAGCCTTTAAAATAAAGGGTTTGAAAGAATTGCATAAAATTAAATGGTTTACTAAAAATTTAAAGCGTCGGAAATTTCATAGTACTTCGACGGAAGACGGAGGGAATTGTTTTTTTGGACACGAGTTCAACTCTCGTCATCTCCACTTAAAAAGTCTTGAGTTTTTCAAGGCTTTTTTTATTTGACGAATCAGCATTTTCGAACTTTTGTTTGCATTTTAATCGAACATATGTTAGGATAGATGTATAACTATACCCATATAAAGGAGATTTTATGGATCCATTAACACAAAAAAACAGGAAGAAATTTATAATATTATCAAGGATTCCATCTTGAAAAAGGGATATCCGCCTTCTGTTCGTGAAATCGGTGAACTTGTAGGACTTAAGTCCACATCTTCAGTACATGCTCAGCTCAACACCCTTGAGAAAAAGGGTTATATCAGAAAGGACCCGTCAAAACCCAGAACTATAGAGATAACCGACGATGACTTCAACCTCACACGCAGAGAGGTGGTCAATGTTCCTATGGTGGGCACGGTAGCGGCAGGTATGCCTCTGCTTGCCACAGAGAATATTTCAGACTACTTCCCTATTCCCACAGAATTTCTGCCTAACACGGATATTTTTATGTTAAAGGTCAAGGGAGAATCTATGATAAATGTCGGTATCTATGACGGAGACCAGATAATAGTGGCTAAGCAAAACACTGCTAAAAACGGTGATATCATAGTTGCTCTTATTGATGATTCAGCTACTGTAAAGAGATTTTTTAAAGAAAGCAATTACTACAGATTACAACCTGAGAATGATTTTTATGGAACCTATTTTTGGTAAAGGAGGTCACTATCCTTGGAAAAAGTTATCGGTTTGTTCAGATTTATGTAAAAACGGCTGCTACATATGTAGCAGCCGTTAAAAATATTAAGTTCAGATTATCTTGCGCCTGCTTCTTTAACCTTAGCAGCCTTACCGACTCTGTCACGAAGATAATATAATTTAGCTCTTCTAACTTTTACCTTTTCTTACAACTTCTACTCTGTCAACAGATGGAGAATGTAAAGCTATGTCTTCTCAACACCGATACCGTTTGAGTTCTTTCTTACTGTGAAAGTCTCTCTTGCACCGCCGTTTTGTCTCTTTAAAACTGTACCCTCGAAAATCTGGATTCTCTCTGTTACCCTCGCGGATCTTGTTGTGTACTCTTACTGTATCACCTACACTAAAGTCATCAACATTTTGCCTTAAGCTGTTCTGCCTCAATACTTCTTATTAAATCGTTCATGTGAAACCTCCTATTATTTTGATGTTCTTAAAAATTTCTTCCAGAGGACCATCGCCTTATTCACAACCACAATATTGTAGCATATGTGCTCTTACAAAGCAAGATATTATGCAGTAAATTATTTTTTTAAAAAATTCACATGACCATATCCTAATCACTATCTTCAATTCTTAATTCTCTTATTTTTTTAATAAAGTAATCCATACCATCTCTTATATTTTCTGCTACAGATACACAGGATTTAAACGAAAACATATCCGAATCACCAAATGATAAAAGTAAACTCATCAGAAATAGTTTTAGCTATCTTATCTGCTGTAGAATTCCAATCAATATTCAGTGCAATACTTTTTACTCTCACCGTCAAACTCATCATTTGGACAGTCAGGTAAGAGACCATATGGATTCCATTTATCTATTTCTTTTTTTCACAATTTTAAAAAAATAATCCTTCTATCTCTCCATTCCCGTTTATTTTTGTTCTACCATTTTCTTGTACTTATCTTTTTTTATATTCGAAATCTTCCATAGACGGCGAACACCAAATATCTACTACTTTATTCCAGTCTCTTTTTCAAGCATATATCATCTATAATTTCCGCTTCAAATAACTCATCTAAAGTTTTATAATCAATTTCACCGCTACCGTCATAATACCCACATCTTTGAAATGATACATGATCTTCATACCCGATAATCATATACTCTGACTTGTTTCCTCTAAAACATATGGTTAATTCCGGTTCTATACCTATTTCAACAAATTCTCTAATTGTATTCTTAACGTAATCTATAGAATAAATATTTTCTTTACTCTGATTGTGAAACCCCTATAAAATTCATATGCACCTATTTGCTGTAACCCCGATACCTGTCCGTCTCCCATTTCCATTATTATCAGACTGCCGTCAGTCTTTCTTGCCAAATCAATGGTCATAAAATTGCTCTCTACCTTACTTGCTACAGATTCAATCCAAGCATACTCATCTTCAGATATATTTACTTCTTTATCCTTATTCCAATAATTATCAGCAGTCAATATCTTACCCTTGAAAACAAATATTCTGTATTCTTCTGAAATCGGCATACCGCTGTCTTTATGGTTTCCTATACATTTAAGACTTTCAAACTTACGAAGTACAACTCCGCCTTCAAGGCTTTCACCCTGACGGGTAATAAAATTTCCGATAACACGAGATGCCTCATCTTTGTCCTTGATATCTTTTATAAAACAGGCATCGTACCACTCATGCTTTCTACTTTTTACATAATCTTTTACAATGAATGCTCCTTCAAGATTTTCTGTAAGTTTTAGTGCATCATCTATATTCTTTGACTCGTTCCACACACTGAAAGGAGTAAGACCTTCAAAATCTTTATACCACCTCGGCAAAAGATGATATTTTGCATACTCCTTCGGAGAGTTTATCAGCTGTATTCCTCTTTCAAGCAGCAGATTATAAAAGTTTTCATACATATGCGGTGACATCATCCAACCTCTGTATATCGTAGTTCCTTTAATATCTTCACCACAAAGTGACAGTTTTCCTCTTTCCAAATCTTCATAACTGAATAATGCACACGCATGATTTAAGCCTGCAGCCTGATATTCTTCAAAAATAATCCTCATCCACCTTCTTTTTTTATCTAAAGGATGACTACAAAAAAATAAAGTTTAAATTCTCTTCCATGAGATATTATTCTCCTTATCAAGATTTCTTTGTGACTATTATAAAGGAACAGCTGTACATTAAATTTCCCTTTTAACAGCAATGTAAATTTTATTATGCTTCAAACCCAAATAATTCTCGTATCTTATCTTCTAATTTACCATTTTTTTGCATATTCCAATGTATCACAAAGCTTGATATTATCTTTTTCAATCTTGATTCTATCACTAAAACCAAGTATGTATCTTCGGCAAATTTGATAGATGATTTCTGTTGGTGCACATCCATAAACCTGATTAGCAAATATGTGATTCAGTCTTACAGCTTCATTCGGAAAAAGTTCCTTCATCTTGTTACTTTGAAAAATTCTTTTTACTATTTCTGTAATATACATACCAGATTTCATATAGAGATCTGCAAATGTAGCCTCAGGGTCATCAAAACAATTCGGATTTTCTTTTTCAAGCCTATCTACCATATCTTTTACTACCGGCTTAGGTGTAAAAATCTGATTTGTCTTTTGCGCCGGAATATAATCAAATATATCACCATTATTGGATTCACTAAAATAGTCAGCAAGTTCAGCTCTCTTCTTCATAAATTCTGTAACCGCATCATTAAATACCACCTCATCAAAAAGATGTCCCTCAAAATATTTTTTATGTTTCTCATCTCTTATTTCATTACCATGCTCATCCTTTTCATAGTAGAATCCACCATCACGAAGCATGCGAAACTGTGCTAATGTCACACCCTCATCACTTTGTGTACTTTTTGTAACCTCAAAAAAAACATCTTCCGGAACCAGTTTATCAAAATTTTCAAGAGTTGTACTCTCATCGCCATATGCCATAAGGAATGCCGGAATAGTTCTTGAAAAACCTCTCAAATGATCTCTCACACTACCTTCGATAGACTCTTTCTCTTTGTTAAGCTTTTCAGTCTCTACAGTTTCCACTATATCATAAGTCATGCTTTTAACTGCTTCCTCACTATTAAGCTTATCCTTAATATCCTGTATTAGCTGATTGTAGTTTTCTTTTTTTCTATTATTGTACTCTTCATCAAGCTTACTTATATCTACCATCGAAGCTCCTCTATTTTGTGCCTCGACAATTTTTTTCTTCCTTCTCTTTTTCAAGTTTATTTGCGTTTATTGCATACTCGCCGTATTCATGTTTTACAATAACGGACGTCTTATTATGAATATCTCTTTCAAGCTGATTTTGTGTGGATTTCTTTTAAATCGTTACCATATTTCTGTTTAACTGTTTCCATCATAATATCAGTTAAAGGCTTGCTGAACTTCTTTTGTAGCTCATCAAGTTCGTTCTTTTTCGATTGTGGATTAGCTTCACGATCCTTTACAATCTCATCAGCCATACTTTCTAATCCTTTGCTTACAGTCGAATATATCTTTTCACCAAACAAGTCCTTTGCAGTTCCAACCACTTGTTCTGTAGATAACTCTACACCTCCCGTTATCATTGATACATAGCTCATCAGCTGTATTTTCATCTACATTCACTCTGTTCAACGCCTTCGGTTCTTCTATTGCCTGCATATTATTGATAACATCAATAATTTCTCTTGGTGCTGCAAATATACCTGAAATATTCGCAAATAGAAAATTTGACATAAATCCACGCTCTACAACTTCTCTCGCATATATATGTCTTGGTATAGAAAGTACAGACTCCGCATCTAAAAGTGTCATCTCACCACTATTATCCTCACCATATACAGGAAAGAAGTTTAACAATGCCTTTATATTTTCTTTTCTCTTTTCAGTATCTGTAGTATTTCCGGCATTTTTAGGAATCAAATCATTCGCAAACTTTTCAAATTGTCAGTGTTCGAGCCGGATCAAAATCGAATACATATGCATTCTCTTTTCTGTAAAATCCACCATCGCTGCCTTTAAATAAACATGGGTTTTGTGCACGGAATGCAGCCTGCATATACAGCGAAGGTGATGACATATTTGACAGCATTAAAACCGCACTCCACTCCTTTATAGTAACGCCTGTAGTAAGCTGTCCGACTGAAAGTGTAATAGTCTTATCATTGTTTTTTATCGCTTCATTAACACGATCAAAAGACTTTCTACTCTCCTCCTCGTTATCAGGCTTTCCATTGCCTGCAGCAACCACCACCTTATATTTACTAAATACAGGATGGAGTTCAAGTTTCTTGGCTAAAACCTTAACACTTGCCACTCTGTTCAACAGCCAAAATGTATGCTTTAATTCATTTCGAAGCTCATCTGTAGAAAACGGGAATTTTTCCTGTTTTGCCAATGCATCTAAGAATTTATCAACCTCAACATCATGTAAAAACTTACCGGATTCATTTGTCGCAAAAGAACTCGTTCAAATCAAAAGCATACTCTTCCATATTATTATCAAGCTCTATACCCTTAGTCAGCTTATCCTTAATAATTTCCGACATTTGATAGGTATACAGATTCAAACATGGCAAGTTTTCATATGGGTTCTCAAACTCATCCTTCTGGTCCCAATCCCTTTTCTTTGCCTGCTCATCAGCATAGGTCCAATTGTATATAGCATCCTGTGAAAATTTATCATTTGCCAATGCCTTAAACGGTGTTCCTGAAAGATGTAGGGTATGGCATCTTCTAATATGATCAAAAGCTATATCTGTCTTATAAGTGTCCACCCCCTCATGTGCTTCATCTATTATCAGTATATCCCAAAGTATTCCCTTATAATTTCCTTTTTCATCCTTTGTATCACTTATCTCCATAAGCTTGTCATATTGACCGCCAAAATATATAGAACCCTTGAGATCTTGTAAACTGACAAACTGTATGCATCCTCTGTCATCATTATCTTCTTTACTGACTTTATCCACATACTCACTGCGACTATATACATACTTCTTGTCCTTTATTCCATCCACACTGCTGACAAAATAAAGTCCTGACTCTGTTCCAAGAAATGTCTCATAGTCTGAATACCATGAGTTAGCTATAGCCGGACGATTGGTCACAATCAAAATATTTTTAGCTTTCATTCTCTTACATAAATCATATGCAGCAAGTGTTTTTCCAAATCGTGGCTTTGCATTCCAAAGAAATTCACCATTTTTATGAGAATTAAAATATTTCAAGGTCATCTCGACTGCATCATTTTGCTCATCTCTAAGTGTATATGGGCAAGCTGTGTCTGTGGCATCATTTACTACTCCATGATTTTCCGTAAAATCATTATAATTTGACTTGGCAATATTAGGATCAATTTTGAACCACTCTGTACCACTTTCTCTTTCAAACCCCAGCTTCTTCAAATATAGATGAAAGTCTTTATCTGTAAAATTTCCAAACGGTTCAGTTCTGTATGTCGCCAGTAAATGCCAGCAAATATTAGGCTTAAGTCCGGCAGTATGTAGTTGTTCCGATATACGAACATTTACATCTCTTTCTGTAAATCCAATCTTTGTCCAACCATTTTTTTGATGGCACTTGAGGCAGAGTATAGGCATAACATTGTGGGTTTACTCTTATTGCTGTCTTTATATTGATTGCTGCCATTAGGACATCTCCTTTACATTAGATTCTATAAAGTTAATTTCATCTTGAGTTAGTTTATATTTCTTATATAATTGTTTTTCTATTTCTTCTTCACTAACATTCCATTTAATATCAGAATTATTTGTAAAAATCTTGTAATGGTACAAATCCCATTACAAGTTTTGACAATCCAAAACCCACTCATTGACATAAGCATTAAAAATCTAACAAATCTAGTTCTCAGATATCTATATACATTATCTGCTAACTCTTTTTCTTTAAAACAACCAACTAAAAAAATATGAATGAGTACAAACTTCATTTGGTCCTATTACTTTCATAGAACTTGGAATAACTCTAAATGTTCCATCTTTACTTGGTTCCCCTGCATGCTCAGCTCCTGTTTTGCTTACCAAAACCTGATATTTATCTATAAATTCTTTACCTTTATTTATCTCTTTATCAGATATATGATACCCCATTGCTTGCATGTAATACTAATTTATCTACTTCAGAGCCATTCTTTCTTCCTCTATAGCTTGTTGATAATCCAAATGGCATAAGCCCGCTTGTAATTTGTGTTAGCTTATTCATTACTTTTCCCTACTTTATGAATTATATTTACTGCTTTATTATACCTAACTAATACAGGAAACTCACTTAGATCTCTTTCCATAGTCGTTGTTTCACCATTAGTTGTATTTGTAAATGTACATAATCCGTTGTAGTCTTCTTTCCAAATAAAAAAATTAACTCCACCACTTATACTTGTATTTGGAAACACATCTTTTGCATTTGTATAATCCACCATTGCTTTTTATACGCTTATCATTAAGCATCTCATTTCTAAATCCATCCAAACCCATTCCTCCAGAAAACCATCTTGACGGTGTTATCAATGATATACTTTTTTTGTAATATTCTTAGCTTCATTTACAAAAAGATTATATATAGGCTTTGCTTTGTCTTCCAGCACCATCTGTATCCTCCTGATACGGCGGATTTCCTATTATATAATCAAACATTTTTCATTCCCATCTTCATATCCTCCAGCTTTTTTTAAACAGTATTGAACGGTCTCTTCTCCAGTTATATATTTTACATGCTACTGCCTTATTCTCTTTACCATTTGTATCTTCATTATTATCAAAAAAAGATATTTGATAGCACTCTTCATATGGCTTTCCAAGTGGTAATGTGGCTTTTAGACCGTCCATCTGCCATATATTCCATACTATCTTTTTTGCTACATCATTAAGCAATTTATTATCAGGTGCGCTCTTCCAACGCTCCTCATAGTAATCTGTGAATGTCAATAGCATATTTATCCTTGCTATCAAAAGATTATCACCCTGATATTCATAACCGTATACCGACTCAAAAGCTCTTAATGCCCACTTTACCCATGTATCATAGTCATCTGTATTTTCATTCACTATTCTAAGTTTTCTATCAAGTATGCCTATTCTGCTTTTTGGTTCTATAAACTTTCCACTTGCCGCATCATACCTTGAAACTAAATATGGTGCTTCTCCACACGTTATCTCAAGTCTTCTGGAATCCACATATTCTTGCCATGTACCATTATGAAACTCTACTTTTTTTCCTATAACGGTCCACGTATTATCATTATTTTCAATATTGAAAATATTTTTTTCTGCCAAACCATTCTTCATCGCAGTAATTGTTCATCTTATTGCAAAGCCAAGCAGGAGTAAAAACCTCAGCTCTCTTTTTCGTTCTGTCCACCTGTGCTTCCAGAGTCTTTTTTATCCTAGGCCTTATAATATCAGCATGATAGACAAGAAATCCAGCACTTATTTGCTCATAATCCAAGAATCCTTCACCATACTCTGCATATGTGTCGGTTGCCCATATTATATTTTTCTTTGAAGTTTTATCCTGCAACAATATCTTCAAAACAGAATTAATTGGCGCAGACTTTATATCTATCATCTTTTCCACATTTTTTCCATTCTAAGTCTTATATACTAAGACAATGTCTTTATCTTGGCACCTCTAATTACTTGTATTACTCTTGTTGAGCAATATGCTGTAAACTATTATATAACATATCTAAGAAAAAGGTTAGTATATAATACTCACTAATAATACAATACACAGTCTATCTGTTACAAAAACTAATACCGTTAATACAGCTGTTTTAAATAATGCTATATTAACGGTATATCTTATTTTATATTTATATAGATTTTATCTCCTATTTTATCAGCACATTATCTCTTGTAGTATCATAGTCTGATGTAATATCACCATGAACCACTGCAAATTGAACTTCCTTAGATGAAAAGTGCTTTTCTAAGTTTCCCTGCTTTTCTGAATGCTCTGGATATCTTTAAGCTGTCTATTTCTTCATAAATCAACTCTTCCTGACCGCCAAGAGTTATACTTCTTATATACATACTTCTAAGGTTATTTGAATCTTTAACATTTTTTTCATATGAATATATCTGTTATCAGGATTGACGGTCGAAAACATAATACTTTCTTTATCAAGCATCTCAAGAGCACGAAGATTATGAGATGTAAAAATCAACTGACCCTTAGCACTCTTTGAAAAAATATCCAATAACTCACCTAACAGATACTCAAATATTCCGGCATCCAACTCATCTATAACAAGGCATATTGAAGAATTGCTAAATGCCTGTATGAGAGCATTTAAAATTGAAATTATTTTGATAATACCGTCTGATTCCATCCTTATTGGAATAGGTTTCTTATCTCCTCTCACAGACATAAGCTCAACTTTCCATCCCTCTTCACCCGAGTCTAAAGCCTGCTTACCGTAGTCTTTAATATCTATTATCATTCCCGGGAATTATTGTATAAAGGACTGTATTGATTTGATCCACAATCTCCCAAGAAGCTCCTTTTCGTTCGCCATCCAACACAAAAAGGCTCCATCAAAGGTACTGCAAAATCTCCTTTCATTCCGACTTTTTCTTTATCAACACGAAAAAGACATCGGTAACAAAACATTAGTCGAAATCATGCCGGAATGTGAATTATCAATTACAAATAAATCTCTAACCGCAAATCTAAATAAGGACTCTAATACAAATTCATAATTTTTTTGAATTTATCTGATTTATTATTAAAAAAATTTCTCTGCTGCTTTCCCCAAATATATATGAACAATTACTCTTTTCAGCCATTTTCTTTTGCTACAATGAGATCTGTTTTAATATCCTTATTCTTTCCAATCAATTCCTCAAGTCTTTTCTGTGGCTTAAAAATAGCTTCAGCGTCATTTCTATTATAGTCAATAAATATTTTTTTATTTGTTCTGCTTCCGTCACGATTTATTGCACAATTTATATATTCTCTATCAATAAATATTCCGTCGTCACTCTTAGCAAAAAAATTATATTGTATCCGACTTCATATAAAAGTATTTTCACTGAATATATTAAACTCTGCATTTACCTCGGCACACTCTGAATCCGTATCAATATAATCATCTATTTTTTTGAACTAATTCCTCACCAATCATAATTTGTTGAAGGAATGAAAACGTATCAACAATTGCAGTCTTTTCCTGAACCGTTTTTGTCCATAGATACCAAGTATTTCCGCACCGCCACAATCCAAACTTCTGTTGTTTTCATGTGGCATGATTATTGTACCGTTTTTTTACATTCTTAATATTTTTTTATTGTTAAAGATGACAATCTAACAATATCCTTCCACATAAAACCACCTCCATGTAGATTATATAGTAACATATTTAGAAAAATTATCTCAATATAATTCTATTTAAGGTATTTTTTTATTCTTTTTGGCTATTTTATTTTTTTATTTTTTTAAGCACTTATTTTTTTGTCTGTACTATAATAATTTCTTCCATAGATACCTTAAATACCCGGGGAGTTTGACAGCTACAGATTCCTTTATAAACCTCAAACCCTTATAAAGACTGGATTTCTGTCTTATTTTTTTGTCAATTTTCGTGCTACTTTTTTTGTAGCTATTTGTAGCTATTTATGATATAATACGAATGTGGAGGTGGAATACTATGAAGCTTACTATAAGTAAATCAAAAAAACTCTGCTACATTCTATGTTCAGAAATCTATACGTAAATCCAATGGTTCTGTTACTACAGTTACTATTGAAAAACTGGGAAATCTTGATATGGTTAGGACTAGAGCTAATGGAAAAGACCCTTACATTTGGGCTCAGGAATATGTAGATGAACTTAATCGTAAGGAATATGAGGGACAAAAAGAGATTTTAATAAAATATTCTCCTTCAAAGCTCCTGAAAACTGATGAAAAACATTTATTTAACTGTGGATACCTATTTCTTCAGAGTATTTACTATTTACTTAAGCTGGATAAAATTTGTTCTAAAATTTCAAAGAAATATAGCTTTGAATATGACTTGAACGATATTTTTATCTCGACTAATTTTTACTCGTATACTTTATCCATCTTCTAAGTTGGCCTCAAATCGTTCTTCCAAAATGTTTATTGAGCAGCCTACCTTTAATTTACATGATATATATCGTTCACTTTCTGTTTTAGCTAAAGAAAGTGACTTTATTCAATCTGAACTTTATAAAAATAGCCAAAGTATACTTCCACGAAGGAATGACATTCTTTACTATGATTGCACAAACTATTACTTTGAAATCGAGCAGGAAGATGAACTTAGAAAATATGGAAAATCAAAACAGCATCAACCACTACCTATTGTCGGGATGGGAATGTTTATGGATCATGACGGTATTCCTCTTGCTTTTGATATTTTCCCCGGAAATAAGAATGAGCAGCCAACACTAAAGCCTTTAGAACAAAAAGTGCTCAGTGATTATGGCATTGATAGTATTATTATTTGTACAGACGCCGGTCTTTCTTCAAATGCCAATAGAAAGTTTAACGATAAAACTTTATTTGGTGAAAGAATAAGAAGTTTTATAACAACACAGTCTATAAAACAACTACCAAAATATTTAAAAGAGTTTGCCTTAGACCCTGAAGGCTGGTCACTACAAGGTGAAACAGGATTATTTAATCTGAATAACCTAGATGAACAAACAGACCATAATAAAGTCTTTTATAAGGAAAGATGGATTAAAGAAGATTTATCCGATAAAAAGGTCAAAGAAGGTGATAAAGCGCTAGAGCAACATCTTATTGTATCATTCTCCTTAAAGTACAAAAAATATAATCAGAAAATCAGGCAAAGCCAGATTGACCGTGCTAATAAGCTTATTGAAAAAGGGGAATATAAAAGAAATCAAAAAAATCAAAATGATCCACGCCGTTTTATTGCTACTGAAACAATGACGTCTTCAGGAGAAGTCTGTGACAGAGAAATCCCTTATATAGATTCGAACCTCATAGCTGAAGAAGAAAAATATGACGGGTTTTATGCCGTTTGTACTAATTTGGAGACAACAAGTGCCGAAGAAATAGTTCGTATAAACAAGAAGAGATGGGAAATTGAAGAATGCTTCAGAATCATGAAAACCGAGTTCAGTGCACGCCCTATTTATCTTCAAAGAAAGGATCGCATAAAGGCACATTTCATAACTTGTTTTGCTTCATTGGTAGTCTTTAGGATACTTGAGAAAAAACTTGGAGAACAATATACTTGCGATGAGATTATTAACGTATTACGCTCTATGATGATGTATCGTCCGGGAGAAAAAGTTAGGATATCTACCCGCTTATACAAGAACAGCCATAACAGATGCACTTCATGAAGTATTCGGATTTCGTACCGATTACGAAATTTTAACCGATTTGAGTATGAAAAAAGTCTTTCGGGAAAGCAAAAAAAGTAGGTAGTTCTAGCTACACTTTTATGAATTAAAAAAGGTCTGAAACCCTTGATATATGCGGGGTTCAGACCTTTTAGCTGTCAAAGACAGGATTATATAGTAACATATTTAGAAAAATTATCTCAATATAATTCTATTTAAGGTATTTTTTTATTCTTTTTTTGGCTATTTTATTTTTATTTTTTTAAGCACTTATTTTTGTCTGTACTATAATAATTTCTTCCATAGATACCTTAAATACCGCCGACAGCACTATAAGATTATCTATGGTCGGCAGTGCCGTTCCGTGCTGCCATTTGTAAATAGCCTGCGGTGTTGCAAAACCGAAGATATTTTTGCAAATCTCTTACACTAAGTCCCGACTCTTCTCTAAGTTTTATAATATTTTTTTCCTGTTGCTGCCAAATCAATGGTAGGAAATACAATCATCTCTTTTCCTTTCCGCCTCAAGCTAAGGAAAAGATAATTCCTCAGTTTGAAGCTTTAAAAATTATAAATAGGTTTCATAACCTCGATAATATCAACAGAATCCTTTATAACATCTATGATATCCTCAAGTCTTTTTATATGCCATCGGAGCCTCATCCAATGTATCTTCATTTATAGAAGTGGAATAAACTCCCTTCATCGTCTCTTTATACTCATCTAAACTCAAATTGTTTTTTGCGGCAGTTCTTGACATAAGTCTTCCTGCTCCGTGAGGTGCGGAGTAGTTCCAATCAGGATTGCCCTTACCCACAGCCAAAACGCTTCCGTCTCGCATATTTATAGGAATTAAGACCTTTTCACCGCTATGCGCGGCAATAGCACCCTTTCTTAAAATCATTTCACTTACATCAATATAGTTATGTATAGTATGAAACGACTCAAGACTCTCCATTCCGGTTCTTCTTAATATTATTTCCGCCATCAGCTCTCGATTTCTTTTCGCAAAGTTTTGACAAATCTCCACATCTTTTTAAATACTCATCCAGATATTTTCCCGAAACATAGCATAAATCATCAGGCATACTTGTTTCAGACTCATATACATGCCAATGAAGGTCATTTAGAGCAGCCTGTATTTCACTTTTTCTACCCTGCTCTTTATAAGTTCTTATAATCTTGTCCCTTTTTTCAAGATAAGTATCATACCCTCTATCTAAGTTTGCCGCCAATCTCTGATAATACTGTGCAACCTGCTTTCCGAGATTTCTTGACCCTGAATGTATTATTAAGTATTTGCATCCGTCACTTGCCTCATCAATCTCAATAAAGTGATTTCCGCCACCAAGTGTGCCAAGTGAACGCTCAAGCCTTCTTGAGTCTTTCAAATATCTGAAGCAGTTTAACTTTGTTAAATCAAAGCGCTCCTGTCTGCCCTCCCATACATCCGTTCCTGACGGTATATAATGAGCAGCCTCATCTACTTTTTCAAAATCTGTTTCCACATTTCCAAGTTTTACCGTGTACATTCCGCATCCGATATCTACTCCGACTATATTCGGAACAGCCATCTCATGTATGGTCATTGTAGTACCTATAGTACATCCCTTTCCGGCATGAACATCAGGCATTATGCGAATCCTTGATCCTTCAGTTATAACATAATCGCACATTCTTCTTATCTGCTCTATTGCCTCATCCTCTACAACCTTTGCATAGCATATGGCCGTATTTACTCTACCTTTTATTTCAATTCTATCCATATCTTCTCCTTTACATCAAAAAAACCGCCTACCCATTTAGAGTAAGCGGCCTCAAAAATATTTATAATATCGGCATAAATCTACCTATGCCGATAATTATACAAACAATTTTCTCGTACTTGACCTATCTCCAATGAGTGCACTGAAACAACGCCCTTCCTTAACAGCATACTAAGAAGCGCGTAATCATAGCGTTCAATATTTAAATAGTCAAAACGATTCATTGTTCTCATGTCTTTTCCTTTCCGGGCACAGGCCCAAGTCACTGTTTATATAATAACATAAAAAAATTCTGATGTCATTCTACTTGTAGTATACATATATAAATGGATAACATATATGGAGTCGGGTCAGTATTAGCGATTTCTTGCGTCTCCTGATTTCCTCCTTCATTTTGCATTCCGTTATCCTTGATATTATTATTTTGCTCCGGTAAGTTTTCCTTTTCTTTTCTTGATTCATCATAAGATTTTATATCGTTTCTTTCTGTATCTTGTACACTTATGTTATTATTTTCCACAGTCTTATCAGTATTTGGTTCAATCTGTGTTGGTGCTTCCTCAACTGTTTTGTAAGTTGTCTCGGTTTTTAGAAGGTTCTTTTACTGCCTTTGATTCCTTTTCATCGCTAGGTTTTTCGGTCTGCACTCCGATATTTTCATCCTCAATGTTGCCATTTTTAGTAGGCTGTTCAATCTGTTTTTCACCGGTTTGTTCTTCTTTCAAAGCTGTAGTGCTTTGCTCAACAAATTGTGAGTCTGCTTTAGTGTCGGAGGTATCATTTTGAGTATTTTTCCTTCCCTGTCCTGAAGATTCCAAAAGTTGTGATACAGTGTAATCCTTATATACGGCAATATCCGAAGCCTGTAGCACATAAGCTTTATTTTCATCATATCGGTTATCTCCGACATTTTCAGATTTAATCTTAATATATTGAATCTGTTTATACTCTCCTGTAGAAATTCCAAGGTTGTTTGCTCTTTTATGTTCCTTTAAATCTGATTCTGTAAGTACAAGATTTAATTCTCCTTTTGTCTGCTCTGTATCAAATACCGACAAAGCTTCTTTTTATAAAGTATCTTTACGCGCTGAGTTATTTGCTGAAATATCAATTAGTACGTCTTCGCTTGAACCGCTCTTTAAATAGTTCTTTTGTGTCAACAGCTGCTTTGTCTCTTTTAGAGCCTCTTTTAAGGTTGTCTTTCTTACAGATATCAGTTCATCTGCAATTTCCTGTCCGTCATTGTTCAGCCCTTTAACTGCTACCACCTTATCCTGTCTGTTTAATGTATACTCTATTGACGGATTTATATCCAATGACACATATGAACATGCCAGTACATTATTATATAAATATGTTCCGCTACTCCCGCAACAATCAGGAAGAGTGCCGCTGCACTTCCAACCATATTTCGTCTTAATGATCCTATCGAAACCACTTTTTATGATTTTTCAGCTTCAAAGTCAAATGAATCTCCGACCTTAAAGTTTCCTTTTTACCTTCCTTATTACCCCGTCCTCACAAAGAACAGCGGCCCATTTTTTTCTTTGATTTCCAATACTACTGCTTTCATAGCTCTGATTCTAATGCCTTTCTGATATAATTCATATATTCTTTTAACAGAGGATAATCTCCGTTCATAATTTCTGCCGCTGCAATAATATATTTTCTATGCCTTTCCAAAATCTTTACGGAAATACTCTTATCTGATGAGATATCCTTAACAGGTAGCGTTTTTGAGGTTTGCATTTTTTTGAATAAAGAGGGATTTTTCAAAATCATGGCAACCGCCTTTGCACAGGCTATCTTTGTTTTCTCCGCCTTCGGTGAACACTCCGTCAAGTCATAAAAAGAAAAACCCGTAGCCTGAAAGTAATTTTTTTGAACAGTCGCAATCTCATCCTGCATAGGTGTTGAACCCGGATTCTCCACACCTATACCTTCAGTCTTTGAGATTTCCGCAGATCTTTATCGTATTTCTATTTGTAAGGCGCTGACATCTTCTTCATTTTCTATCTCTCCGTCCATAGAGGCAGGTTCGACCGACAATTCTTTTTGAAATCGTGCCTGTGAGATGGAATAGTCTGTTAACCTTCTTTTTAATCACTAAAAAGCAAACCCTTTGAAGCTTCCTTTGGATTCTTCATAGGATTTAACCGCTTCACAAAAGGCAATCATAGCCACAGAGTATTCATCATCATTTTCTGTTATAAAACGTTTTGTTGCTCGAAAAGCACTAAGTAAAATAAATTTCTTGTGCTTTTTGATAAAATCATTCATATAATTTTCATCTGTCTGTGCTCTTAACACATCTTCAGAAATTTGTTCAGTTCCAAATATAAACACGCAAGATCTCCCGATTGGCATAAATATCAATCATATCCTGTGCAATACTATACTCAAAATTTCGTTACAGTATCTGCACAGGTATGATATTTATATTGTATAAAATATTACTTTAAATTTATTTAGTCGTCAACGTATGAAAAAAATATCAGTTACTTAATACATCGGCGTCATCAACTGTTACACCCATAGGCAAGGTCGGCTTAGGATTTCCTTCCTTCATTGCCTCTTCGTCGGACTTTCTTGGAAGTACAGGCTTCTCGTCAGAGTTATTGTCTGCTTTATCAAAGCTCTGTTCTGACATTTCGTTGTCTGCTGTATCAAAGCTCTGTCCGCCCATTTCGTTGTCTCCTGCCTTAAAGCTCTGTCCTGACATTTCATTGTCTTTAGCTCTCATCGGTGGTTTCTTATCATCCTTATTACTTTGATTTGCATCCGTCATCTGTGGAACCGGCGGAAGCGCGTTATCCGTCTCACTTGTTGAGTCTTCAACACTTACTCCCTCAGGAAGTTCCGGCTTAGGATTTCCTTCCTTCATTGCCTCTTCGTCGGACTTTCTTGGAAGTACAGGCTTTTCGTCAGAGTTATTGTCTGCTGTATCAAAGCTCTGTCCGCCCATTTCGTTGTCTCCTGTATCAAAGCTCTGTTCTGACATTTCGTTGTATCCAGTTTTAAAGCCCTGTCCGCCCATTTCGTTGTCTCCGGTTTTAAAGCTCTGTCCGTCTATACCATTATTTGCTGTTCCTATTTCAGAGTTATAATCTGTAGAAAAATCATTTCTGTCAAAACCGTTATCATTCATCATTCCATTATCAAAAACTCCGTCTGTTTGATTTGAAAAGTTCTGACCTGCAAAGTACTGGTCCTGTGCACCCGTTCCAAAAGTACTCCTATTTACATTTCCCTGTGATGCCAATGCTGCTATTCCTGTGGCTGTAGTAATTGCAAATGCTGTCATACCTGCTACTAAAAGTTTTCTCTTAATCATATTGTTCTCCTTTTCGAGCTTTGTCCATCCAATTATATTTCTATCGGTTTTTTTGTTCTGCATTTATCACCGATAATATAATATTCGGGTCAAAGTTCAAAAAAAGTGGGGGATATAAAAAATATTTTCAAATTCATATTTTTTTATTATTTACATTATCATTTATAAAACTTTACAATTGTATTTACCGCTCTTTACTATACCTTTATCTTCTGATATACTGCGTCGGCATTGTAAGGAATCTGCCGTTTTATCAGTATAGACTGTCATAAAAAAGTCGGGTTTCCCCGACTTTTTATATTTCCCCGTCTCTAAATTTTTGTATAAGTTCATGTCCGACACTGATATGAAAAGGAAGCACCGGAACATCCTCTCTCTCAAACCATTTCGCCTCAGAGAGTTCCTCTTCCTGTATTGTAATCTTATCATCACCGTCCAAATCCGCAATAAAAGCAAGCATCAGTGAGTCCGAAAATGACCAAGGCTGTGACTTATAGCTTTGTATATTCTTCACCTTAAGCCCCACTTCCTCCATGACTTCTCTTCTTACCGCATCTTCAAGGCTCTCTCCCACCTCGACAAATCCGGCTACAAGCGCATAAAACTTATATGTACCCTTTGCATTCTTTGTCAGAAGCAGTCTGTTTCCATCTCTTATAGCCACTATAATTGCAGGAGATATCTTAGGATATTCTATATTCTTACACTTCGGACAAATCAACGCTCTTTCGGTATTTGACTTCTCTGTAACCGTCCCACAGTATCCGCAGTATTTCCTGCTCTTCATCCATCTGTATACCTGTGATGCACTGATAGTTGCAAACGCCTGATACTGTGGAGAAAACTCACGAAGCACCTGCATGCCTTCCATATAGAAACCACCGAACTCAGGCACCTGCATATCATCCACCAGATAAAACTCCTCATCATCCACAGCGTTTACATAATAAGACTTTTCATATATATTTTCATCGTCTTCTTCTAAATCCTCAAATCTCGAAGTCTTATCTCTCCTGTCAATACATCCTTTATAAGCATTACTTTATTGTATTCAAAATGTAAAACAAATGATTTTTTATTTGTAGCCTTTTTATTCCTGAACTCAGGATAAAAAGACCTTAGGGTATATCTCCTGTATCATAACTTCTATCTATTTATAACTCCTGATAATGATATTTTTTTGCAATAATTCATATCTCATATCCCAAAGCTTCTGTGACAGGTCTACATAAGTCTCATGAGGGTATGCAAGTCTCTTTGATTCATCCCAAAGAGTATCCAGCTCCTTCTTACAAAAATCTCTTATCTCCATCACTGAAGGTGACTTGTATACACATTCACCGTTTTTAAATACCGGAACCAAAAGCTCCTTAACCTCAAATGAACCTGCATTCAGTTTTGTCCTCTTCCATGTCTCCACAGGGTCAAAAAGCATAAGTGATTCGTCTTCAGATAAAACCTCATCTTCAAGACATATATAATCGGCTATTATCTTGCCTGTCTTCTTATTGTAAATCCTGTATATTTTCTTATTTCCCGGGTTTGTAATCTTTTCCGCATTCTCAGACAACTTTATCTTAGGTATAAACTCACCGTTCTTATCATCCTTAACTGCTGCAAGCTTATATACGCCTCCGAATGCAGGACAATCCTTGGATGTGATAAGATTTGTACCTACTCCCCATCTGTTGATGGTGGCACCCTGCAATTTCAATGAAGATATAATATTCTCATCAAGGTCGTTTGAAGCGGATATAACAGCATCACTAAAACCTGCCTCATCAAGCATTTCCTTAGCTCTTTTTGACAGATATGCAAGGTCGCCGCTGTCAAGTCTGATACCGTAGTTCTTAAGAGGTATGCCTGCCGCCCTCATTTCTTTAAATACTGTTATCGCATTCGGTATACCTGATTTTAAGGTGTCATAAGTGTCTACCAAAAGTGTACATGCTGTAGGGAAGGTCTTTGCATATGCTCTAAATGCGGTAAGCTCATCAGGAAAACTCATTATCCAGCTGTGTGCATGTGTTCCGAGTACCGGCACATCAAACATTCTTCCGCACAGTACATTGCTGGTTCCCACGCAACCTGCTATCATTGCCGCTCTGGCACCGTAAATACCTGCGTCAGGTCCCTGTGCTCTTCTAAGTCCGAACTCCATCACTCCGTCACCTTCCGCAGCCAAAACAACTCTGGCGGCCTTGGTTGCTATCAGTGACTGATGATTAATGATGTTTAGGAGTGCGGTCTCTATAAGCTGTGCCTGCATTATAGGTGCAATTACCTTTACAAGAGGCTCTCTCGGGAAGATGACGCTACCTTCAGGTATAGCGTAGATATCTCCTGTGAACTTAAAGTTTCTTAAGTACTCCAAAAAATCATCTCTGAATATCTTTGTACTTCTCAGATATTCTATATCTTCGTCATCAAAGTGCAGATTGTTTATGTAGTCGGTGACTTGTTCAAGTCCCGCACATATTGCATATCCGTTCTTGTTCGGATTTGATCTGTAAAACATATCAAAGATGACTGTTTCATTGGCGCTGTTTTCAACATAATATCCCTGCATCATTGTAAGTTCATACAAGTCAGTCAATAGTGTCAAATTTCTTTTATCCATCATTATTCCATCCTTTTTCCGGCAACTACATAAGCCTTTTCTATCAATCTATGCTCTATTTGAGATATTGTCAAGCATTTTTATTAAAGAGTATCAATCCGCCTTTTCTTCTGTAACCTGTATTCCACAGTTCTTTAAGGTCAAACCACCTGTAGCTTCCATAGCTTACAACCTTGACCAAAAACTTATCCACTTCCTCGTCATATCCGGTAAGCAAAAACCAATGCCATGAAAAATCTCTGTACTTTGGATTCTTATGCATAAGAACAAGCATCGGCACCAAAAGTCCCTTGTCTATCTGTGATTTTACTGCATTTTTCGCATCATCAATTGAGTTGTCACCTGAAAATTCGGACAGGCTTATAGAATGCTCATCCATATCTTCCAAAAACTCACTTACTCCGTCCACGTATATCTCAAGTCTGTCAATTCCCGTTATTCTGGGTCTTAAATAAGGCTTTACACTGTTTGAAAAGTCGATATAATCAAGGGAATTTATCCTGTCAATATCATATGGATAGAGATTATCCTTACCCATATACTTTCTCATATAAATAAAGCTGTCACAAGCGGTTACACAGGCACATCCGCCCTTATTCATCCAAAGATCCTTAAAATCGTTTTGGTCCCATCCATATTTACCGTCAACATTAAAATAGTCTAATTCTTTTTTCATTTCCTTCACCATATATGCAAAAAGTTACAGTTTAACCGCATTGTCAAACTGTAACCGGATTTTACATTATTATTTAGAATTCATCGTCTCCAAGCATATCCTCAAACTCTTCATCGTCAAGAAGTTCGTCAAAGGCATCTGCAACTATCTCATATTCTTCATCTGTCTCTATATTGGTAAGCTCAGGCTGACCGTCAGCTGTCTCTGAATATCTGTACAGATATACCGTTCCCTCCTCGTCATCTGTCTCAGGCATTACCGCAATATACTCTCTGTCACCTGCACTGAATATATTTAATACAATGCACTCCAATACAGTGTCATCATCAAGTGTGATAGAAACAGATACACTGCCGTCATCTACAATACCGTTTTCAAATAAATCTTTCTCTTCCATAGCTCTCCTTTAATTTGCATGGCTGTTCAGGAAGTTAAGTACTTCCACTTTGTCCTTGCTTATTTGGCTCTTTAAAGCCTCCAAACTTTCAAATTTTATCTCAGGTCTTATATATTTATAAAGATATACCTCTATCTCTCTGCCGTAAAGTGTGGCGTCGAAGTTATAAAGATATGTCTCAACCCTTGCAATATGGTCCTTTTTATCGTCTTTTATACTTGGATTTGAACCTACATTGGTAAGTCCTAAGTAAAGTGTATCGTCATCACCTATTCTTACTCTCGACGCATATACTCCGGACTTCGGAAGGTGCTTCTCACTTGAAGGAAAAATATTCAGTGTCGGAAAACCGAGTTTAACACCTAACTTATTTCCTTCTTCAACAACACCGCTTATAGAATATACTCCTCCTAAAAGCTTATTGGCTTCTTCCATATCTCCCTCATCAAGTTTTGACCTGATAAGTGTGGAGCTGATATCGTTTTGGAAATCGTCTTTTTCCTTTGTGATTATCTTTACATCAAAGCCCCATTCCTTTGAAAGCCTGTTAAGCAACTCGATATTACCGCTTTTTTTGTAGCCGAAAGCCGCATCGTCTCCTGCCACTATCTCAGCCATGCCAAGTTTCTTAATAAGAATATCTTTTAAGAACTCCTCACCTGTGAGTCTTGCGATATCCATATTGAAGGGATACTCTATATAGTAATCAATTCCAAGTTCTTCTAATTTTTTTTCTTCTTTCCACATTTGTAAAAAAATCTGTGTGGTATGTTTATTTTTTTACAATATTTGACGGCAATATTCTGAAGGAAAAATACCACAGTCTTCAGTCCTCTTTCGGTCGCCTCTTTCTTAAGCGTCCTAAACAACTTTCTGTGCCCTCTGTGTTCACCGTCAAACTTTCCGATAACAACAGCTGTTTTTTTCTGTTATATTTATGTCAGTTGTATTTATAAATGTAATCACATTATCACCTGTCTATAAAAACATCTTAAATGGCTTCAGTTCAGTCATCTCTCTTCTATATATCGCAATAAATCTGTCCTGTGAATCATATAATCTGTATAATTCACTTGATTCAAAATCCTTATTAAGCTTTAACTTATTGCCGTTGTGCAGATACTTGTCAAAGTCGGGAGAGGTATTTATCTTAGGCAGGAAGGAAAAGTATTCTTCCACACTCATTATATCATTATTTATACACTCTCTTCTTTCTTCGACACACTCAAGGGTAAGCGCCCCTTTTATGTCAAACCTATCCACTCTAGTCCTTATAAGTGACTCCATGCAACCGCCTACTAAAAGCTTTTCTCCTATATCATGACATAGCGTCCTTATATATGTACCCTTTGATACCTTGGCTTTAAACTTAACTCTCGGCAGACTTATATCTATAATGTCAATATCGAAAATATGAACTTTTCTCGGCTCTCTTTTGACTTCCTTGCCTTCTCTTGCCAAGTCCACAAGCTTTTTACCGCCCACCTTAAGTGCGGAATACATCGGCGGCAGCTGCATATACTCACCTAAAAAGGAAAGTACCGCCGACTTTACATCATCTTTCTTCAATGATGATGTATCGGCTTTTTTTAATACCTCACCTGATATATCCTGAGTATCTGTGGAAATACCCAAAAGCAGCACCGCCTCATACTCTTTTGACTTATCTGTAAGCATATCGGAAAGTACGGTGGCATTCCCAAGTAAAACGGGAAGCACGCCTGTAGCATCCGGATCCAAAGTACCTGAATGCCCTATTTTTTTTTGCTTTAATATACCTCTCATCTTTGCCACGACATCATGAGAGGTATAACCTTTTTCTTTAAAGATATTTATTATACCGTTATAAGTATTCTTAGCCATTTAGTTCTTTCTTTATCATAGGCAATATTGTGTTCTCCAAAAGTTCATCGGCCTTGCCGTGTACTGTAGCTCCGGCGGCTCTCATATGACCTCCACCGCCAAGTGCCGTAGCAATAGAGCTTACATCCGCATTTATGGAGCGAAGACTTACCTTATGTTCATCTTTGGCAGTCTCATACATAAATAATGCTATCTCAACACCGTCTATATTTCTGAGATTCTCTATGATTCCATCCATTTTTTTCTTATCATCAATATAGCCTGTCCAAGTGTCATAGTCAAGCAAGCCGTAACAACATTTACCGTCAAATATCAGTTTGGCATTTGTAAGTACCAAGCCTAAAAGCTTTGAAGCTTTGAAGTCCTTTTTAAAATAGGTATCGTCAATAATCTTTGTAAAATCAAAGCCCTTGTCTATAAGTGCACCTGCTATTTCCATAGTCTGCCTTGTGGTTGACTGATACTTAAACACACCTGAGTCATGTACTATTCCGGTGTATAGGCAAACAGCAGTATTTACACTGATTTTGTCATAATCAAGCAGTGTATACAAAAGCTCACAGGTTGAACTTCTAAAGTCCTCCACTATGTTGAACTTTGCAAAGTTTGTATTGGTGACATGGTGGTCTATACAGATACTTTCTTTTGCAGTATCAAGCATTACACCTCTGATTCCAAGTCTTTCTCTGTCAGATGCATCTAAAGATACCAACAGATCCGCCTCCAAAAACGGGTCTTCACTTATCAGATCAAACCCGTTCATATATGAAAACTTCTTTGACGGCTTCTCAAGGCAAACTCTTACCTGCTTACCTTCAAAATTTTCAGTTATATAGTTATAAAGTGCAAGTGTTGAACCCGTACAATCTCCGTCAGGGCTTACATGTCCTGTAATTGCTATATTTTTTGCATTCTCAATAAGATCTAATAATTTATTCATTGCCCGTCTCGTCTTTTTTTATTACTTCGTCTATCAGCTTATCCATTTTCATACCGTAAGCCAACGACTCGTCCAAAACAAACCTCAGTTCAGGTGTGTTTCTTAAGTTTAATCTTCTTGCAAGCTCTTTTCTTATAAGCCTGAAGAGGATTTTAGTCCCAACAATGTCTTCTTTGACTGCTCGTCATCTCCAAGTACGCTGACATATATTGTGGCGTACTTCAAATCCGTGGTAACTTCCGCATCCGTAACACTGGTCATAGGTGCGACTCTCGGGTCCTTCACCTCTCCCCTGATGATTTCAGATACAGTTTTCATTACCTCCGAGTTTATCATAGTAGACTTCAAACTGTTCTTTCTCATACATTCCTTTCTTTTACTTTCTTGGAACTTCTACCATATCATATGCTTCAACCTGGTCAAATTCCTTGATATCGTTGAACTTCTCAAATACAAGACCACACTCGTAACCTGTAGCGACTTCCTTTACATCGTCTTTAAATCTCTTAAGTGATGCAAGATTTCCGTCAAAGATCTGCTCTCCGTCTCTTGTGATTCTTACCTTACATCCTCTTACAAACTTACCGTCAAGCACATAGCTGCCTGCAATATTACCGACACCTGAAGCCTTAAAGATCTGTCTGATCTCCGCATGTCCGATAACCTTCTCCTCATAGATAGGCTCAAGCATACCCTTCATAGCGCTCTCGATATCTTCAATTGCCTGATAGATTACTCGATAAAGTCTTAAGTCGACATTTTCTCTTTCGGCTGTAGCCTTTGCCATCTGATCAGGTTTTACATTGAATCCGATAATGATTGCGTTACTTGCAGCCGCAAGTACAACATCGCTCTCATTTATAGCACCTACGCCGCCGTGGATTACCTTTACGGCAACCTCATCATTTGAAAGTTTTGTAAGTGACTGCTTTACAGCCTCAACCGAACCCTGAACATCGGCCTTTACAACTATAGGAAGTTCCTTAACATTTCCCGCCTTAATCTGGCTGAACAGATCGTCAAGTGAAAGCTTTGCCTTGGTATCTTCGATAAGCTTATTCTTGCTCTCTGAGATAAAGGTTGCGGCAAATGCCTTAGCTTCCTTGTCGTTTTCTGTAGCCACAAATACTTCACCTGCATTCGGTACGCTGTCAAGTCCCAAGATCTCAACAGGTGTTGAAGGTCCTGCCGACTTTACCTTGACTCCCTTATCGTTCATCATTGCACGAACCTTACCTGAGCATGCTCCTGCCGCTATGAAATCTCCTACATGAAGAGTGCCCTTTTGAACAAGGATTCTCGCCACAGGTCCTTTACCCTTATCAAGCTCGGCCTCTATCACAAGGCCTCTTGCTTTTCTGTTCGGATTTGCCTTAAGCTCTTTTACTTCGGCTGTAAGTATTATCATCTCAAGAAGGTTTGAGATACCCTCTCCTGTCTTTGCGGATACAGGTACGAATATAGTGGAACCGCCCCAATCTTCAGGAATAAGCTCATACTCTGAAAGTTCCTGCTTTACCTTGTCGATATTTGCGGCAGGTCTGTCTATCTTGTTGATTGCAACTATTATCTCAACACCTGCAGCCTTTGCATGGTTGATGGCCTCTACAGTCTGTGGCATCACGCCGTCATCTGCAGCTACTACAAGTACTGCAATATCTGTAGCCTGCGCACCACGCATACGCATTGCTGTAAACGCCTCATGTCCCGGTGTATCAAGGAAAGTGATAGGCTCTCCGTTGATTTTTACCATATACGCACCTATATGCTGTGTGATACCGCCGGCCTCTCTGCTGGTAACATTTGTCTTTCTTATAGCGTCAAGAAGTGATGTTTTACCGTGATCGACATGACCCATTACCACTACTACAGGCGGTCTAGGTACCAAAGTATCCTCCGGATCGTCCTCTTCAGCCAAAAGCTCTCCGATAACATCGACCTTCTCTTCCATAGTACAGATAACGTCATACTCAAGAGCAATCTCTTCAGCCTGCTCAAATGTAAGCTCCGTATTCAATGTGACTATCTGTCCTTTTAAGAAGAGCTTCTTTACTATTGTTGAAGGCTGCAGCTTAAGCTTTGATGCAAACTCCTTAATAGTGATTGTCTCAGGGATAATGATCTCTTTGATATCATCCTGTACCTCTTCCACCTTTTGCTTTACAGGCATTATGAACGGGTGCTTGCTTATCTTGCCCTTTGCAGGTCCGTCCTCTGTTCTGTGCTTCTTATCATTCTTGTTGTTATTTTTGAAATTATTCTTATTTACTCTGTTGGAAGTCTTCTTTCCTAAGCCGTCAAGTACAGGAACACTTCCTGTTGCATCATTTTTCTTAAAGCCCTGCTGTTTGTTGTTTCCGAAACTTCTATTATTACCGTTATCTTTTTGAAAAAAATCTTTGTTTCTGTCGTTTGAATTACTAAAGCCCTTATTGTCCTTACCTGCAAAGTTTCTGTTTCTGCCCTCTCCGTCTTTACTCCTTTGATTTCTGTCGTTTTTTTGAAGTTGCCCTTTTGATCCTTATCTCTGTTAAAGGACTTCTTGTCTCTGTTCTGATCTCTGTTTTGAGAGCGTGAATCTCTGCCTCTTGCCTTATCTCTTTCTTCTCTTTCCTTAAAGATATTTCTGATAGGTGCGGCATTTTCTTTCGCCTTTTTTGCAGCTTCCATCTCAGCATAGACATTTCTCGGCTTGACAGGCTCTTTTACCTCTTCCTTTACAGGCTCTATTCTTTTTTCTTCAACTACAGGAGGTATTACACTTTCAACAGGCTTTGATACAGGTGCCTTCTCTACAGGCTTATCTGCAGTAACTCTTGTCTCCTGCTTCTTCGCCTCTTTCTTTACATCTTTTGGTATATCACTCTTATTCTTTTCTTCAACTGCACTCTTATTTTGAGTATGCTTTAATACATCACCTTCCGAAGTTTTCTTTGCAACCTTCTTTTGCCTGTGTACCTGCCTTTGAAACCGATTTCTTTGTATTCATCTGCTGTGCGTTTTGCGGTCTGAACACGACATTTACCTTTTTTTCGGAGCTTCGTCCTTTTTGCCCTCAGATACTTTAGTTGTCTCTGTCGCCTTGTTGTTTTCTATATTCTCTTTATTATTCACTTTTTTATTACCATCTATATTATTAAATTTTTCTCTAAGCATTTTTTCTTCATCAGCTGATATATTTGACATGGCCGCCTTTATCTATGCCCTTTTTCCTTCAAATATGCTGTCAGCTCATTGTTCTTTTTTCCTATTTCTTTTGCCAGATCGTTTACTCTCAATTATCATTCCTCCGTGATTTTTTTAATATTGCATTTTTAAATCCGTCCTCAGTCAATGTTATTGATGATCTAAGCCCTTTGCCTAAAGCCGTCCCCAAAGTTTCCTTTGTGGAATATATTATCATTGGAACATGATAAAATTTACACTTATCTTCAAATTTCTTTTTTGTGTTTTCAGATGCGTCAGTCGCTATTATGACAAGTTTCGCCTTGCCCGACTTTATGCATTTTTCCACTGAAAACTCTCCCGACACCACCTGACCTGCTTTCATTGCAAGTCCTATCAAACTCAATACCTTATCTCTTGCCAAGCTCTGCCATCTCCTCACTAAGCTTTATCAAAACATCCGTATCTACATTCATTTTAAATGCTCTGTTCAATCCTTTGGTTTTTATAGCTTTTTGCAGGCATTCGAGGTTGTTACATATATATGCTCCTCTGCCGTTTGCTCTGCCTGTATCATCTACAAAGCATCTCTCCCTCCGGTGTCTTTACTATTCTGATCAATTCTTTTTAGGCTTTGACTCATTACATCCGATACATTTTCTTTGAGGTACTTTATTCTTCAATATCGTTGCCATTTTCCGTTTCTGCCTCAGCATCCTCATTGTTATCTACATCTGTGTAATCTTCACTGTCTGCAGACATATCTTCATTTCCGTCTAATGAGTCAAATACTCCAAGCTCTCTTGCCTGACTTTCACTCTTTATATCTATCTTATATCCTGTAAGTCTGGCGGCAAGTCTGGCGTTTTGTCCTTCCTTACCTATCGCAAGTGAAAGCTGGTAGTCGGGAACTATCACATCCGCTTCCTTTGTCTCCTCATCCGCTACAACCGCGATAACCTTTGCCGGTGAAAGCGCATTCTCGATAAGGTATGCCGGATTGTCATCCCAGTTTACTATATCCACTTTTTCGCCTCTGAGTTCATCAACCACAGCGTTTACTCTGACACCGTCCATACCTACACAGGCTCCTACAGGATCTATATCAGGTTCATTGCTGCATACCGCAATCTTTGTTCTTGAACCTGCTTCTCTGGCTATTGACTTTATCTCAACCACGCCGTCTCTGATCTCAGGCACTTCAGACTCAAAGAGTCTCTTTACAAACTCGGGATGTGTTCTTGATACTGATATTCTCGGTCCCTTAGGATTGTCCTTTACCTCAAGTACAAATACCTTTAATCTGTCTCCAAGCTTTAATTCTTCTCCCTTTACCTGCTCACTTTCAGCAAGTACCGCGTCTATTTTTCCAAGATTTATTGCTACATTCTTTCCCATAAATCTTGTAACAACTCCGCTTACTATATCTCTTTCCTTCATATAGTAGTCGTTGAAGATCACTTTTCTTTCTTCTTCTCTTATCTTTTGTAAAATAACGTTCTTTGCCACTCCTGCCGCTATTCTTCCGAATTCTTTTTGAAATAACAGGCACAAGTACTATATCTCCTACGCTTAGGTTCGGATTTTTCATTCTGGCTTCCGCAAGTGATATCTTTGTAGCCTTATCGTCAAGGCTTGGCTTATTTCCCAGACTTTCCACAACTTCCTTACTCTGTATTATGGAGTAGTCACATGTATTCGATTTACACTTACCTTTACATTGTCCGCAGTTCCGAAGTTGTTCTTACATGCAGAGATCAATGAGTTCTCAATTGCCTCTAAAATTGCCGCCTTACTGATATTTTTCTTTTTCCAAGAGATCAAGCGCCTCAAGTAATTCCTTATTCATCCTTTGTATTATCCTCCGTTAAAAAAATCTATTTTCAATCTGATATTTGCGATTTCTTTTTGTAAAGACTTCATCTTTATCTTCTGTTTCTATTGTTATAATTTTCGCCGTCAAATGACTTTAATACTCCTTCGAAATCCTTCACACCTTCCCTTGACTTATAGAGCTTAAGCTCAACTTCTTTCCCAAGTTCTCTTAGAAAATCCTTATCCTTTTTCAGGGCTCTTCCAAGTCCCGGTGAAGAAACCTCCAGAATATATCCCTCATCAATAAAAATCATTCTCATCCAGCCAATCGCTAAGACGCCTTGAGATCTCGGCACAGTCTTCTATCCCTATACCGCCTTCCATATCGCAGTATGCCCTTAGGTAGTATTCTCCGGCTTCTTTAACAAATTCGACATCCACCACCTCAAATTTAAGCTCACCGCTCAGTTTTTCTAAGAACTCTTCCGTTCTTTTTACATAAGTTTCACTTTTGCTCATTTCTATCCTTTCATATGCATAAAAAAGTGGACCCACCGGCCCACTTTCCTGTCAAACATATTTTAATCACTATAGCACATTTCTTACATAAATGCAAGGGGAAATCATATTCCATGCTTACTTGACCCAATTACACACTTCTAAATCGGGTACTCTTGCGAACTCTTTAATATTGTTGGTTACTATAGAATAACCCAGCGACTGTGCATGAGCAGCTATCATCATATCAAGCGGACCTATAGGTGTCCCTTTTTTTCTAAATAAGCCCTGATTTTTCCATAATCATTTGCTGCATTGATATCAAAATCCAGCACCTCTATATTAGATAACAGCAATGTTAGCGCAAGTCTGTTTTTATCAACAGCCTTACTTTTCTCTACACCATACACCAGCTCTGCATATGTTATAGATGAAATACATATTTCTTCAGGATCATGCCTTTTCAACTCTTCTATTACACTGTCCGGCTTGTTCTTTATTATATATATGCATATATTTGTATCCAACATATATCTCATAGTTCTTCTCTTCTGAACTAAGTTATCTTCTCTGTCAATCATAAAGTCGTCTGAAAAACATATCTATAGCTGTAATAAAAAGAATCCCACTTGCTGTTTTTTTAGGCAATAGAACCACTACATCACCAATTTTATTTACCATCACTTCATCACAATAAAATCTATACTCCTTAGGCAATCTTACCGCCTGACTTCTACCATTTTCAAAAACTTTTGCTGCCAACATCAAAATCCCCATCCTTTCAAAAATAAGTATATATCAAGATATATATCAAGTCAATATGTATACAATCTTTATGAAAGCTGTCTTTATTAAAAAGCTTCTGACTCCGGTATATTTAGCATCTATATGTTCACTGTAATAGTCACCAATTTTATTTTTACATATCTCATCATACTCTTTTTCAGATATTTCTTTATCCGATAATCGATATATAATCTTTCCACTATCTTCGGTAGCTGATACTTCTAACTTATTAACTAAATTATCATCTTTATCCAATATCTTAACAGTTCGAATATGTACACCCATTTCATCACCTGTACAATATATGTCTCCATCATCCAATATATAGGTATAATATCTTCTCAACGAAACAGCACATGTAATCGGTATTTCACTCTTTAGTGTATATATGGCATAAATATTGTCCACATCTGATACTACCATTTCCTTGCTGCCGTTATTATTTAAATCAACAAAAATATACTTAGCACTGCTACCTGGAGTACTGTCTAAATCCTCTGTATATTTAGGATTATCTAATAAACTTCCACTTGATATAACCTGCTTCCACTCATTTATCACAGGCTCATACTTTTTCATATAGTAATTATCATCTTTTTCTGTGCCAACTTTTTGCGTGCCTTGTGTACTTACTTGCGGTTTTGCATTATTCATCGCCGCATCAAAGTTTACCAACTGACCTATAGGAGTATTAGCTGCGATATTGTATGTGTACAGTTCAGTATCAGGCTTACTCTTGCCGTCCCAATATCTTAAGAATACATTCCCGTTTACAATATTAAACCACTTAATATCCTCTGCAATATCTGCTACATTGCTTCCGTCAAGGTTCATCCTCTTTAACGAACCCATGTGTTGATCATATGACTTTATAAGTACATATAAAGTATTGTTATAAATATTAAACTGTATGCTGTCCACATTAAATCCAAGCTTTGAACCGTCATATACCGTTCTTTGATTGCCTCCGCTCAAATCACAGCTTCTAAGGTATGGATCTTCCTCTGTATAATAAATCGTTCCGTCATAAATAAAATAGTTTTGGCAATCAAAGTTCGGTATAGCTATTTTATTTTGCTTCGACTCCATATCATAACAATTAAGTCCGTCTTTACTCAAGAAATACACATATTTTCTGTCAACTACACTGACATTAGGATTTCCCACGTTTTGTCCGGCAGGTATTGTAAAAAGCTCAGTCAAATCACTTCCGTCTGTTTTTACCCTTGCTATATGATAGATGCCGTCTGCCCCGTTTGAATAGCTGAAATAACAATAATTATCCACCAAACTTTCAAAGCTTAACCAACTGTCATCACCTGTTCCGAATCCGAGATCTGTAAGTTTTGTGTTCTCTCCGGTATATGTGGAATACTTATACAAATTCCTGTCTGTAAAGTTGGTGTCTTTTTGATCTCCTACAGTTGTATTCGCATAGTAGATAACACCGTCCAGCATATGCATATCCTTCATATATATATCCCCGGATATCTTCTTTACATTGCCTGCCATATCCACCGAATATATTCTCTCCTGATCCTTCGGATTTCTGAAATAATACTCATCTTTATTATTTACCATTCTTCCGTAGCAAACCATATTTCCGACAAGATTTCCGTCATTTACAGCCGTATTCTTCATCTCTACAACCTTGGCAACAGCTTCCTTGCTCTCTTTAGTTTCTTCTTTTATGGTTGTTTCTTCAACTGTCGTTTCTTTTTTATCCTTTTTGCTTATTCCACAAGCGGAAAATATCATACATACAATAACCGAAGCTATTACAGCACTCAAACTCTTTTTCATATATCCTCCAAAATATTTAAATATAGTGAGGTACCAAATACCTCACTATAAAATCAACACGCATCAATATAACTTGCCAATGCTTAGGCTGTATCTGCGTTGTCTGTTACATATCTCGATCTGTGGTTTTATTATCACTCTTTTCATTTTCATAAAGTTCTTTGCTACTTGTTAAAATACTGATCTATGGCATTGGACATAGAAGTTGCAATAGCATCCTTCTTTGTTGAAAGTATCTTTGCATCTGTAGCATTGTCGGCAAATCCTACTTCCACCAGGCAGGTAGGAATAGATGAATATGAGAATATCCTAAGAACTGCAGAATGTGTTCCATTATTCTTTAAACCTGTAGTCATAGTAATATTGCTTTCCATATTTTCGGCAAGCTTCTTTGACAACTCTATATTTGACTTCGTCAGTCCCATTATATTTGTATATCCCGGATAATTACTGCCCGATATATAATCACTGTCTCCCGGATAAAAACTTAGAGTACCTGAGTTTTTGCCTGTATTTGAGTGAATTGATACCATTATATCAGAGGTCTCACCTGCCAAGGCACTTCTGGCACCGTTTGAAATATTTTGATTGAAATCCGTTCTGCTCATAACAACACGGTACCCGTTATTTATAAGCAAATCCTTAAGCTTCAGCGCCACCTTAAGACTGAACTCAGGTTCAGTTTCTATTTTGTCATAGACATTTTTGCTGTCTCTTAACTCCACGCCGACCCCGTATGCCTTAGCGCCTACCATGGAAGTCTTCATACTCTTTAGCAGTGAGTCGTCAACAGGATAATACTTTTCTCTTTTTTGATTGGCTTCAGGTGCTAAATTGTCACCATGCCCCGGATCCACAAATACCGTATGACCGTTGAATACCTTAGGTTCAAATACATAGGCCTTATAATCGGGTGCACTCCCGTCCGCATTTTTCCACAGATAAGGTCTGTACTTTGAATTCTCGCTTAGATGATATACTCCGTTTTGGGTAACAAGAGTTTTCTTTTCCTGTGCCTGAGTTCCTGCCTGTGTAGCGTCGGCTGTTTCTGAAGTATTATACCTTGTAACAGGTTTTACCTTCCTCTTTGCAGTACCTGCACTGACACTTATACTTGCCGCTGCCGATATAACCAATATACCGCACAGTAAGTGATACATCTTATTCTTTTTCATATTCCTCCTTACTTTGCATATCCCATCTCCTTTTCATATGCGATTATCAAATTTCTGTTTTGTATCTCAATATCACTAAGCATTGTGTCACTGAATCTGTCTGCCGGTATAGTTCCATGATACCAGCTGCGTGAATTGAAGTAATTTTGCAATCCCGTATCATCAAACATTCTTCCGTGTTTTGCATAGATTTCGTTTCTTGCAATACGGCACTGTTCGGCACTAAAACCTGCCAACTCACTCTTATCAAGTACCCTTGTGCTGCTGTCAGGCAAAATAAACTCACTGTTCATTGCAACTGTACTCGCCACTGTAACGCTTTCTGTCTGTGCCGCTGTGGGCATAATATTCGGTTCTGTCTGTGCTACTGTAGGCATAGTATTCGCTTCACTTTCGCTTTCACTCTCTTTTTCCTTAGCCCTTCTCTCCTTTTCCTTCTCTCTTTTGGACGACTTGCTCTTATCAATTGTGCTTTCCTGCTTCTCATTATTACTTACAGATATGCTGATAACTCCGGTCTGAACAAGTGCAAAGATAATCAAAAGAAGTGCCAATATAATACCAAGTATTGTAATAACTGCAATCTTAATCCCTTTATTCTTTTTAGACTTTTTGACAGGAGCATTTCCTTCGGTATTTCCTGTATTGAAACTTATACTGTTACTTGGCTGCGAAACGGATGTAGGCTTTGTAGTATCGTCATCCTTTTTAAGATTTACCTTACTGCTCGGTATAATCCTGCTCAGGTCTCCTGTACCTCCGCTCTCATGTTGCTTTATAGGTGCTCCGCAGTTTGTGCAGTACTTGAGTCCGTCTCTTACCTGCTTCCCGCATTTTGTACAAAACATGCTTATTCTCCCCTTATCTATCTGAATATTCCATAATCATCAAAGAATATTGTCCACTTACCGTTTTCTTTAATAAGATAAAGACCTTCAATACTGTCTGATGATGACTTCTTTCTGCCCTTTACGGTAAGCTTTAGTTTATCAATCTTTATCATCTTTGTAATGCCGTTTGTATCTACATTGTAGTCATCGGAAAGCTTATCCTTATACTTTTCAAGTTTCCTGTCGGTAACTTCAGACTTGTCCTTTATCTCATAAGTAATCTTTTTAACCTCACCGTCTATTCTATCCTCATAGCTGTCAAGCTTGTTATCTAGGAATCTGTCAATCATCTTGTCATAATCCTTGGATTTGTAAATATCTTCACTTATGCTGCTTGATATGGATACAATTGTTGTACTGTCATTGTTCTTTATCGCCTTAACCATCGTGTTCAAAGTAGATTTATATCCTGATCCGCCACCGATTATATTTGCTATTACTGCTATAACAGCTATTACAACTACAGCACATCCTACAGCAACCGCAATGCTAAGCTTTTTATTGTTGCCTCCTTCACCTGTAGCCTTTTTGCTCTTTTTATCCTTCACGACATTTGAAACTGAGTACCGCATTGTCCACACACCACATCTCCGTCTTCCATCGGCGCTCCGCAATTTGCACAGAATTTTGCCATAATATTATTTTTCCTCCTTGATATGTAATAGAATCTTTTTTTATACAGTAAATTCTACCATAATTGATTCTTAAATACTATAAAAAAATAATTTCTTGTTAATTATATTCTTATTATATAGTTATAATTTTGACAACATACTTTATAAACAACTGATGTCGTATAATGCTATAAATAATAATTATAAATATAAATGTTTCATCAAATCTTATTCATGATTTACACTTAATATTTTAGGATGTATAATATTAATAATAAAGTAAGGAGTTTTTATTAAATATGAAAAAAATCATAATTGCCGCAACTTTTCTGGCTCTTTCATTTTCTATGTCCGCCTGCAGTCTCGGTGACAAGGGAAGCCTGAAAAATAACCGAAGGCAAAGAATTCAACGCCTGGGAAAATGGATTTGGCTGAAAAACTTGAGTCCTACGGACTTGAGAACGATGAGAAAGAAAAAGCTTCAAAAGATTGACAAGGAGTGTGACGATATCAAGGACAATGATTACAAAACTCAACTTCTGACTGCAAAAAAGCTTGTAAAGCTAAACTCTCAAATAGAAGTAAGGCTTGAGAATTCGGCTAAGGACCTTGTAGAGAAATTGGGCAAAACTGATGTACCGTACGCTTCGGAAGATGATAAGAAAAAGCTCTCCGAGTACAGTGAAACTATTTCAAACATGATAAAGAAACATGACTTCAGCAATTACAAGGATGTTTCAGAGAGCTTCAGTAAGCTTGTGGAATATTCAAGTACAAAGCTTACCGGACTTAATGTAAATATCGTCCAGTTTGACTACACCAACTATCCTACCGTCAGAATGTATGTGGATGTAAAGGATTCATCGGGAAATGTTGTTACCAATCTCTCACCTAATATGTTCTATGTCTCACAAAAAAGTGTGGCAAAGGGTGATTTTCAATCCGTAACTATCAAGAATATCTCAATGCTTGACCAAAAGGACGCATTAAATATTGATATGGTAGCGGATACAAGCTCAAGTATGAAAGGTGAAAGATTAAGCAGCGCAAAGACTGTAATGTCCACTTTTTTAAATACCGTACAGTTTAATGTAGGTGATAAAGTAAAGCTTACGGAGTTCAACTCATATATTGACAAAAGCGGAGTTTTCACATCTGATGTTAATGCACTTAATCAAAAAATTTTTTCATATGTGGCTTCAGGTCAGACAAAACTTTACGACACCCTTATCTATGCCGTACAGGATGTATCGGGCATACCGGGCGCAAAATGTGTTCTGGCTTTTACAGACGGTGAAGATGTAGGAAGCTATAACAGTGCAAGCGATGTCGTCAATGTGGTATCATCCTACAAGATACCTGTTTATATAGTAAGAATAGGTGATAATTACAGTGCAAATGACCCCGAACTTATGCAGATCACTTCAGCCTCAGGCGGTGAGTTTAAATACTTCTCTTCTTTCGGTATGGATATGGGTAGTTTCTACAACAGCATATACACAGGAATGAAGAAGTACTATGAAATAGAATACGAAATGCCGGATCCTACAAACTATACAGATAAAAGAGATTTTAATGTGTATGTAAAGGGAGACGGTGTCGGTGGAAGTGCCGATATAGAGACAAACTCGGGAAACGACTTTTTCAATACTCTTCTCGGCAATTTCTTAAGAAGCTATATTGAAGATATGAATTCTCACAGTTACAATCAATTGGCTTCAAAGATAGATGATAGTGTAAGTCCTACAGACGAAACCGGACTGAAATACCAAATGTCAAAGCAGGTTACAGGAGGATTTGCAAATGTTGTAAGTGAAAGCCTGATGTCATACAGTATAAGTTCAATCACTGTAGTAGATGAAAAATAATATAAAACTCGCTACCAATGAAGATTATGATGTTATTCTTGACAGAAAGTACAGCTCCTTTACAGGAGACAAACTGAATCAGGTAAATAATATACTGTATAGAAATTCGTGGAATGTAGGTCCGGACTCACAAATAAGGATATGGGAAAGAGTAAACCAAAAAAACCTGAATATGTCCTCAAAAAAAGGCAGTGACGGTGTTTGGAGATTTTCACAGTACTCTGTGGACCCCGGCAGCAACGCTACAATTGCAATATATGATGCCGTAACCGCATATTAATAAAAGGCACCTGTCTGACAATCAAACTGTCACACAGGTGCTTTTTTATTTAAACTTTATAACGGATATAATTTTTGTCAATCGACATCAATACAAATATAAATAAAATAAACTCACTAAAACCGATGTCTTCAATTACACTCAGAATCCGAATCCTTCCGCTATAGCCTTAGCGTCTGCATTAGC